>Ga0222627_1000067_pt1 | contig 67281 bp, 54 predicted proteins | sample AntAcemetageno93_FD_179859 | JGI IMG/M metagenome (GOLD analysis project Ga0222627, IMG submission 179859) | Saline water microbial communities from Ace Lake, Antarctica - #93 | ecosystem: Environmental > Aquatic > Non-marine Saline and Alkaline > Saline | place: Antarctica: Ace Lake | collected... | reverse complement strand
TTTTAAATGTTTTGGAATACATGGTTAAATTACTAAATATTAGCTTTTTAACCACAAAACATGCTGCTTTTTATTAACATTATTTTGTTGATTTCCTGTAATTTATGTTACTGCGAAACTTTAGTAAGTAAGTTTCCATTCATTAAACTTGGATGTACATTTTGTACGCTTAAATAAGTAAGAACTGCAGGATTCAAATCAATATCGGTTGAGATGCCATCCACATTGACAAAGTTGGTTACATGCACTGCAATATTTAATGTATCACCAATACAACCCATAGCTGAGTCTATTTTTGAGATTATTGTATCCTGAGAATAAAGAGATATACTTAATCCCAAAAATATATAAAGAAAGATATTTTTTATGATCTTAATTGAAAAGAGAGTAATGTGATTTTGTTTTTTCATGGCAGTTCATTTATTTTAAACAAGAAATTATTGCATTGTCCGCCAGGGCGGGCAAAATCTTTTCCGTACAAGCTGACATATATATTGTTATGGGCTGGTGGTGTTGCTAATACTTTTTTTATAAGCAAAGTTAATAAATTTTGAGTAGTTACCAAACTTAAAAAGAATCAGAATTAATTGATTTTCTGTCTTATACAGATATGAAAAGAATTGAATTGCAATTTAATAGCGAATTGTCTGGTAAGGAAATTATTGGTATCTTTACAATCAAGAATGAAGCTAAAAAAGTTGTAAAAATAGCTTTTTAAAACTGGTGCAATTACAAAGTTCTAAAATTGGAGGTGTTTAAATAGCTTCTTCTTTAAAACATATTGTTATGGGAAAGCATTTAAAATTAATATCAACCACATATTTACAGGAATACTCTAAAAAAGTCAAAGTTGATTGGCTTGAAGTATTTAATAAGCTAAAAGCAAAAACCCAATTTTCACTTGAAGATTTTGAATACTATATCATTTCATCATCTCTTTATTCATCCAAAATTGAAGGAAATACTCTAGATGCTAATAGTTTTTTTAGAAATAGAGACAAAAAAGCATCACTTAAAAAAAAGGAAGTTCAGGAAATTGAAACTCTTATGGATGCGTATAAATTTGCTTCTGAAAATAAATTAAACAGAACAAATTTTTTTAAATCACACACTTTATTATCGAAAACATTATTACCTATAAAAGAAAGAGGTGTATTAAGAAAAGAGCAGGTTGGAGTGAGAGATTCAAAAACTTTAAAACCTGTATATTTAGCGGTTGAACCACAGTATTTAAAAGAAGAACTTAGCAAATTATTTGGCGATATAGATGAGTTGTTAAAAAGAAAATTAAGTCATAAAGAAATATTCTATTTTGCGTCAATAATTCATATTTGGTTAGCTAAAATCCACCCATTTAGTGATGGGAATGGTCGTTCTGCAAGACTTTTGGAGAAATGGTTTTTGGTTTCAAAATTAGGAATATCTGCATGGTCAATTAATTCTGAAAAATACTATTGGGATAATAGACCTGATTATTATCAAAATATTGCTCTTGGATATAATTATTATGTTTTGCATTGGAACAGGTGTATTCCTTTCTTACTCATGTTACCAAAAGCGATGCAGCAGTCATAACACTTGCCCAAAACAACTGAGCAAATGTATGTCGTTTACAATATCTGTTCGTTTAATAAACATTACTAAGCAAATATATGAAATTTTAAATGAAAGATGGAATGTTTTGGGTTGCAGTGTTCAGCGTTGGCCATAATTTTAAATTTATTGACATACTCTGCTTAATGACGAATTATGATAACTACTCTTTTTCTTCATTCGTGCATTAGTGGCTTATAATTAGATCTTAATAGAAGTTCATGAATTAATCAGCTTAAATCAATAATTTTTAATCAAAATACTTTGTATATATTATTTTTTTAGTAATTTTGCACTTCCAAAATCCAAAGGATAAATCTAAAGATAAATAAAAGATGTACGCAATTGTTGATATAGCCGGGCAACAGATTAAGGTTGAGAAAGATCAGAAAGTTTTTGTTCACCGCCTCGAAGGTGGTGAAGGTTCAAAAGTAGAATTTAATGAAGTCCTTCTTCTGGACGATAAAGGAAAAGTTAAAATAGGAACCCCAATCGTGGAAGGAGTTCTGGTTAAAGCCACTATACTTTCTCACTTAAAAGGTGATAAAGTTATTGTTTTCAAGAAAAAAAGAAGAAAAGGCTACAAAGTAACCAATGGACATCGTCAGTATCTTACTGAAATCCTGATTGACAGTATTGGTGCTAAGGGAAAGGCTGAGGCTAAGGTGAAGAAAGTGGCAGTTGCAGATGCAGGAGCAGTGAAGAAGGAAGAAGTTAAACCTAAGGCTGAGACCGAGGCTAAGGCTAAGGCTAAGGAAGAAGTTAAAAAGGTTGTAAAAACTGAACCTAAGACTGAGGCTAAGAAAGAAGAAAAAAAGGAGGCAGTTGCAGCAGCAGTGGCAGTGAAGAAGGAAGAAGTTAAACCTAAGACTGAGGCTAAGAAAAAAGAAAAAAAGGAGGCAGTTGCAGCAGCAGGTGCAGTGAAGAAGGAAGAAGTTAAACCTAAGGCTGAGGTGAAGAAAGTGGCAGCTGCAGATGCAGGAGCAGTGAAGAAGGAAGAAGTTAAACCTAAGACTGAGGCTAAGAAAAAAGAAAAAAAGGAGGCAGTTGCAGCAGCAGGTGCAGTGAAGAAGGAAGAAGTTAAACCTAAGGCTGAGACCGAGGCTAAGGCTAAGGCTAAGGAAGAAGTTAAAAAGGTTGTAAAAACTGAACCTAAGACTGAGGCTAAGAAAGAAGAAAAAAAGGAGGCAGTTGCAGATGCAGGAGCAGTGAAGAAGGAAGAAATTAAACCTAAGGCTAAGGCTGCTCCAAAATCCACCACTGATGTTAAAGAGAAGCTGAAGAAGATCATGGATGCAAAGGCTGAAGCTGACTCTAAAGTTGAAGCAAAATCCAAAGAAGAAAATAAAACTGAAAAAAAATAAAACATTAATCCCTGGTCACAGGAATAAAATACTAATATCATGGCTCATAAAAAAGGTGCCGGAAGTTCACAAAACGGCAGAGAATCAGAAAGCAAACGTTTAGGCGTAAAAATCTTTGGCGGTCAATTTGCAAAAGCCGGCAATATCATTATCAGACAAAGAGGAACTGTTCATAACCCTGGCGAAAATGTTGGGATTGGCAAAGATCATACTCTTTTTGCCCTGATCGATGGAAATGTCTCATTCAAAAAGAAAAGGGATAACAAATCCTTTGTATCTGTGCTACCTCTAAGCGAGGAAAACAAAACGAACTAAGAGAATAAAGTATTTATTGAAAATAATTACAAATCTCCCGGTTGAGTACAGCCGGGAGATTTTTTATTATATGCAGAGAATTTTTACTTTTGTGCCTGAATAATAAATCATACAAAATGCTACAGCTAAATTATATCAGAGAGAATACTGAAAATGTCGTTAAACTTCTTGCAATTAAAAATTTTGATGCAGAAGAAATAATCAAGAAGGTTTTAATACTTGACGACAAAAGGCGGGAAACACAAAAAATACTAGACGATAATCTCGCAAAAGCAAATGCTCTCAGCAGAGAAATTGGAGATTTTTTCAAAAGCGGAAAAACTGAAGAAGCTAATAAAGCAAAGCAACAAACTACTGTCCTTAAACAGTTGTCAAAAGAGCTAGGGGAATCTCTTGACAAAACTAATTCCGAACTCAATGAGCTTGTCAGGGAAATTCCAAACCTCCCACATCCATCCGTGCCTCCAGGAAATTCTGAAAAGGATAATGAAATTATTAATGAAGAAGGTGAAATCCCTGAACACAATAAAGATCTGTTGTCACACTGGGACCTCGCAACAAAATATGATATAATTGACTTTGATCTGGGTAGTAAGATCACCGGTGCAGGCTTTCCTGTTTATAAAGGAAAAGGTGCAAGACTTCAAAGAGCATTGATAAGTTTTTTCCTTGACAGCGCTGTTAATGAGGGTTATATCGAATATCAACCTCCACTGTTAGTGAATGAAGATTCTGCTTTTGGCACAGGCCAACTCCCGGATAAAGAAGGTCAAATGTATTTTGTCGGGCAGGATAAACTCTACCTTATTCCCACAGCCGAAGTACCTATTACTAATATTTACAGAAATGTTATTTTAAAGCAATCTGATTTCCCAATCAAAAATGTAGCATATTCAAGCTGCTTCAGACGTGAAGCCGGATCTTATGGGAAAGACGTAAGAGGCCTGAATCGCCTGCATCAATTTGATAAGGTAGAGATAGTGCAGGTACAACATCCTGAAAAATCATACAACACTTTGAATGAAATGATAGATTATGTATCATCACTTTTACGCAAGCTTGAATTGCCATTCAGAGTTCTGAAACTTTGTGGAGGCGACATTAGCTTTGCTTCAGCCCTAACCTTTGACCTGGAAGTATATTCAAGTGCTCAGCAAAAATGGCTTGAAGTAAGTTCGGTCTCAAATTTTGAAGCATTTCAGGCAAACAGAATGAAACTGCGCTTTAAAGATGAAAATTCAAAGACCCGCCTAGCACATACACTAAACGGGAGTGCTCTGGCGTTACCAAGAATAGTTGCCGCTTTACTGGAAAATAACCAGACGGAAGAAGGCATTAGGATTCCGGATGCATTAGTGAAGTATACTGGTTTCAATATTATTAATTAATGACTTAATTTTCGAATGACTAGAATGACTAAAGTTATTGTTAGCATATTAATTATCCTGACAGCTTGTACAAGAACTTATCATGCTGATAAACTTACAAAGATCGATAGTCTCAATATGGTGCTCGACAAAGCAGAATTGATATTTGAGGAAATTAATATTGATAGCCTTAGGATGTTATTTCCTGTTTTTCAGAATAACTCTGAGGAGATAAAAAAGTATTACACTAAAGAAGATGAAGAAGGCTGGAAAATAATTTGCAGATATACTGATATGAAAAAGCCTTTCAGGAATGTTGTGGAATATTATGATAATATCCGGGCGGAGCTAAATTATTCAAGGCAACAACTGGACAGCCTGCAGCATGATCTACAAAATAATATTATCACTGAAGAGCTGGCAATAAAATATTTATCTGACGAAGAAAAGGCCGTTGGAACTCTGAATAAAATGATCTCAAATGACCTTTCTACATCTAAGGTAGTCATGCATGATTTTGATTCGCTCAACACACTTGTAGAAAAAATTGTTGGGGAACAAAAAAAACACAAAAAAACTGATAAGTATTAAGATGAGATTATATTATCGAAAATATATTGTATTATTGATAGCCCTGGTGACCTCTGTCAGCACAATGGCTCAGCAGTCCAAAGACGATAAGCTTGCCGGCATGTTTTTAAAAAACAAGGAATATGAAAAAGCTGCTTCTCTTTACGAGAAGCTATATAAAGAGAAACAATCTTCGCATTATTACACATATTACATATTCTGTCTTGTGCAAATAAGGGATTTTAAAACCGCCGAGAAATTTATCCTTAAAGAAAAAAAACGTAATCCTGCAAGTCCTAAGTACAATGTAGATCTTGGTTATATATACATGGAAAACAATGAAACTGAAAAGGCAAACAAATTATTTGAACAAGCATTTAAGCAGGTTCACCCTGACAAACAGCATATCATTGCTCTGGCTAATTCATTCAGAAGCAGGCGACAGAACGACTGGGCAATAAAGACTTACATAAAAGGAAGGCAAATATTAAAAGGCTCTTACTCATTTCACCTCGAGATAGGTGATCTTTATGGAATGGATCAGGATCATGAGAAAATGATTGTGGAATACCTGAATATGCTGGAATTTGATATTAATTACTTAAGTGCTGTTCAGAACAGGATGCAGAATGCATTGAATAATGATCGTGATGGGCATAAGCATGAATTGTTAAAAAAGGAACTCCTTAAAAGAGTACAAAGATCACCCGAAAAAGACTATTATGCAGAAATGCTTTTATGGTTATCGATACAGGAAAAAGATTTTGAACTTGCTCTTATTCAGGCTAAATCATTAGACAGAAGACTTGGTGAAGACGGCGAGCGTGTTTTTGAACTTGCAAAATTATGTACATCAAATAAGAATTATAAGGTTGCAGGAGATGCATATTCATATATAATCAATCGTGGAGAAGATAATCCATATTATCTGAGCAGCCGTATACATTTTCTCAATGTTAATTATCTTATCATTACTAATTCATACAATTACACAAAGGAAGATATTATAAAACTTAAAGAAGATTATATTTCTACAATTAATGAATTCGGAAAAAATGCACCAACAATACCTTTGATGAGATACCTTGCTCATTTGCAAGCTTTTTACCTTGACGAATGTGAAAGCGCAATCACTTTACTTAATGAAACTATTAAAATACCAAATGCTCCAGCCAGTCTTAAGGCAGAGTGCAAACTGGAACTTGCAGATATATTATTATTCACAGGGGATATATGGGATGCTACATTATTATACTCACAAGTAGAAAAAGCTTTTAAGAATGAACCTATTGGTCACGAGGCAAAGTTCAGGAATGCAAAACTTTCATTTTATATTGGAGAGTTTGAATGGTCAAAAGCTCAGCTTGATGTTCTTAAAGCAGCTACCTCCAAACTTATTGCCAATGATGCAATGGATCTTTCTTTACTAATTAGCGATAATATTGATATTGACAGTTCCACAGTAGCTTTGGAAATATATTCCCGGGCCGAACTCTTAATGTTCCGCAATAAAGATGACCTGGCACTTCTGACACTGGATTCAATCCGTGATATTGTAATGTGGCATCCTTTATCTGACGAAGTCTTGTTAAAAAAAGCTGAAATTATGATGAAGAAAGCTTTGTATGAAGAAGCAGATACTTTATTACAACAACTTGTAGAATTATACACATACGATATCCTTGGTGATGATGCACTTTTCAAAAGGGCTCAGTTATATGAATTACAATTCAATGATATCCCAAAAGCAATGGAACTCTACGAAAATATTTTAACGGATTATCCCGGAAGTTTGTACGCCACCGAAGCCCGAAGAAACTTCAGAAGATTAAGGGGTGATGAGCTTGAATTATCACAATAACATGGATCATATAAGACCAAAAAAACATCTTGGTCAGCACTTTTTAAAAGATGATAATCTTGCAAACAAGATTGTTAACAGTCTTAGTGGTGATGTTTCTAATATCCTTGAAATTGGCCCCGGAGAAGGTATACTGACAAAATATTTACTTCAGTTAAAAGATGCTCAAATTGTAGTGGTTGAAATAGACAGTGATGCTGTTAAATTTCTAATTAAAGAATATCCTCTTCTTAAAGACAAAATTATTGAAGGAGATTTTTTAAAGACAAACTTCAGAGATTTTTTCACAGAACCTTTTGCAATAATCGGAAACTTCCCTTACAATATTTCAAGTCAACTGCTATTTCGGATCCTGGAAAACAAAAATCTTATACCGGAAATTATTTGTATGCTTCAAAAAGAAGTTGCAGAGAGAATATCTTCACCACCCGGGAATAAACAATACGGTATATTAAGTGTGTTTCTTCAGGCTTATTACGATATTAAGTTATTATTCAATGTGTCGGAGAGTGTTTTTTTCCCACCGCCAAATGTCAAGTCAGCTGTTATAAGTCTGAGAAGAAATTCCAGAAATACTCTAAATTGCGATGAAACTTTGTTTTTCAAGACTGTAAAAACAGCTTTTAATCAGCGAAGAAAAACCATGAGGAATTCATTATTAAGGTTAGTGAATGACAAATCCAATCTAAGTGATCCTATCTTCAATAAGAGGCCGGAGCAACTATCGGTAGATGATTTTGTTTACGTTACCGGGATAATTGATTCGTTGCTTTAACCTTGGCTTATGAATATGTCTACTGCTTCATTTTATGCTTATTCATTTCTTCCAACTCTTTCAATATACCAATAAATGTAGCATCATCCCCGTACAAATTTACTAATCTCATAAATGAAGTTGCAGCCTTCTTCGACCTTTGCGTCCGGAGGGGATCAGATAAATATGCCTGAAAAGCTGTTTCATATTCAAGCGAATACACATAATCCACTCCAAGTTTATTGGCTGTTTGATCTCCAATTTCAGCCAGACTATTATTAAAGCGCTTTTGAACCTCAATATATTCCAATAATGCCTTATTTGCCTGTTCAACATTATTCGCTTTTGCAGCCTCCGTTGACCAGTTTATCAGATCTTCTGCATTTTGTTCATAAGCAGTCTTCATCATATCAAGAACTTCTGCTTCTTCCAGGCTCATACCTCCGTTCTCAGCCTCTTTGGCTTTTATGCCTGCATCATTCTCTCCTGTTTTTTGATTTGATTTTTCCTGATGTGTTTTCTCTCCCTGCTCGCTACAGGCAAAAAATACTACAAGAGAAATAGACAATGCAATGAATTTTACAATTTTTGTTTGTTTCATAAAGTCTTATTTTTTACAAATTATTACAAAATTATTATTTCATTTCCGGTATTCGTCCGGGCGTATAAGGTGCACCGACCTTTTCCATCTGATCTTCCAACTTACTAATATCAATATCAATAAGTTTTTTCAAATCCGAAACTATAACATCCATTTCGTCTTTAACAATTTTGTATTGTTCTTTCATTGTTTGTGTTGGAGGTAATGAGCTGGAATACATCCCGTAAATAACATAATTCATTCGTGAGTTGATAGTTTGAGGCACAGCTGCATTTCTTGAACTGTAAGTTTCATCCGTTACAAGTTGTAATAAAATAGTGTTAAGCTCTTTATCAATTCTTTTCGCTTCCTCAAACATTTCAGGTTTAGCATTAGGAGTTATATGCAATGCATTCCTTATAATTTCCATTCTTTTCTCCATCTCATGAGTAAGTCTTATAATTCCTTTTGCCACTCGCATAAGTTCAGCAAACTCCTTTCTGATCTTTATTAATTCCTCATTGTCTTTTTGAATCAACTTATCCTTGTATAAAGGAACAACAACAAAATCAACAGGGCCGGCAAGTTCTGTCAGTTCACCATCAACACTTTTTGAAAGTTTTACTTTATATTTACCGGGAGAAACCTGGTATCCCGCCGGACCGTTATACAATTCATCTTTTTGATTTCCACTATGTGAGAAGAATATCCCATGAGTGCGAAGATCCCAATTAACTCTGTTTAAACCGGGTTTGCCTGATTTCTTAATTCTCCTCACCACATTATCCTGATCATCATAAATAGTAAATAACAAATATGGTTTTTCTTCAATATCTTCTTTCCGTAATTCATCATATGCAGGGAAGGGAATATCATTTCCGCTTTTCTTAAGTATTCTTTCCTTTTGCTTCCTCAGATCTTTCCTGGTCCTGATTGTATCCTTAAGAAAATAGGTGAAAATTGCACCAGCCGGAGGATTTTTAGCAGTGTAATATGCTTCACCCTGGGAAGCCTTTCCTCCTCCACCCAAAGGACGTGATTCAATAAATAATAAAGCATCCTTAACAGGGAAAATATGACAGGATTTATTTAGTATTTCATTATCAAGAGTACGCAAAGGCGAATAATCATCCAGAATATAGAAACTTCTTCCGAATGTTCCCAGGACGAGATCATTTTCTCTTTTCTGTATTGCGATATCCTTAACTGCTATAGTTGGCAGTCCGGCTTTTAGTTTAATCCAGACCTCACCACCATTGATTGTAAAAAACACACCAAATTCTGTTCCTATAAATAAGAGATCCGGATTCTCATGGTCTTCAACAATTGAGTATACTATTTCATCATCAGGAAGATCTCCGCAAATAGATTTCCATGATCTTCCGGTATCTTCACTTTTGAGAATATAAGGATGAAAATCAGCTCTTTTATGGTTATCAAAGCAAGCATAAACAGTATTTGCATCATGCTGTGAAGTCAATAAGCAACTAACATAGCTACCTTCAGGAATTGAAGGAAATTCTCCAATCTTTCTCCACTCCACACCTCCGTTTTCCGTAACATTTATCAGGCCATCATCTGTGCCGGCATAGATCAAACCTTCTTTTAAGGGAGATTCCGTTAATGAGACTATGTTCCCATAAACAGAGGTAGAGGCATTTTTTGCTACAGCATCAACGCTCCATACTTTATCCATTACCTTCAGCTTATTTCTGTCAGTTTGTTTTGTAAGATCATCACTAACCGCCTTCCAGCTATTTCCTCTATCATCGCTTCTGAACACTTTATTCGCTGCAAAATAGAGTCTTGTATGAGAAAAAGGGCTAATAATCAGCGGGGAGTCCCAATTCCATCTATAAGGTTCTTCACCTTTAGCTTCCATTGGTTTAATACTGATCTTCTCTCCATTTTCTTTATTATATCTAACGAGCCATCCATACTGTGATTGAGAATAAACTATATTTGGATCTTCAGGGTCGATAGCAGATTCGAAACCATCGCCACCTTTTGTAATAAACCAGTCGGAGTTCACTATACCTGATGCAGATGTAGTTCTGGATGGCCCTCCCTGTGTATTATTATCCTGCGTACCACCATAAACATTATAGAATGGAAGAGCATTATCCACTGACACCCGATAGAATTGTGTAATTGGCAGGTTAGCTTTAAATGCCCAGGTTTTTCCATTGTCAAAACTCTCATAAATCCCACCATCACCACCAATCAGGTAATGATCTGTATCATCAGGGTCTATCCATAGAGCATGATCATCAACATGGCGGCTTTTGTTTCCAAGTCTTTCAAAAGTTTTCCCTCCATCTTTAGTGATCTTTGTCCATGTATCCAGCGAAATAAAACAATCAGCATCATCAGGATGAACAACAAGTTCCTGATAATATTGTGGACTTGTTGAGACGTATGAATTCATTTTTTTCCAGCTTTCACCCCTATCGAGGGAACGGAAAATTCCTCCTTTATTATCAGCGGCTTCAATAATTGCATAAATAATATCAGTATTTACAGGAGATACAGCAAGTCCGATTCGGCCAACATCACCACCGGGCAATCCTTTTTTCAGCTTTCTCCATGATTTACCTGCATCAGTGGATTTATGAATTGCAGATTCCGGGCCGCCATTTATCAGGGTGAAGACATGCCTCCTTCTCTGATATGCAACTGCATATAAAACATCCGCATTTTCCGGATCCATGACAATTTCTGATATACCTGTATTTTCGCTGATATTCAGGATACACTCCCAGCTTTCACCACCGTTTGTTGTTTTGTATAGCCCACGATCTCCACCAGGCCCCCATAAAGGTCCCTGAGCAGCTACATAAACTATATCAGAATTTCCGGGATCAATAATAATATCACCAATATGTTCAGATGATTTTAATCCCATATTCTTCCAGATTTTTCCGCCATCAACTGATTTATATACTCCATCTCCATAGGAGACACTCCGCTGACTGTTGTTTTCACCCGTTCCAACCCATACTACATTATGATTATTCGGATCCATGGTCACACATCCGATAGAGTACGATTTCTGATTATCGAAAACAGGAGTCCATGTAATGCCGGAGTTTATTGTTTTCCATACACCACCGGATGCAACAGCTGCATAATATTCACTAGGCTTATCGGGATTAACAGCAAAATCTATTATCCTTCCCGACATAAGGGCCGGCCCTATGCTTCGAAATTTCAAAGCTTTTACCAGGTTTGAAGAAATTCCTGTTTTGTCATCCGATGATGATTTTTTCTGAGCTACTGCCGGAACAACAACACTAACAAGAAAAGCCATTAACATAACAGGAATAATTTTTCTGATGAAATTTGATTTGAAATTGTTTTTTTGATTCATAATGTTTTATTATATTATTGTTATTTTTATTTTGTATAAGCTGCAAAACTTTCTGGTTCTATTGAAAATAGTTGGTAATCTGTGGCTTTCTTGATTAGTATAAATACTAAGCAAAAGGTATCCAAATATATAAAAAATTCAAATAAGTTTATCTCTTCCTATTGGTTTTGCCTTTCTTTTTGGATATTACATTGCCCTTTCCAATATTATGAGTAATCTGTCCTCCAAAAAGCCTGGCTATAATATCCGGTCTTCCAATTTTTTTTAAGGTGTTTTTTATCCATGTTTGATTTTCTTTCTTATGCCAGAAGAAAAATTTTCTCTGATCCAGTTTCTGAAATTTTGTGCGGGCGGTATAAACAGCTTTAAGATTATAGGGATGAACTCCTGAATAATAAATTACTGTTGCTAAGGTCATTGGTGTAGGAGTAAAATCCTGCACTTGTTCAAGTTTAAATCCCAATGCACGCGTTTCAGCAGCTAAATCAGCCATATCAACAAGTTTTGAACCCGGATGACTGGAAATAAAATAAGGTATTAATTGCTGTTTCAAGCCTTCGGTATTTGATATAGCATCAAACTTTTTCTTGAACTCATAAAAATGTTTGAATGTTGGTTTTCTCATTAAGTCCAAAACATCTTTAGAAGTATGTTCAGGAGCAACTTTGAGTCTGCCGGAAACATGATGTTTAACCAGGTTATTAATATATTCGGAATAACCATTACTCTTTTGTTCAGACTCAGAACCACCAAGCATCATATCATACCTTATCCCACTTCCAATAAATACTTTTTTAATTTTAGGATGAGAGGCAACTTTTTTATATAATGCGGTAAGTGGTTTATGGTCGGTATTAAGGTTAAAACACTTTTCAGGAAAGATGCATGAAGGCCTTGCACATTTATCACAGATCTTCAGGTCAACACCTTTCATTTTGTACATATTTGCGGACGGTCCTCCAAGATCACTAATGTAACCTTTAAAATCAGGCATTTTCACAACTTGCTCAACTTCTTTAAGAATTGATTTCTCCGACCTGCTGCTAATAAACTTACCCTGATGTGCGGATATTGCACAAAAGCTGCATCCACCAAAGCATCCCCGATGAAGATTAACTGAATGCCTGATCATTTCCCAGGCCGGTATACTTCCTCTTTTATTGTATCTTGGGTGCGGCAAGCGTGTATATGGAAGATCAAAAGATGCATCAAGCTCTACTGAAGACATAAGTGGATAAGGTGGGTTTACAATAATCTGTTTATCAAGCGTTTTCTGGATCATGCGTTTTGGGGTAACCTTATTTGATTCCTGCTCTATGATCTTAAAATTTGAAGCAAAAACCTGTTTGTCGCCAAGACATTCCTCATGTGAAGCTAATTCAACAGTCTGCCATTTTTTATGTTTAGAAACTTCTTTATCCCGTGATATAAGCACTGCCGTTTGAGGGATTGTTGTAAGGGAATCAACATTAATACCTTTGCTAAGTAAAGACGCAATTTCCTTAATAGCCAATTCTCCCATTCCATAGACAAGAATATCCGCTAAACTATCAATAAGTATGCCCGCTTTTAGCTCATCTGACCAATAATCATAATGAGTGAGTCTTCTCATTGATGCTTCAATACCACCAATAATAACAGGAACTTCAGGGAAAAGTCTCTTTAATATTCTGGAATAAACAGTTGTTGCATAATCTGGTCGAAAACCGGCTTTTCCACCTGCCGTATAAGCATCATTTGACCTCAAACGCTTATTAGCAGTATAGTTGTTAACCATGGAATCCATGCATCCGGAAGTAACCCCAAAAAACAACTTTGGTATACCTAACTTTCTGAAGTCTCTTAAGTCATCTCTCCAGTTTGGTTGAGGTACTATTGCCACACGATAACCTTCCTTTTCAAGAACCCGGCCTATCACTACGGAACCAAAGGAAGGATGATCAACGTATGCATCACCTGAAAAAACTATGATATCAAGTTCATCCCAGCCTCTTTGCTCGACTTCTTTGGCTGAGACAGGTAGCCATTTTGTAATATGCAGTTTATCAGTATCCAATTATTTAGCTTTATTCGCATTATGAACCTGGCGTTGCGGCTGCACTAGTAGCAATAGCGGTGATAATAGCAGCATTTGTGCTGGCAATGACTTCATTGATTGCACTTCCAAAATCACTCTTTTTTGTCATTTCTTTGATCTTTCTCTTGGCATATCTGCGTTCCAGGGGACATATATACATTTTTCGGACTAAACCACTGGTACCAATAAGAGAAACAAGCATAAATAATTTTTCATTTATTCCATGATCCTCAAAAACCATCCTTAGAATATTTTTTTCCAGTTCCTCTTTATATCCGGGTTTTCTGTTATAGTAGCGGGAGCAATTAAAAAACCCCATGACTTTATAATTTTCTTTCCTGTATATACTGTCAGATACCATTTTGGCAAGAATAGCTTTCCTGAGTATATTTCCTTTACGGCCAAGCTTGTTTACCCAATACTTTATCTTTTTATTTTTAGGTGATTTTCTTATTTGTTCCATTATCTGATCTAAAACAATATCCCCTGATGATTTATAGCTATTGACAAATACGTATTTTTCTCTAACAGAGATTTTTTCCTTATGGGCTAATTCAAGCAGTACAGCACCTGCAAGGCTATACAGGAATTTATTTCCACTTATTACAGCTCTACCTTTAAGATCATCATAAACAAGTAAAAAAAATTCTTCTTTAAGAGACAGTTCCATAGATCAGGTTTTATTTTGTTTCCGTCTTTTTGATTGCAATTTTATCAGCGGGAATAATACCTCTATCAGTAATGATACCGCTAATATATTTTGCAGGTGTAATATCAAATGCAGGATTGAGAGCTCCAGAACCCGGTGAGCTCACCTGAATTTTAACAATCTCACCTTTTTCGTTTAAACCACTTTGATAGAGAACCTCGTCTTCACTTCTTTCCTCGATAATAATATTATCTCCGGATTTGCAATCAAGGTCTATTGTGGAATAGGGTGCTGCAACATAAAAAGGCACCCCGAATTCTTTTGCCACAACTGCTTTTTCGAGTGTTCCTATCTTATTAGCCACATCTCCGTTAGCAGCAACCCTGTCCGCACCTACTATCATGATATCTATTTTCCCTTTCGACATGAGATGTGCACCGGCATTGTCAGGGATTATTACATGCGGAATATTCTCCATATTTAATTCCCAGGCTGTAAGGCGGGCTCCCTGTGAACGGGGCCGTGTCTCATCCACATAAACGAAAATATTCTTTTTGCTTCTATGAGCTGAATAGATAACTGATAAGGCAGTGCCATAGTCCACGAAACCCAGCCATCCAGCATTACAATGAGTCTCTATATTATATCCGTCACCAATAAGTTCATTACCAAACTCGCCAATTTTCCTCCCTTCTTCAATATTTTCATCAGCAATCAATTGTGCTTCCTTAACTGCATTATTTAAAGTGTTTTTTCCTGATTTAAAAACACGTTCCAGGGCATAAAAGAGGTTTCTGGCTGTAGGGCGTGTATCTTCAATTTCTTTTTTTGCTTTAAGAATAAACTCTTCAAATCCTTTAGCAGGAGCTTCCAGGAAAGCCTGCGCCATCGCAAAACCGGCAGCTGCACCAATAGCCCCTGCCCCTCTTACTATCATTGTTTTTATAGCAAAACATGTCTCAGCATAGGTCTTTGCTTCAAATATACTGAAGTTAAATGGTAGAAGAACCTGATCTATCATATAAACAGATCCTTCTTCCATCCAAACAGTTCGATAATGTTTCCCCTGAACTTTCATATCAAAATTCGCTTAGATTGCCAGTTCATTAAGAGCTATCCAGGCCATGAGCCCCATACCGGTCTCAAGACTACTCTCATCAACATTAAAGCCTGATGTATGAAGATTTGAAACTATGCCTGCTGATTCATTTCTTATTCCCAGACGATAAAAACAAGCAGGAATTATTTGACCGTAATAAGCAAAATCTTCTGCAGTCATTCGAACATCAATTTCCACAACATTCTGTTCTCCCAGATATTCCCTGGCATAATTTTTAGTTCTTATTGTCACAAGCTCATCATTATAAACATATGGATATCCATTATCAATAAGCGCTTCACAACTTCCACCAAAACTCTCTGCAATAGAATTTGCCATTTTCTCTATTTTCTGATGAGCCTCTGCTCTCCAGTTTTCATCGAAAGTCCTGATCGTTCCTTCAATCTTCACTTCATCAGGAATAATATTTGTTTTTCCTTCACCAATAATCCTCCCAAAAGATAAAACTGTTGGGATATAAGGTGGGGCATTCCTGCTCACCAGCTGTTGAAGCCCAACAATAATATGAGAAGCAATAAGTACCGGGTCAATATTCTTATGAGGAGTACCACCATGGCCTCCTTTACCTTTTACTGTAAGGAAGATCTCATCTGTTGAAGCCATGAACTTACCACTTTTAATTCCAATCTTACCTGCTTCAAGTTCCGGATAAACGTGTTGTCCATATATTGTATCAGGTTTTGGATTCTCCAGTACACCTTCTTTTATCATAACAGATGCACCACCCGGATACTTTTCTTCTGAGGGTTGAAAGATAAGCTTAATGCTTCCCTCAAACTCATCTTTTAAGGAATTTAATATTTTCGCTGATCCTAGCAAAGAAGCCATGTGAACATCATGTCCACAAGCATGCATAACTCCTTCTATCTTTGATTTATAATCAACATCATTAGTTTCAGTTATTGGCAATGCGTCCATATCTGCCCTTAGAGCTACAACTTTTTTATCAGGGTTTTTACCTTTTATCATTGCAACAACACCTGTTTTTGCAATACCCTGTTTTACATCAATATTGTATTCCCGGAGTTTGTTAAAGATAAGATCTGAGGTCTTATATTCCTTAAACCCCAGTTCAGGATTTGCATGTATATCTCTTCTGAGATTTACTATTTCAGAAAAATATTCAGCAGCAAGCTTTTTAATTTGATCTTTTAGTTCTTGCATAAATATCATATTTTGATGGTCATTTGCTTTGCATTATTCATTGCAAGTGATTACACAAAAGATTGAAGATCGTAGAGTCTTTTGTAAACACCTTTTAGTGCGAGCAGATCTGTATGTGATCCTCTTTCAACAATTCTACCTTTATCCAGAACAATGATCTCATCGGCATATTGTATAGTTGAAAGCCGATGTGCAATAACGAGAGAAGTACGATTCTTCATCAGTTTCATAAGTGCATCCTGAACGAGTCGTTCAGATTCAGTATCGAGAGCAGAGGTAGCTTCATCAAGGACCAGTATCGGTGGATTTTTAAGTACTGCCCTTGCAATACTAATACGTTGTCGTTGGCCACCTGACAATTTTGCTCCCCTGTCGCCAATATTTGTATTGTATCCAAACTGCATCTTTGAAATAAATTCATGAGCATTAGCAACTTTCGCGGCAGCTATAACATCCTCTTCATTTACATTCTTCATCCCAAAAGCAATATTATTAAACAGGCTATCATTAAAAAGTATGCTTTCCTGAGTAACAATCCCCATAAGTCCTCTAAGATCACTAATCCGCAAGTCTTTAATTGGAGTTCCATCAATCCTGATCTCTCCGCTAACGCAATCATAAAATCTTGGCAGCAGATCAACAAGTGTTGTTTTACCTGCACCGGAAGGACCAACTATTGCAATAGTTTTTCCCTTTTCAATAGTCAGATCAACGTTTTTCAAGACCACTTCAGACTCATACAAAAAACTAACATCTGTATATTCAATTTCAGATGAAAAATCGTCTTTTGTAATTGCATCAGGCTTTTCTTCGATCACTTCATCTGCATTGAGCACATATTTAACACGTTCAACAGAAGCAACACCCTTTTGAATATTATAATAAGCAGTTGTTACAGCTTTTGCAGGTTGTATTAATTGTGAAAAGACCGTTATATAAAATATGAAAACTTCAGCACCGAGACTATTATCTGAACCAAGTACAAGTTTTCCTCCGAACCACATAATAACTACCATCACCAAAACACCCAGGAACTCACTAAGTGGTGAAGCGAGATCGCGCTTTCTGTACAGACGTATCATCACTTTAGTATAATCCTGATTAGTTTCCCTGAATTTTTTGTTAGTTGTATTAATAGCATTAAAGGCTTTAATTATTCGAAGTCCTGATATTGTTTCTTCGATAATAGAAAGAATTCCCCCCATTTTCTTTTGCCCTTTAAGTGATGTTCTTCTAAGGCTTTTTCCTATTCGCCCAATCAAAAAGCCTGTAACAGGTAAAAGAACAATAACAAAAACTGTCAATACAGGACTGATCAAAAACAAAGTAACAATAAAGGCAATAAGCGTGATAGGTTCGCGGAATATCATCTCAAGCGAGCTCATTATCGACCACTCAATCTCCTGAACATCTGCTGTCATCCTGGAAATAATATCACCTTTTTTTTGCTGCGTAAAATACGCAAGCGGAAGTATAAGGATCTTATAATAAATATCATTTCTCAGGTCCTTGACTACTCCGTTACGTATAGGGGCAAGGAAGTACATAGCAAGATAACGAAAGATATTTTTAAAGAAAAACAGGATAATGACCAAAATGCTTATGTACAATAATGCATTTATTTCACCTTTATCTACAATAATCCTGCTGATGAAAAAATTAAAATTTTCAATTATGGAGTCTTTATTAAAAGCCAATAGCGGAGCAGAATGAACAATTTTCGTGTTGTCAAAAAGTATGGTCAGGAAAGGAATGATCATAGTCAGGGAGAAAAGACTAAAGATGACTGACAAAAGATTGAATAACACGTTTAATGCTGCATATCCCCAATAAGGGACTACATACTTTAATATATCCAAGAGATTTTTCACCTTTACAAATATAGGGTTTTTTTCAAGAAGATGAAGATAGTCGAAAAGTCAAAAAGTCGAAAGTCAAAAAAGGATCTAAGGCTGTTTGGCGAAGCGTCCTCGCTTCGCCATTAGTTTCCATTAAAATTTCGCATCGAAGCGAGGACGCTTCGATGAACGGGGTTAACCTCCATACTTAACTAATCAACCTCTTAACCTAATCTTGTACCTTAAGGAACAGGAGTTGTAAACACACTTGTAATAGAAGTAGAGCCTGTTAAGTTAACAAGATTTTGAATGATCATTGAAGGATCATTACCGGGTCCGCTGTACTTCACAACACCATTCATATTAATATCTTCATCATAATAACCATTAATAGTAGTTGTGATGCTAGTAGATCCACTTTCGTTTACGATAAGTTGTAAAATCAACCCACGGTCATTACCCGGACCACTGTATTTTAGTGACCCATCACTATTTACATCGCCTGCTATCATTCCAAATACTCCGTTTTCAAGTTCAATAAGAGCCTGTGTTGCTCCACCATATGGAGGGAAGTTCAAAGGATCACTAAAATCATAAACTGAAGCATTCGGTATAGCTATTGGGTTTGCACTCATCACCGGCATATGATTACGATGATGCACACACAAGTAATAATTTCCTGCAGCAACACCTTCAAAGTTAACGGATGAGACCATATCTATATCAGCAATATTACCATCATCCAGTAGAACTGCAGCCCGCCTGGCAATAACGAGAGATGGATCAGCAGCATCTCTTAACTCAAGCAATATCCAATCGGTCATATTTGCAGGTATGGAAGCAAGGTTTTCAACACCTGCATAATTCCATGGAGCCCTGTTATAAGGTTGATCAATCGGTATTAAGGCATTAAGATTTGTATTCATTGTTCCACTTCCTGTGTAAGGAGCCTGTAGTAATGTTCTTACAATTACAGGTGTACCACATGAAATAACTATTATAATAACATCATCACTGCCGGTACATCCGTTTGCATCAGTAACAGTTACAGTATAAGTTGTCAATGTTGTCGGAAAAACAGATATTGATACATCAGTTTCTCCTGTGCTCCACACATAAGAAACACCACCTGTTGCTATGAGCGTGGCACAATCGCCTTCACAAATAGTATTATCATTACCTGCACTGACAGCGGGAGAAGCATTAATTGTCAAGATCATATCATCAAACGCATCACCACATGGCGGGTCAATACCATAAGCAATAAAGGTGAGAGTTACTGAACCGGCTACAATATCACTAGATCCTGGAGTATATGTTGCACCAGGGATTGAAGCATCGTCAAATGTTCCGTCACCAACAGTATACCATGATACTCCTGTGTTATTTGATGCAGATCCACTGAGGGTATAATTTGCACCTTCACAAATTGTTGCATCTACACCAGCATTTGATACAGCTGCCGGCACAACAGTAAGTACCATATCGTCAATAGCATTTCCGCAAGGAGTATAACCATATACTGTTAAAGTTATAGTCACTGATCCTACTGCAATATCGTTTGGTCCCGGAGTATATAATGGCCAGAGAGAGGTACTATCATCAAAGCTTCCGTCACCGCCTGTCCATAATACTGTTGAGTAATTATAAGCATTTGCTCCACTAAATGAATAGGTTTCACCCTCACAAACTGTTGCATCTCCTCCAGCATCGGCAACCGGTGCTGCAACAATAGTAAGAATCATATCATCTGTTGCAGGTTCACATGGTGTATTACCCGTTGCAGTTAAAGTCAAAGTAACTGTTCCTGCAGCAATATCATTTGCACCCGGTGTATAAATAGCTCCAACATAATTTGAAAAATCAAATGTCCCATCACCGCCAGTCCATAAAACACTAGAATAGTGTGTAGCTACACCTGATAGTTTAGCAGTTTCGCCCTCACAAATTGTTGCATCTGCCCCGGCATCAGCTGTTGGAGCTTCTACTATAGTTAGAACCATATTGTCCAAAGCAGTACCACATGGAGAGATTCCTGTTACTGTTAATGATAGGGAAATTGTTCCGGCTGCAATGTCATTTGTCCCGGGTGTGTAAGTTGCCCCAAGAAAAGTATTATCATCAAAACTGCCATCACCACCTGTCCAGGATACTGATGAGTAATTTGTTGCTGATCCACTAAGTATATAGCTGCCACCCTCACAGATTGTCGCATCCGTTCCTGCATCAGCTGTTGGGGCAGGTAGTATAGTAAGGATCATATCGTCAGTAGCATTTCCACATTGTGTGTTACCTATTGCTGTTAAAGTTAACGTAACTGTTCCGGTAGCAATATCATTTGCACCTGGTGAATAAGTTGCATTTAGAAGGGTATTATAGTCAAAACTGCCATCACCGCCTGTCCATGAAACAGATAAATAATTAGCTGCTGTTCCATTTAAAATATAAGATTCCCCTTCACAAATAGATGCATCCATTCCTGCTGCTGCAACTGGCGCAGCTATTATAGTAAGTGTCATATCATCAGTTGCGTTACCACATGTTGTACTACTTAGTGCTGTTAAAATCAACGTAACTGTTCCGGTAGCAATATCATTTGCACCTGGCGTATAGATTGCATTTAGAAAAGTATTATCATCAAAACTGCCATCACCACCTGTCCAGGAAACTGATGAGTAATTTGTTGCTGATCCACTAAGTGTATAGCTGTCATCCTCACATATTGTTGCATTCGTTCCTGCATCAGCTGTTGCTGCTGGTGATATGGTAAGAATCATATCATCCGTAGTATTACCGCATGGAGCAATACCTGTTACATTTAAAGTTAAAGTAACCGTTCCTGTAATCCTATCATTTGGTCCGGGTATATAGATAGCATTCAGCGATGTACTATTCATAAAAATACCATCACCGCTACGAGTCCATAACACTGACGAATAATTAGTTGCAGTTCCGTTAGTAGAATAGGTTTGCCCTATACAGATATCTGCATCCATTCCTGCATCAGTAGTTGGTAGGCCATTAATTGTTAATACCATAAAGTCAGAATCATATCCACAGTTACCATAAGCTACCAGTGTGAGAAATACAGAATCGCCTGCAATATCATTAGGTCCAGGAGTATATAATGGATTAAGGCTGGAAGGATCATCAAAACTACCATCACCTCCTGTCCATGATACTGATGTATATTCTGTTGCCGTTCCATTAAGAGTATAGGAATCTCCCTCACATATTGTTGCATCACTTCCCGCGTCAGCAATAGCGCTTGGCAGAAAATACAGCACCAATCTATCTATTAATGTATCACAGGGATAAATTCCGTATACTGCAAGAGTTATGATCACTGAATCATTAATAAAATCGTCTGGGCCTGGAGTATAAGTAGGATTAAGGATAGTACTATCACTAAATATACCATCACCCCCACTCCAGATAACTTGATCATAATTGTTTCCATAACCGCTTAGTTGATATGCCTGGTTAGGACAAATAGTGTCATCTAATCCGGCATAAATTGAGGGAGACAAGTTAATTGTAAGCTGCATTTGATCATTTACATTACCACAGCTACCGATTCCAAATGCAGTTATGGTTAGTATAACAGTGCCATTTGTTATATCATTTTGTCCGGGTAAATAAGTAGCATGCAGTGAAGTAATAGTATCAAATACACCATCTCCTGCTGTTGCCCATCCAATAAAAGCGTAATTTGTTGCGGTTCCTGTCATGCTTATACTTCTTCCTTCACAAACGGCGGCATCACTTCCAGCATCAACAGTTGGAGGTAAAGTATAAGAAATTGTGGCACTGCCTAACATAGTTGCGACACAAGTTGTAGTAAGATTTATAGCTTCCACGGTATAAGTTCCGGCATCGGATTGAATACCAAAAGAAAGAGGGCTACCAATTCCCGGATAAGGTGTTCCAAAGCTTAGGCCATCAAGAAAAACCTGGTAGTCAACGCCAACTTCACTTGTATCGATTCCAACTTCAAGACCACTTCCTCCAATACATATTGTTCCACCACCAGTAACTGTAGCCATAAATGGCAATGAGTCTATTGAAATCTGCACACCACCACTCATGGGTAATTCACAACCATTAACACTGCTTGCTCTGACTGAATATGAACCTGTAGTAGTAAAATTACCAAAAGATATTGCTGAACCCGTACCACTAACAGGGCTACCAACATTAGTAGAAAAATACCTGAGTTGGTAGTTCACATTATTTTCAGAACCATCCAGGCCAACTTCTGAACCGTTTCCGCCAAAACAATATCCACCACCACCTGTGACATTAAATGCAATTGGGTTAGGATGAATGTTTACTAAAAAGTCTGCAGCTATTGAATCGCATCCGGTAACAGTATCTGTTTCCACAACTGATACAATGCCGACACCTGCAACACTCCATTTTACTGTAATTGAATTAGCATAACCAAAGAGTATTGTACCACCAGTCACAGTCCAGTTGTAAATATTCCCACTAACTAATGGTGTATTATATACAAGGCCAGTTTGATATTCACAAACTGCTGTATCACCTGATATAGATGGAGTGGGAAGAGTATTTATTTTTACACTGCCATTTGCATAATATGATGGGATAGTGGAGCCACCTAGTTTAAGGTACTCACAATTTCCAACAGGAATAGTATCCCAGGCCAGTGCACTTAATCCTGAGGAACCAGGCTTTGGTAAAAAAACAAGGTCAAACAAAGTAAGGCTTCCTAAATCTGCTTCAGTTGGTGAATTCCAATCAATCATTACTTGTCCTCCGGAAGCAGTGGCAGTTAATGTTCCTGTTGACAAACCGGGATCCTCATTCTGGAACGTAGAAAAGATCACAATATTTGTATCATAATCAAGTTTAAGAGAAAAAGATGCAACTGAATAGAATTCATCAACATCAACAGGTACTGAAATTTCAGAATAACAAGAAGAGTCGGTACCGATGGTAGTTAAAACGGGTTGTGTAGGACTAACAAATAAGTATGCTGAACAAGATGTATCACTACAGGCACCCCCTGCAACATATACTCTATATTGATATCCATTCATACTAAGAGGTACACCGGTAATACTTAATGTATTAGTGTTAACACCTGAATATATACCTGCGTTTGTAAGATCACTCCATGTTAAACTATCAGTACTTTCCTGCCATTGAATAGTAGTGGAGCCAGGCGCAGTAACACTGAAACTTGCATTCTGGTTCACAGTAGCACTATAATCAGGTGGTTGAGAAGTTATTGCTGAAGAAGAAACCTGTCCGTCAATAAATATTGCAGGAAGGACTACACTATTAGGTGTTGTATATTGAGTGACATTCGGATTTGGATTCCAATTCAATTCTCCAATGCAGTGATCATAAGTGAACAAAAAATCAAATAAAATACCATCAGGAATACTTATAGCCGTTCCAGGTGTGAACCAGGATACTCTGACCTCACCACCAAGATCATTAATCATAAAAAAACCTCCTGCTAATGCCGGATTTTTATTTTGATATCCGGTATACGTTAAAAAAACTGTATCGTAAAATAATCCAAGTGACATTGAGCCAACATTAGCTAAGTATTGACCATGAATTGGAACAACTACACTGCCGGGGCATGCTTCCACAGGCACCACTGTTGTAATTATTGTATTTTGAGAAAATGAAATAGTTGCATACAAAAATGCGATTACAAATACTGATATGATTTGTTTTAGTCTTGTTTTCATTGTAATAATTTTAATGAATGATTAAGCTTTTATTTACTCTATTTGTGCTAATTAATAAATTTAATCTAAAAATCTGCTAAGATAATATAAAGTAGGGAAACAGTTTCAATTATAATAAATTTTTATTTCTAGTCAAAGAATATAATGGTTTATAAGTCGCCGGGTAATGCGATAATGTGTTAAATTGAAAATGAAAAGAATTGTTACGGGTCGCAGGTTGAAACGCAATTCGTAATTTGCAGTTCGTAATTATAAAAACAGTATTTTTGCATCATGGAAACAACACGACAAAACAAGATATCAAGGTTAATCCAAAAAGATCTGGGGGAGATATTTCGCTTTGAAAGCAAAAATTTGTTCAGAGGGGCTATGATCACTGTTACAAAAGTTCTGGTATCTCCGGATCTTTCTATTGCAAAGGTTTATCTGAGCCTTTTTGCCATAAACGATAAAGATGAATTGTTAATAAAGATAAAAAGACAAGCTAAAAGTATCCGCTACAATCTTGGGAAAAAGATCAGAAATCAAATCAGGGTTATACCGGAATTGCATTTTTTTATTGATGATTCACTGGACTATATTGATAATATTGAGAAATTACTTGAAGAAGAAGAATGAAGATCTTATTACCCCCTCTCCTGTCTCCCCCTGCTAGCAGGGGGAGATGTCCGACGAAGGAGGGCAGAGGGGGTAAAAGAGAAAATAAAATATAATTATCTGCAAAATAACAGCAAATGCAATACGACCCAATAAAACGGACACTAGGTGTTTTCTTTAATAAAAGCCCTTTCTTAAGAAAAATATTTTATAAGCTCCTTGATTTACTTTTGTTAAGGGCATGGCATATTAAAAAAGAGTTTAATTCATGGGCTAAGACACAAAAAGGAGATGTCAGTATTCTTGATGCCGGCTCCGGATTTGGGCAATACGTATATTTTATGTCTTCTCATAATAAAAACTGGATGATCAAAGGTATTGATGTTAAAGAAGAACAAATTGAAGATTGCAGTAATTTTTTTTCAAGGATAAAAAGAAAAAATGTCAGATTTGAGACAGCTGACCTTTTGAAATTTTCAGAAGAAGATAAATACAAACTGGTATTGTCGGTTGATGTTATGGAACATATACTTGAAGATGTGGAGGTATTTAAAATTTTATATAAATCTTTGAAAGAGGGTGGGATGCTCCTTATCTCAACTCCATCTGATCAGGGTGGTTCCGACGTTCATGATCATGACCATGGATCGGAGCTAAACGACGGTACTGCTTCATTTATAGATGAACATGTGAGAGATGGGTATAATATTGATGAGATCAGGGAAAAATTAAAAAAAGCCGGGTTCTCAAAAACTGAAGCCAGATACAGTTATGGCAATCCGGGAAAGATCTCTTGGCGGCTCTCAATGAAATACCCTATTCTAATGCTGGGTAAATCAAAGTTATTCTTTATTATTTTACCGTTTTATTATATTCTTACTTTTCCGGTTGCACTTATTTGTAATTACCTGGATGTATACAAGCATCAAAGCACTGGAACAGGACTTATAGTTAAAGCCTGGAAATAACTCAAGATAGCTGGGGTTACAAAGAAATTAAGAAAAAGTGGCAGTAGCAGTGGCAGTATAACAATATAACAATTTAACGATTGAACTTCCCCCTATACATAGCAAGGCGATATCTGATATCAAAGAAATCACACAATATCATAAATATCATATCAGCTATTTCTATAACAGGAATAACGATAGGGACAATGGCATTGATAATTGTTCTGTCGGTTTTTAATGGTTTCGAAAATCTAATAATATCTCTATTTAATACATTTAATCCCGATCTTGAAATTAGCATTAAAGAAGGAAAAACCTTTAATGCAGATAGCTTCCCCGGATCAGCTGTCCGTAACATCCCCGGGCTTGTTTATTATACAGAAGTTGTTGAAGAAAATGTAATGGTAAAGTATGGTAATAAGCAACATATTGTTAGAATAAAAGGAGTGAGTGAGGACTTTATGAATATGAGCCGGCTGGATTCCATGCTTATTGAAGGAAGTTTTATTTTGAAAAGCGACAGCAGAAATTTTGCTGTGCTTGGTGCCGGAGTAGCATATCTGATAAATGCTAATTTAAATGACTTTCTTAATCCCATTAATGTGTATGCTATCAACCGGACTAAAAACATCAGCTTTAATCCCGAAGGTAATTTCAATACACTAAAGATATTTCCATCAGCTGTTTTTTCTGTTCAGCAAGATTTTGACAGCAAATATATGATCGTTCCTCTAAGATTTACCAGAGATCTTCTGGATTATAATAATGAATTAACCGCAATTGAAATAGGATTGGCTGATAATGCTGACAGGGGTGAGATACAAGAAAAACTACAGGCAATGCTCGGGGAAGATTATGCAGTTAAGAATCGCTTCCAGCAACAGGAGCTTCTTTACAAAATTATGAAATCGGAGAAGTGGGGAATATTTATGATCCTCAGCTTCATACTATTGATAGCCACTTTTAATGTCATAGGTTCGTTAAGTATTTTGATAATTGATAAGAAAAAAGACATCACTGTACTTTGGAGCCTTGGGGCAGATCATAAACTGATAAAGAAAATATTTTTAATTGAAGGTATCCTAATAACAGTAGTAGGCGCTGTTCTTGGATTATTTCTCGGGAGTATCATCTGCTGGGTACAGCAAAAATTTGGGATAATACAACTTCAGGGTACTGATGGCTCCTTCGTTGTCAACGCCTACCCTGTTAAAATGGTATTTATTGATTTCGTTTATATCTTTCTGACGGTATTTATTATCGGATTATCCGCTGCCTGGTACCCTGTAAGGCAGATTTCGAGGAAGTACCTGGGAGAAAAACTGTAAGTAGCAGGTGCAGTTGCAGTAGCAGTCTAATTTGTTACTTGTGAGTGCCACTGCTGCTGCTACTGCTACTTCTTCACAAACCGCTCCGTCTTATTATCATAGTTCACCCAGTAACTCCCTTTTGATAATTCTGAAACATCTACTTCGGACTCATTCCCGGATTTCAGGAATTCACCATCTTCGGTATATATCTCATAAAAAGTTTCAGCCGTAAACTCAAGCTCATCTCCGACTTTTATCGAAAGGAGAAATATTTCCTTCACCATAGTCCGGTGTTTTTCTTCCGCTGAATAAACAGTCTTTCCATATTTATCCGTTTGTGTCACTCTAAAAAGGTTTTGCCCGTAATGAGGCTGAATCTCAAAAGAATATTTATTTAAGGTAAGAGTATCCTGTATTTTAACTTCTGCAACCTTAACCCACTTATTCCATCTGAATTGCTGAATTTCAAAAGCTTCATCCCCTGCATCCCCATCAATTGTCCAGGTTAATATTCCTTTTCTGCTAATATCAATCATTTTAAAAGTGAAATTATTCTGTAGTCTGATGGCTTCAGGATTAACAATCTTTGGAATACATCCCGCTTTATGAGTTAGAATTATTTTGACAGGGCTACCGATTTCCAGTTCAAGCTGCGAAAAGTCAATCTCGAAAGAACTTGAATTAAATTCATCATTTGTTTTTTCACCATTAACTATTAGCTCATTTACACAAAATTCACCGTCCTTATCTGATGAATTTAGAATGTATAGGTTTTCTCCGTTGTACTGGCCATGCAGTTCGATTTGCTGAGAGAAGCCGGAAAAGCAAAACATCAAAAGAAAAAATAGAATCAGATGCTTCATGTGATATTCATTTGAAAGAGTAAAAGTAAATAAATATACTATTATTCAAAGATACAATTATACAACGGAATGGTGGAATATTCACTTCGCGTAATTCAATTGTACAAATAATTACGTAAATTCTTGATTGTTCTTTAGGAATTCAACAATTTAATTACAATCATAGATACAAGGCTTTTCTCAATTTGTTATGAATTACAACTGGCTTCAGCCTGAATTGCCAATAGATTCATCTAGTGGGCAAGAGATCAAAACAACATAAATGGCTTTAGCCGAAAATTTTAATCGGTTAAAACCATATAGTTTCTTGTAACTTCATATCCTCCAGATGAATCTGGAGGCAATTCAAAATCTGGAGGCAATGCAAAATCTGGAGGCAATTCATAAACCAAATAACCTGTTAACTTTCCTTCATTTTCAAATTAACACATTATCTCATTTTCAAATTTTCAAATTAATACACATGCAACCTTTTCAATATTTCATTTGTCTTTTATATAATGACTTTGTTCTACATAGGTGTTTAAGGCTGAAGGAAGTGGTTATCAGGATCAGATTTAATGACAGATTAATGCTCTTTTTATAATGATAATCCAGCATTAACCGCATTAAAATTCCTTCAGCCTTTTACTTATTAATTAGGACTTTCGAACTCATTTAGTACTTTTGTAGTTTCTTATTAAAAGGGATTTTATTTTATTTTCAGAAAAGGGTATATGAAAAATTCAATGTATAATTTATACATCAGGATTGTGTTCCTGTTATTTGTATCTCCTCAATTTATCTTTGCCCTTCCTATCCCTGGAACTACCGTATCATCCACTAATAATGAAAATAACTCACTGCTGGTCAGGGAAAATTCTTATCATAAATTTTCTTTTTCTAATTATTTCACCGACTTTAACCACAATACAATAAATACTCCTGAAGGATTATTTACAATCTTGTCAGTTGATGGCTATGGAAAAACAAATAAGATAGGTTCTCCTGAATTACCTGTAAATGTTAAGATCATTGAAGTTCCTTCTGGCGCGAATGTTAAAGTGAAAATTATCAGCCAAAAGTTTAAGGAATATAAACTTGAGGATCTTAATATTAATTATCCGATATATCCTCTGCAGGCACCTGTTCCCAAAAACGCAAGTGCTCAAAGTGTTTTAGTGATAAACGAAAAAGTTTATAATCAGGATAGCTTTTATCCCTACGATATTGTTAGTGTAGAAGATCTGGGAATAATGCGTGGTGTACGACTCTCACGCTTATTCATATCACCCATTCAATACAATCCTGCTAAAGGTATTATCAGGATCTATTCTGAGATCGAAACAGAAATTATTTTTCAACATCCTGATATTGCAAAAAGTAAATTATTAAAAAGAGATACTGAATCACTATATTTTCATTCTGTTTTTAAAAACATCATAAATTATAAAAGCAACAGCTCAAAGGATACAATAACAAAATATCCTGTTAAATATGTAATCATTTCCGACCCTATGTTCCAGGCACAGCTTCAGCCTTTTATTGAATGGAAAACAAAGAAAGGTTTTCATGTGATAGAAGCTTATACTAATGACCCTGCAGTTGGCACTACTGCAGATTCAATAAAAGATTACCTGGAAAATCTTTATTTTTCCGGTACCCCTACCGATCCGGCACCTACTTTTGTTTTATTAGTTGGTGATTACGGACAAATACCTGCTAAGAACGGGACAACAGGATATCATATCACCGACCTCTATTTTTGTGAATATACCGGCGACTTCTTACCTGAAGTGTTTTATGGGAGGTTTTCTGCAAATAATATTGACCAGCTTCAGCCACAAATTGATAAAACACTGGAATATGAACAATATCTTATGCCTGACCCCTCCTATTTGGACCGAGCTGCTTTGATCGCCGGTATTGACGGAACACATGGCCCACTTGAAGGTAATGGACAGGTAAATTATGCTAGTTATTATTATATAAAACAGGCTAATGGATTTGCCCCTGCTTATTTCCTCTACCCTACCTCAGGTAGCCAGGGCGCCCAGATAATACAATTTGTAAATAATGGAGCATGTGTAGTTAATTATACCGGACACGGCAGTGCATACGGATGGGACAACCCTTCGTTTGACAAGACAGATGTTGCAACACTTACAAACAATCATAAATATCCATTAATGATAGGTAATGCCTGTGTCACTAATTCATTCGGGTATCAGGAGTGTTTTGGAGAAGCACTCTTAAGAGCCGAAAACGCTGGCGCCATTGGATATATCGGAGCTTCTGCAAACTCATACTGGAGTGAGGATTTTTACTGGTCTGTTGGTGCCGGTGCCATTACAGCAAATCCAACTTATGCAGGGAGTAGCCTTGCCGCATACGACAGGACTTTTCATATTTATGGAGAGCCTTATAGTGAATGGTTTGTTACACAAGCACAGATGATCTACGCCGGGAATCTGGCGGTTATGACATCCGGTTCCTCTGATTGGGATTATTATTGGGAAATATATCATCTCATGGGTGATCCATCTCTTATGGTTTATTATACAGAGCCTCCTGCAATGAGTGTCAGTCATGCATCGTTGATCCCTGTTGGAGCAAGTTCATTCACAGTAATTACCGAGCCATATGCATACGTTGGAATTTCTATGAACGGGATATTGCATGGTGCAGCTCCTTCTGATGCAAGTGGTGTTGCCGTTGTATCCTTAACTCCTTTTGTGCAAGCAGGCACTGCTGATGTTGTAGTAACAAAACAAAACCGTCAGCCATATATTGATACTGTTACCGTTGATTTTCCCGGAGGCCCTTTCCTGATCATGAATCAATACTTAATAAATGATACAAACGGAAACAATAACGGAGAAGCTGACTTTGGCGAATTAATCGTTTTAGATGTGGAATTGAAAAATACCGGAGGCTCAACATCTTATGCAACAACAGCAACATTGTCAACAGCCGATACAAATATTACAATCACAAAAAACACACATAGCTGGGGAGATATTCCTGCTTTCGATTCAATAAAACAAAACGGAGCTTTTATTTTAGAGGTTCATGAACTGATACCTGACCAGCAAAAGGTCTATTTTAACCTTGCTATGCAGGACACATCCGGTAATTCATTTAACTCTCTCATTACGATTACGCTAAATGCACCAAGCCTTATGATCGGAAATTATTTTGTGGATGACCAAAATGGTAATAATAATGGCAGGCTTGATCCAGGAGAAACTGCAGATATTGTTATTCCTACTTATAACACAGGACATTGTAATGCTGATAACGCAATGGCCGAATTATTATGTGTAAGTGGCGTTGTTGCTGTCAACAATACTACTTACGACTTTAATGTCCTGACAAGTAACTCATCGCAAAATGCAGTATTTTCTGTTACAGTCAGCACACAAATACCCATTGCATCAAATTTTGAATTAGAATATACTGTAACATCAGGAGTTTATCAAAAACATAAATCCTTTTTTCCCTTTATAGGTTTAGTTAGTGAAGACTGGGAAACCGGCGACCTTAGCAGGTTTAGCTGGGCACAGAGTGGCAATAAGCCATGGATAATTACTAATGTTGATCCTTATGAGGGTGTCTATTGTGCAAAATCAGGAACAATCAATAATTATGAAAAATCTATACTGTCAATTTCATTTGAAGTAAGTAATGATGATAGTATTTCCTTTTTCAGAAAAGTAAGCTCTGAAGAAGATTTTGATTTTCTGAAATTCTATATAGATGATAATTTGCAAGATCAATGGTCAGGGCAAAAGGAATGGGCGAGGATGATCTATCCCGTTTCAGCAGGTTTTCATACTTTTAAGTGGACTTATGAAAAGGATTTTGGTTCAACAATGGGTGATGATTGTGGATGGATAGACCTTATTAATTTTCCACCAATCTCCAGTGCTGCTGGTGTGGGTAATGAAATGACAGACAGTGATAAATTGAATTTCAAAGCATTCCCAAATCCTGCAAAAGATATTCTTACTATCTCCTTCAACTCATCAAGTAATTGTAAAACGTCATTGATAATTTATGACAACTTTGGCAGGGAAATTAAGCAAATCTCAGAATCTTCAGGATCGAATAACCGTCAAAACAATATATCAATCGATGTACGTGAATTTAAAGCAGGCGTTTACTATGCAGTGCTTATTTCGGGTGAATCAAGACAAGCAAAGAAGTTTATAATAATAGATTAAAGAAAAAATAAAACAGGCCACAAAAGCACTAAAACACGAAAATCCACAAAAAAAACAAGAAATGAAACTTTAGTGGGATTTTGTGTTTTTGAGATTTAGTGGCAAAACAATAACAGGACAATATGAGAAAATTTTTATTATTGGCAATATTTATTGTTGCCATATGGAACGCTAATGGTGCCAAGTGGGTTGAGATACAATCGGCGAAGCAGGCTCCTGCAGATATTCAGCTTGTAAATTCAAGCATAAACAAAACCAGATTACATTTTTCCATTCCGGGATATCAGATGAATAAAGTGACAACTCCAAACGGGGAAGCTTTTATTGTTGATATTGAGAATGGATCTTCATTACTTATTCAGGGTTCCCCTGACCTGGCAAAGATCACTGCTTCTGTTCTGATTCCTGACCTGGCAGAGATGGAAATAAATGTAATATCTTCAAAATATAAAGATTACACAAATATAGAAATAGCACCCTCCAAAGGCAACTTCACGCGCGACATTGATCCTGCATGTGTTCCTTATCAATACAGTAAAGTGTACCAGGCTGATGCCTTCTTTCCCGGAAAGCTTGCCGATATGCGTGAACCTCATATTATCAGAGACTTCAGAGGACAAACCGTAGTTGTTTATCCTTTTCAATACAATCCTGTTACAAAGGTTTTGAGAGTGTATTATGATATCACAGTGGAAGTAAAAACTAAGAATACAATTGGGAAAAACACTCTGAACAGGAATTCTCAGCTAAGCAAGATCAACACCGAATTTAAAAATATTTATTCCCGTCATTTTATTAATTACGATGCTTATTACAGTCAGAGTAAATACACTCCTTTGGATGATCACGGTAATATGCTGATCATTTCTTACGGGCAGTTTATGCCTGCAATGCAGCGTTTTGTTAACTGGAAAAATACTATTGGCTTACCTACTGAGATCGTTGATGTTGCTACTATTGGTGGCAGCAATGCAATTAAAAGCTATGTTGCAAATTATTACAACACCAATGGCCTGACTTTCCTGTTGATAGTTGGTGATGCTGCACAGGTTCCTTCATCTTCAACCTCTGCCGGAGACTCTGACAATGATTATGGTTATATTGTTGGCAACGACCATTACATCGACATATTTGTAGGCCGTTTTTCTGCAGAAACTCTTCTTCACGTCATTACACAAGTTGACCGAACTATTACTTATGAATTCAACCCTCCAGTAACAAGCAACTGGTTTGGAAAGTGTTTGGGTTTAAGTTCTTCTCAAGGGCCGGGTGATGATAATGAAATGGACTATGAACATATCCGGAATATGCAGCAAGACCTCACATCATACACTTACACTACCTGTGATGAAATGTTTGATGGTTCACAAGGTGGTATGGATGCATCCGGAGACCCTACTTCGACAATGGTTGGAAATGCACTTAATACAGGGAGGGGAGTATTATTATATACCGGCCATGGAAGTGATAATTCCTTTTCCAGCTCTGGGTTCTCTTCATATGATGTTAATGCTCTTACTAATGTAAATTTGCTCCCTTTTGTATGGTCTGTCGCCTGTGTAAATGGGAATTTTGTCAATAACGATTGTTTTGCAGAAGCATGGCTAAGGGCAGTTTATAATGAACAACCTACAGGTGCGATAGGTACACTCATGTCAACCATCAACCAAAGCTGGGATCCTCCAATGGATGCTCAGGATGAGATGGTTGATATTCTGACAGAGAGTTACACAAATAACATTAAAAGATCTTTTGGTGGCCTCTCCTTTAATGGTTGTTACCATATGATTGATCAGTATGCCGGTCAAGGAGAGAGCATGGCTGATACATGGACTTTATTTGGTGACCCTTCCGTTATGGTAAGAACCGATATGCCGGCAACTATGACAGTGACTCATAATCCGACACTATTCCTGGGAGCAAATCAGTTCCAGGTGAATTGTAATGTTGATGATGCTTTTGTTGCTCTTACGATTAATAAGCAAATTATCGGTACCGGATATATCTCCGGTGGCAGCGTAACAATAAGTTTTTCACCTCTAACTACTATTGATACAATGACAGTGGCTGTCACAGCTTATAATTATATTCCATATATCGGTGACGTTCCTATTATTGCTGCCTCAGGACCTTATGTCTCTTTTTCCTCATACCAGATCAATGATGTTAACGGCAACAATAACAGTATTGCTGAATTTGATGAAGATATTCTTCTTGATGTAAGTCTTGAAAACCTTGGTGTTGATGTTGCCTACAATGTTGAAGCTACTCTTTCTTCAGTTGATACATACATAACTATTTCAGATGATTTCCAGCTATGGGGTAATATTACAAATGGAACAAGCAAAATTGAGCCTGATGCTTATGCTATTGAGATCGCAGATGATATTCCAGACCAGCATGTTGTAAACCTCAGCATAGACATTACAGATAATAATAGTAATACCTGGAATTCCAACTTTAGTATAAAAGTCAATGCACCTCTCATGGCAGTTGGCAACTTGATAGTAGATGATGTTAATAGTGGAAATGGAAATGGCGTAATTGATCCCGGTGAGACTATCGAAGTAACATTGCAAAGCCTTAATAATGGTCATTGCGATGCTCCTTTATCCGAAGGTATAATGACATCATCTTCCATGTATGTGAGTATTGTAAACTCAAATATTGCTTTAGGAACTATTCAAAAAGGGGATATGACAAATGCTGCATATACTGTAGTTATTGATGCTGCCACCCCTGTAGGAACACCATTGGATTTTGATTTTAGCTTAAGTTCAGGAAAATATAGTACACAAACTGATTTTAATTTAAAAGTTGGTTTGATCGCTGAAGATTTTGAAACAGGAGATTTCTTAAAATTCCCTTGGGTGACTATGGGGAATAAACCATGGTTCAGCTCAACCAATAATCCTTATGAAGGAACCTATTGTGCTGAATCAGGAAATATTTCGGGTAATCAATTATCAATCATGATGATAACATTGGATGTTGCAATTGATGATACTATCTCATTTTTCAGGAAAGTTTCTTCAGAACAGGATTATGATTTTCTAAAATTCTCCATTGACAATCAGGTAAAAGAGGAGTGGTCAGGTGAGATGCCATGGGAAAGAGTAAGCTTTCCGGTTACTGCAGGAACACATACTTTTAAATGGTCGTATGAAAAGGATTTCTGGGCAAGCCAGGGTGATGATTGCGGATGGATAGATTATGTAGTATTTCCTCCGGTTAGTATTTCTACATCAATAGATGATCTTGCTGCTTATGAACAAATGGAGCTGAATATCTATCCCAATCCGTTCAACAACAACCTTAACATCGATTTTACTCTTAAGGAAAACAGTAATATCCGGATATCATTATTCAATTCTCTTGGACAAGAAGTGATGTTACTTAAAGAAGAGAACAATCTTACTGCAGGAAATCATACTGTAAGTATTGATGGAATTAGTCTTGAACCGGGAATGTATTTTTGTAAGTTTGAAACAAGTGATCAGACAAGTATAAGAAAGATCTTGCTAAGCCGATAATCCCTCTGTTATTCCACACTCGAGTAATCGATTATTCGATTATCCAAGTAACGATTGAGGTCATTTTCAAATTACCTCATTTTCAAATTTTCAAATTAAAATATATGATGCGCCTCCGACTGCAAGATGATCATATCATCGGGATAATAAACAAAAGCAAGTACAGAAATATGAATGTCATCCCATTCAGCAGGAAGTATCGTCTTGTATGATTTGATGATTTTGGTATCCTTAGTCACAAGTCCTTCACTAAGCACTTTGCCATAAGCTCCACTCACAGTGCCTCTTAAGACATGACTGTGAACATAATCATCAATTGCCGGAATATCACCAATTGATGGATCACTATTCATCTGTTTACTAACAATATGATCTTCCAGAATGTAAATTACAAGATTAGTGTTTTTAGGTATATCCTGCAAAAACTCGGCCTGTACATGAGTACATAACTTCCGGCTTGATTCTTCATAATCGGTAATTATCTGCAGGTCAATAAAAGGAGCTATTGCCATCATAGTATCCATAGCACCTTCCCATTCAAAACGTGAGAGAATACGGTTATCAGGTGGAGATTTTACTATCCTGTTGATCATGCCGCTTGGGTATCCGAGATTACCGGCATAAAAATCATCATTAATAAGTGTACCTTCTGTCGTCCTGAAATCATAACTGTAACCATGATTAGGATCAAGCTCTGCAAATACACCAGCATGTATAGCCACTACATTGAGTTGCTCACCATATTTAACAACCAGTTCTTGAATTTTCTGCTGACCTTTAGGGCAGTTTGGGCACTGATGTCCTGTAAATTCTTCCATCAAGACTTTTCTGATCAGATTATTGTTAATAGGAAAATCAGGCACCGGGCAGGCAACAGTATCGGTTCCACCTCCACCCTTTGTATATGGTGGGTCGATTTTATCGCATGACTGGATAAAATATCCTGCGATAATGAGTAAGAGAAATATTTTTAAAGTCTTCATAGAATTTTGTTATATGTTATATGATATATGTTAACAGGTATATTAATTCAACCAATGTTGAAAAAATAACTTACAACAAATAACATATAACATCATTATTACCTGGTTAATATATATTTAGATCTAAAAACTACTGGTTATCGTCAGAGCAAAACCATTCGAGGCAGGTACTGCACGGCAGACTCCGCCAACACAAAGAATGCCTTCGCGTTGTTTACCATATCCAAGAGAGATCCTGTTTGTTTTTTTTATAAATGCAACTGAGAAGTTGTAATAATGAAAGCGTCTGTCAGGATCATTATTACCATAATTATACATATCCATCGCAGTAATGAACCACTTTGGTGCAATGCTATACTCCAGTAAGGCAGCAAACCAGTCACCTTCATCCTGTTTGGTAAAAAGGGACTGAAGCTCAAGACGAAGTGATTTTTTCGGTGTGATCTTATAATTAATATCGGCAATGGCAATATTGGCATAAACGGTAGCGTCACCAACATGGCCTTCAATAACTTCAATATCATAAATAAGGTTCATATAAGTAAATATCCCTTTCCACTTTCTGTTGAATTTCTTAGTCACCTCTATATTGAAATCCTGAAAATACTTATCGTCTCCAATGCTAAAAAATTTAGTATCATAACCAAGTGTACCCTCTGTACTAATTGGCGTACTATCGTTAAGCATAGTCTTATCAATTGAATATACAACTGAGTATGTTGAACTGATATTCATTCCATACTTTCCGCCAAGTTTTGATTTTTTCTTAATGTTATAAACTACCTGTCCCTGCAAGCCCATTTCTCCGTTTGGTTGTGTAGCATAAGGATAAATGGCAGGAAGACTGTAAGTGTGAACCTTACTTAAAGGAGGAAGGAAGTTTATATCCAGAGCATTGCTAATCTCATTTCTGGAAGATTTAAAACTCATATTATCAATACGTTTTGCTGACAAAACAATTCCCAATCCTTTTTGTGAATATGAACCAGTCATTAATAAAGCATCTCCACCTTTATATATCATATTATTTACACCTGAAGGGTCATTTATCTTACTGGCATATTCAGCCAACAGGCTGACTTTACCTCTGCTGATATTAAACCTTCCTGCCCAGGCACCAACATTTAGTGGTAGATGAAAATCAGACGAAGGATCATCTTTCTGATATTTACTAACAAAACTTCCGCCAAGGCTAATGTTAGTTTTCTTATCGTCCATTTTCTTAATAATATCATTAAGAAAAACTTCCCCATCAATTCCTCTGACAATACCGGGTCCTTTCTCCCAATAATATCTTTGTGTACCAATGATACCTTTGATATAAACACCATTAAAAGGTGAGTACTTTACCCTTACACCATTCATAGCATTGTCATAGCCAAGATTTCTCTCTTCGTAAGTTCGAAAGATCAATCCGTTACCAAACTGTTCATAAAAATTACCAACAGTTATTTCAAAATCATCTTTAATATAATTTGCATACCAGTAAGGAATTCCATTTCCTTTATAGTTCTGGTCGTAGCCAAGTATTGGATTTAGGTACATCTCATAGCGAATACCTGCACTAAAGCCCCCAAGTGTGTAGTTAATATTTGCAAATCCGTTTGTAAGGAGTTTTTCTGGCACTGCAGGTGCTCCGATAGTAGAATCTTCAATGTAGGTCTGAACATCAAGCTGAAAGTTCCCGCTTACTTTTCCTTTGTTCAATAAGTCCTGTGCTCCGACAATTACAGGGAAAAATAATAATCCTATTATTAGCCTGTGTCGAGAAAAAATATTTTTTCTTTCCAAAATAATACTTTTAAGAAAATTTATGAATCTATTTAATCCTTCGGAATGTCTTCACCATCAGCAATCTTTTTAACCATCTCGAACAACTCTATCTCGCTGCCTTCAGAAAATGATGTATGTTGCCATACGATCTCACCATCTCCATTGATAAGAAAGGTATGTGGGATCATATTTACATTCATCGCTCTTTTAAAATCAGAGTTCTGGTCAATAAGAAATTCATATTCCCATCCTTTCCCATTTACAGTTGGCTTAACTCGTGATGTAGATCTGGCGTCATCAATAGAGACAGCAACGAGCTTTACCCCTGTTTCCTCCTGCCAATCTTCATAAACATCAGCAATAGCTGTTAACTCTTTAATACATGGCTTGCACCACAATGCCCAAAAGCTCAAAATTATTGGCTTGCCATCATTTGTAATATTCTTTGTATCGAATACCTCTCCGTTAAGTGTCTTGATAATAACCGATGGAATTTTGCCATAGTTCTTTGCTTTATCTTGTGAAATAGCTACACTTGATATCAGGAATAGCAGAACGAGAATCTTTATACCTTTCATAATGTGTAATTATTGATTTATATTATTGGTTTAATGCGTTAATCTGAGAATCTGTGGCAATATTTTTTCCTAAATTAAGGTTTTCCTAACAGCTTCCATTCTATCAATCAATAAACAAAATTGAGGCCAAATTTAAAAATTTATTCATTACGATATATAAATCTTCAGAATTTTTGTCTCCTTTAATGGCACCAATTTAACTTTTTCCATTACAGCAGGGAGTAAAATTGCCTCTCCCAGGTTTACTGTTATCTTATCATCAAAATAATCCAGCATAAAAGATCCCTGGACACAGACATAAGCAACAAATGAATCCAGTTCACTATAATCTTTTTGCAAGCTTTCATCAAAGTGCAGAAGATTAGTTGTAAAATGCGAACTTTTTACAAGATCAACAGTTTTATTCTTTTCCTGATCATATGTAGTCTTATAATCATCATGAACTTCAAAATCAATTGCATCAAGTGCCAGATCCGTATGAAGGTCTCTCATCCTGCCATCAACACCCGGTCTGTCCCAGTCGTATATCCTGTATGTAATGTCTGACGTTTGCTGTACTTCAGCTAATAATATCCCTGGACCCAATGCATGGACTCTTCCTGCCGGAATATAAAAAACATCCCCGGTCTTAACCTTTTCATAATTGAGAATCTCTTTCAAAGTTTTATCCTGAAGGTGTCTCATGTAAGTGTCCTTATCCACTTTCTGACTGAATCCGCTAATCAATTCAGATCCCGGGGAAGCATCAACAACATACCACATCTCTGTTTTCCCGTTTCCTCCATGCCTCTTTTTTGCCAGTTTATCGTCGGGATGAACCTGTATGGAAAGAAAGTCGTTTGCATCAATAAACTTTATCAGCACCGGAAATTTGTTTCCATATTCTTTATAGTTTTTTTCTCCTACCAGATCGCCCATATAAACTTCAACAAGTTCGTTGAGTTCATTATCTGCCAGAAATCCATTCTCTATGATGCTTTGGTTACCCTCCACACCTGAAACGACCCACATCTCACCACAATTGGCTAAAGGAGAATAATCCTTCCTCATTACCGTCTTGATTTTTTGTCCGCCCCAGATCTTGTCTTTGAAAATATTCTTGAATTTTAAGGGATACAATTGGCTCATCTTCGTTTGTTTAAATGCTTTGCAAATTAAGGTAATATTCTCCTTAATTCCTATTCAGTTGGAGCAAATTGGACACTGATTGAACTGATCTACGCTGATTAATCAGCACAGAGCATGGGGCATAGAGGTTTTGGGCACTCAAACCTCGGCTGAACATAATGTATCGAAGAATCTTAAGTTAAAAAAATTCTATATTTGCATTCTACAAATACCACAAACATGAACAGCATTTGCGTTTTTTGCGGATCAAGCAAAGGGAATGAAAAATCATACAGCATAAAAACTGAAAGCTTTGGTAAATTATTAGCTAAGAGAAATATCAGGCTTGTGTACGGCGGAAGCAATATAGGCCTGATGAAAGTACTTGCTAACTCTGTCTTATCTTCAGGAGGAGAAGCTATTGGTATTATGCCTCACAATATTGTCGAATATGGTGTTGCTCACCCATCTCTTACAGAATTACATATCGTTAAAACAATGGCAGAAAGGAAGGAACTGATGATAAAATTGTCAGATGCTTTTGTTGCCTTGCCAGGTGGTTTGGGAACATTTGATGAATTGTTCGAGATATTAAGTAATAATCAGCTGGACATTATTAATAAAGCCTGTGGCATTCTCAATATTAATGGCTATTATGACCATCTTCTAAAATTCCTTGATATTGCTGTTGAAGAAGAATTTGTAAGGATAGAACACCGGAATAACCTGATCGTTGAAAGTGATGAAGAGATCTTACTTGAAAAGTTAAAAACCTTTGAACCTGTACATGTACATAAGTGGGTTGATAAGCTGAAGGAGATGTAAAGAAGTGCCTAAAGTGAGCTAGAGTTACGAGTGCCTAAAGCTAAAAATAATCAATAGGTTGTGGTCATATCCTCAGGTATGCATATAATAAAATCTGCCTGATCGAAGTATTCCTCATCAAGTTTTTTGATATCCTCTTGCTGGATGCTTGTTATGGTGAGAATTTTTAATTCCGGGTTTACTTGTTTTAGATACCATACAATAGATTCGTGATTATCGGAATGGTAACTGCCGTTATAGTGCAGAAAAGTTACTCCTTCCGACCAGTTCTTCAGTATAAAATATGCCATTGTAGCATCTTTGACAGCCTGTGCTTTAGGAAAATTCGGATTAGGTTTACTTTTTCCCATACCACTCATTCCGCCCATACCCATCATATTTTTATAACAATCCAGCCCGGGATCATACATTATTGGAAGAGGGGGATAATAATTTTTCGCTTCATCGCTTAAAGAGTCAAGCGCTTCAAAACCACCTTTATGCACAACAGAAGCATATCTGCGGGGAATATTCGTTGCAATAAATTCCAGATCATTGTCCTTTGCAAATTCAACAAGAGGTTTATAATCAGTTTTATAATTAGGCCACAGCCTTGCTTGTCGTTCAAAACTTTTCTTTGTTATTTGTCCGGTTACATATTCAGTAAGCAAAAGTTGGTTATCCGATTCAAACATCTCAGCACCTAAAACCAGCATTTCCTTCTTTATTTCAAACAGATCTTTGGTGATCTGCAACTGCAACCAATGGCAAATTGGATTGTTATGTAATTCCCCGAAGAAGACAATATCTGCTTCTGCGGCTGTTTTAATTAATTTCTCATATTTAGTTGCTTTTCCTTTCGAATCGAAAAGAATATATGCAGGTTTATCACTTTTCATTGCGATGCTAATAATAAAGACGGCCAGAAGTAGGATTTTTGTTTTCATATTTTTATTTTTTAAGATTTCAAGCAAAAGTATTGAATTTTCATGAGTTAACAATGAGTGTTTTTTTCTTATTTCATTAATTGATTCACCATCAACTTCAGTTCATCTATCTGGTGCTGCTGTTCCTCAATAATTGTTTGCTGTTCTTTTATTGCTTCAGTCAAAACAGGGATCATCCCAATATAATTAACACCCTTATATCTGATCTCATTTTCACTAAATCTTTCACCTTCTACAACGTTTTCATCCCTGACGTGTACATTTTCACTTACTAATTCCGGAAACACCTTTTCCAATTCCTGGGCAATAAATCCGAATTGGGTACCTTGGCTAAAATTCATACTTTCTGCTTCGCCTCTTGTTTTAAAAGTATAGCTATATACATTTAGCTCTTTGATCTTAGCAAGTGAGCCCGAAATAGGCTTGATGTTTTCCTTGAACTTTCTGTCTGAAGCATTTATCAGTGTTCCGTTATAAGCCAGGTCTCCGTCAAAATATCCTGCATAATTTGTACTTCCGCCAAAAGCCCTGGAATAGACCCCATACACTGTAGTACCATTTAAAGCACTAACATACAAACCATATGTTGTCGCATCATTAGCATCTCTTTCAATATTAACATATATCCCTCTTGCGGTACTTGTATTTCCTGCAGCAATATCAATATTATTTAACTGCCCGTACGTATTTCCCAGAGTACCGGTATGATCGACATAATTATAGATACCTCTAAGATCGTTAGCAGTGGAAGTTGAGGTGGCATAAATTCCATTAGTATTACTAATATTACTGGTTCCGGTAAAAGCTGCTGAGGCAAACACTCCTACACTGTTATTGTTAGTACTTGTGTTAACAAAATACCCTCCATAACCAGTATAGTAGGAGGTACTGCTTGATCCATAAACACCACAGTTATCAGAGCCAAGATAACCAAAGTTGGTGCTGTTGTATTGCCCCCAGGCTCCATATGACACTCCACCGAGATAACCAAAGTTATTTGAAGAATACTCACCATAGGCACCAAAATTTATTCCCCCAAGATATCCGCTTCTCCCACTTTCTGAATTTTTACCATAAACACCAATACTGTTCGAATATCCAAAAAGTCCAAAGTTATTATCAGGAGTGGATGTCCCGAGGGATAATCCAAGAACACCAATTTCATCCCCAGGAATATCAAAACCACTATATGCATCAAAGGTATTATCTCCAATAACTCCCAAAAAACCCTTTGTATCATCACTTCCTTCAGCTTTAACAGATATGCTTCCAAAAGCTGAAGATGTATTTCTGAATAATGATAAATTCCCGGCGTTTACAATTTTTGATACTTCAAAAGTTGTTGATGGAGAGTTAGTTCCTATTCCGACATATCCATTATCATAAACAGAAGACTTCATCAGGGCTGAGCCATTCCATTTAGAGAGATAGTTAAATATATTGTTCCCAACCTGAGGATCGATTTCCTTTAAATTATCAAAAGTTTTGGCATATAAAGCATAGGGTACACTAAGCAATTTACTTGTACCAAGTACAATATAAGATGAACCTCCTGTAATATCAATTTCAGTTTTAATGAAATATGAATTTATCCCCCAATCAATCATTTGGAAAACGCCAAATACTGGTGTTCCATTTCCAATGCTGAGATTTAATAAGCCGTAGCTGTTAGTTGCAGTTTGATGCGTTTCAGCATAAACAAGTGTACCATTCGCACTACCCTGCAAAAGACTAATTTTCATTCCAACATTTTGATCCTGTAGTATCAGACCATTTGTATCTCTGGCTATTGCCTGATAACTAAAGCTCTCCGGCGCCTGAGCATTTAGGTTGCATATTGCAACTGTAAATACTCCAACTATCAATAATATCCTTTTCATGTTAATATGCATTTAGAATTTTCTAAAATAACCTCCATGCTCTTTGCCCTATGCCCTATGCTTCCTTTTATAATAACTTAGACTTTATGAACAAACACCTAATTTATATAAGACAAATATTTTACATACATAGTATGCATAAGAATTAAATTTTAAGTTACAAAAAAAGCCCCTTGTTAATCCAAGAGGCTTTGTTGTCCGACCAGGGTTCGAACCTGGAGTCTTCTGATTCAGAGTCAGACGTGTTGCCAGTTACACTATCGGACAATATTTTTGCAGGGTGCAAATTTAATAAAAAAATATAAAAGTGTTACAATCAGAATTGGTTATAGTTTTAACTGATCTACTTTAAACATTAATGGTAAAAGGTTTTCCATTCCTTCAATCAGATAGACTTTTCCAGTTTCTCCGGCTAAAATTAATCGTATTTTCTTTCCCTGATTTCTTTCATATTCAGCTATTACCTGGCGGCAAGCACCACAAGGTGTAACAGGAGTATCAACATGAAAATCTCTGGCCTTTGATGTAATTGCAACTGTCTTGAGAGTGATATCCGGATACTGGGAGGCAGCGGCAAATATGGCAACTCTTTCAGCACACAATCCTGAAGGAAAGGCAACATTTTCCTGATTACTGCCTATCACAATCTCCCCGTTTTCAAGCTCCACTGCTGCCCCAACCTGGTATCCGGAATAAGGTGCATAAGCCGAATTTATTGCATTGTTTGCATGCTCCAACAGTTCTCTGTCGTTAACACTTAGATCATCCGAAGAATCGTATTCGATAAATGTAACTTCAAGCTTTATATTTTTCACAGGCATAATTTTTGTGTCTAATATTGCAATTAAAACTACTCTACACTTTCATAGGTTCCGGCAAGAATAGAATCATACATTTCTTTATCATTAATAACTTCAATTGCCTTTAAGATTTCCGGGTCAGATGCTAATGAAGCTATTATTCTTCCCTTATTATAATAATACCTTATAATAATCTCCTCCTTTAACAGAGATTTAATAAGGTTGCTGTATTTATCAAAGTCATCGTTTTTTTTATTCCTGAGGCGGTTTGACAGGGTTTCATAATCATCTTTAATATCATCAAAATAACTTTCTTTCGTACAGTAATTTTTTAATCTTTCCAAAGCATATTCACTATCAGTAGTATATTTGAATTTTCTTTCTTTAAGGAATGTTTTAAAATCGTTAAAAATTTGATCATTAATCTCAAATTCTTTAGGGCCGGGTATTGAATCATGCTCGTAAGCATACTTTGTGGCATAATCAAAAATCATAAATTGAGAAAGGAGATTCCTTACAATGTTGCTGTATTTAACCGGAGTTATCACCACATCGGGTTCTACACCACCACCGTCATACACAACTCTTCCATTCTCAGTCTTAAAAGCCGTAATCAATGAATCAGGGATATTTCCAAAATGGCCATCTTCATCTTTATGAGAATAATCAACAGCCTGTATACATCTTCCACTTGGAATATAATATTTTGCGACTGTAACTTTTACCTGGTTATTATAGCTTAGTGGCAAAACATTTTGAACCAAACCTTTACCAAAGGAACGTTGGCCAAGAACAATCCCTCTGTCTAGATCCTGCATAGCTCCGGCAACAATTTCAGAAGCTGATGCGCTTGACTTATCTACAAGAACAATAAGTGGTATATTTGTGTCAACAGCTTTCATTGTTGTTTTGTAAGAATTGTTTTTATCACGCAGCTTACCTTTTGTACTTACAATCAGTTTCCCTTTTCCCACAAAGATGTTCGATATGTTAACAGCTTCATGAAGAAGTCCACCGCCATTTCCACGCAAATCGCATATTATCCCTTTCACTTCATTCTTCTCCCGCAATTCTTCAAATGCTTCTTTAAATTCATTACCGGCATTCATTGTAAAACCTGTCAGTTTAATGTAGGCAACATTATCCTTCAACATACCATAATAAGGTATATTATCAATCTTCACAACTTCCCTGTTAAGGCTTTTTTCAAAGGGTTCAGTTTCTCCATATCTTTCTATTAAAAACCTGATATTTGAGCCAGACTGTCCTTTAAGAATAAGGTTAATATCAGGTATTGACCTGCCTATAGTTGATTGGCCGTTTATCTCAAGTATTTTATCACCGGCTTTCAGGCCTGCTTTGTCCACAGGAAATCCTTGATATGGCTGCGAAATAACAATGTAATCATCTTTTCTATGAATCATTGCTCCAATGCCACCATACTTGCCGGTAGTCATAAATTTATAATCTTCAATTTGCGATTCAGGAATAAACACTGTATAAGGGTCAAGCTCTTTAAGCATTGACTTAATGCCTGATAGCAAAAATTCACCGGGATTGATATCATCAACATAATTCAACTCAATTTCTTTGTAAAGGTCGGAAAACACATCCAAATTCTTTGATATTTCAAAGTCATTCCCAGTCTGACTCATAGAATTCTCTGATATGATCAATATCAACAAAGCTGCTAACAACAAGCCTGCTTTATGTAAAATATTTTTTTTTACTATTTGCATATTTTATTAATTAAAATGAGTAAAATACTTTTCCAAATTTTATGGCACCGGATCTGAACCACTGCCACCCCATGGATTACATGACAGAAAACGTTTTAATGTCAACCAGCCTCCATAAAAAGGGCCATGCTTACGAATTGCTTCAATCCCATACACAGAGCATGATGGTGTATACCTGCAGGAAGACATCAAATATGGTGAAATTGCATATTGATAAAACCTGATAAGCAAGATCAGGAATTTACTCAACACTCTTTTCATATTCCAACTGTAAACGCTGTAAAATTAATATTATTTTTTTCTCCAGGTCGGCATAGGATAAAATGTCCTTGGCAGAATAGATTAACGCAAATACACAATTAACATCCTTCGTTTCCAAAAAATCATAAAGTTGATTCTTGTTTTTTCTGTATATTTCACGGCATTGCCTTTTAAGCCTGTTTCGAACCATGGCCTTTCTAAAACTATACTTTGAAACACTTATTAGTATGCTTGCGGGATATTGTGTATTGGTTTTATGCTCACACCAGACAACTTTGAAAGGGTGGGAGAAAAAAGTTGACCCATTTGTAAACAAATATTCTATGACCTTTTTATTATTAAGGCGTTCCTCTTTTTTAAAGGTCTCCATAGAAGAATGGATAAATATCAGTGAATTATCTTAAAGCATTGTTAAATAAACATCGTTGTATTGCAACTATTTCTTCTTTTTAGCTTTATGAAGATACTGCTCTATGGCCATTGTCATTGAAGGAGCTGTTTTAGTTGGTGCTTCAATGTTCAGTAACAATTTTGCATCTTTAACAGCTTTAGCCGTTGTTGGACCGAATGCGGCGATTAATGTACCATTCTGCTCAAATTCAGGAAAATTCTTGAATAATGATTTTACACCTGCAGGACTAAAAAATATGAGCATCTCATACTTATTAATTTCTACACCTGAGAGATCGCTGGCAAGAGTACGGTAAATAATTGCTTTTTTATGATAAATCTCCAATTCTTTCAGCATTCTGGGAAGTTCCTGCTTATGAATATCTGAACATGGTAATAAGTATTTCTCGTCCTTATGTTTTTTGATTATCTCAATCAGATCTAAGAAACTTTGTTTTCCATGGAATATCTTACGCTTGCGATACTGGACATACTTTTGTAAATAAAATGCCGTAGATTCCGACATACAAAAATATTTCATTGTATCCGGTATTTCGACTCTCATTTCCTTGGAAATCCTGAAGAAATGATCAACTGCGTTACGGCTGGTAAGGATTATCGCAGTATGATCAAGGATGCTAATTCTTTCCTTACGAAATTCTCTTGCACTGATTCCTTCTATCTTTATGAATTTATGAAAGTCAATATTAATATTGTACTTTTTCGATAATTCACAATAAGGAGATTTTTCTAATTCGGCAGGTTTTGGTTGTGAAACAAGTATATTCTTCATAATCAATCCTATAATATAGTTTGCGTTAATTAAAAAAAAACATTACTTAACTCGCTGATAGTAAAAATTATACTAAATAATCCTTAACTAATTTTGCAATTAGCAATATTGGTATAATTTCGTGGGTGCAAAAGTATAAAAATAATTGAAATAATTGAAAGTTTTTTGAAGATATTCCTATTATCATTCCCCGGAATAGCCTAAAGACAATGATTGATAATATCAAAAAAACACTTCCAATCAATATTTTACTACTATAATCCCCGGATAAATAAATTATTAAAGTCAATAATGGTAAAAGCATTAATCCTTCAAAAAAAATAAAAATATTATAATTAAAAATATATGCTGTAGACAGTTCCCTGGTTTTAAATATCTTTTCAGAAATTTTAATCATCAAAAACTTCAAAAATAAAAATAGCAGAACACCAATAAATATCTGTAAATAAAAGGTAAATCCCCAATATCCTATATTCTCTGTATCATAGTATTCTCCAATAATAAGATATATCAAAAGAGAAAAGCATGAAACAAAGATCAAAAATAATGCGATAAACATACCTTCACTAATAATATTCCCTTCCCTGGCCATCTGATTAACTAAACGTTTTGCAAAAAATGCTCTGATAATATTGTTCAGCCTTTTTCTGTTAAATACATGAACCAGTATAAATAAGATATATCCCAGAAAGATCACCCCAAACATCCAGTCATTACTTTGGCGGTTTACTCCTTGAGGCCTAATATTACTTTGCGGAGAATATTCCAAAAAAAAAGATATTGATTCGCTCCCCGGTAAAGTATCAACTTCAGGATATGAAAATGTTGAGTCGGTATTTTGCAAACTGTCCTGGGTCATTGGATTGCAAAGATACTAAAAAGAGATGAGACTAAGAGACTGTGAGACGAAGAGACTGAAAGACTAAGAGACTTGAGAAACTTAAGAAAAAGATATAATTATTCAAATATACAATGATACAATGGTAAAAAGATTTAATGGTCTAACTGTTAACTGATCCATTAGTCTTGATACAAAAAAAAGATTGGCAATCAATGAAAGCCAATCTTTTTAAATATTTTCTAAGGGTATCTTAAAAAGCAAACCCGACAGAAGCACCAAAAGCAGGAAGGATCCCGCTAAATGCTATGCCACCAGTAACACCAGAGACCTCATAATCCGGATCATATTTGTAACTATAAGACGTATAAGCAGCACCACCATTCAGGTCGAGAGTAATTGAACCAAATAGCCATTGATATCCAAACACAAGTCCTCCTCCAAATCCGGTTATTTTATTATTGTATTCAGCATCATTCCCAGTTCCAAAAGTAGTTACTTTTTCATTTCTGTTCAGGTAATTAAGACCTGCTCCACCATAAAAACCAGCAGGTGCTTCACCACTGAAATAATACCTTACTGAGGGAGAAACATTAATTCCAGTATATTTATATTCAGTACCCATGCCAAAAAAGACAGCTTCAGTTTTATTACCATAATATCCCAATCCTAATTGAACAGTGATATTTTCACTAAGAACTCTTTCGTAAAACAATAAATTACCCCAGATAAATCCCAAAGGATTCAATTTAATAACATTCTGTACATCACTTCCTCTTCTACTACTTTTTCTCCTTTTCTTTCTTCTCTTTTTCATATAATCAATATCATCATCAACAGTAAAACCTGAAATTGAACTTAGATTTGAAGTTTTTGGCTGATACATCATTTGTGCATCTGTGATTCCTGAAAATAAAAAAATCAATGTTAATAATAGTGCTACTTTTTTCATCTTAATTGTTTTTATTAATAATTTAAATTTTTCTTTTGCAAAAATATAACATTTTGCATTAATTCAAACCAAATCTGAATAATTCTTAAAAAACATTAATAATATATTGATATACTACTGGTCTTTTACTATTCTTCGTTTCGCGTATACCTAAATTTTTTCCAAAAATAGGTAGGAACAAATGTAAAATAATTATACATTTGAGCGCGAATTAAAAACTATTATCAACAATAAAATTTACCACAAATGGAATTAATGGAGAGTATCCGTTTAAACGCTAAAAAACAAAGTAAACGGATTGTTCTGCCGGAGGGAACAGAAGAAAGAACTATTAAAGCAGCAAATCTTATTATTAAAGAAGGCCTGGCTGAAATTATCCTGTTGGGAGATAAAAAAGAAATTGAAATCCTAGCGGATAAATGGGAACTTTCAAACATTAGTAAGGCTATGATCATTGATCCCAAAAGTCATACAAAAAAAGATGTTTATACCGATCTTCTCCTTGAAATCAGAAAACATAAAGGATTAAGCCGCGAACTTGCAATAAAACTTGTTGAGGATCCCTTGTATCTGGCTACTTTAATGATAAAAAACGGGGATGCTGACGGAGAAGTTGCAGGAGCAATGAATGCTACAGGAGATGTATTGCGTCCTGCTTTCCAGATTATAAAAACTCTTCCGGGAATCAGTGTGGTTTCGGGTGCATTTATCATGATCATACCCGATAAATCTTTCGGAGATAATGGAATTCTTGTTTTTGCTGACTGTGCTGTACATCCTACGCCTTCTGCACGTGAGCTTGCTCAAATTGCAGTTGCAACTGCAAAAACTGCGAATGCAATCGCCGGGCTGGAGCCAAGAGTTGCAATGTTAAGTTTTTCAACCAAAGGAAGTGCAAAATCACCTGAAGTTGAAAAAGTACAGGAAGCAACCAGGCTTGCAAGAGATTTGGATGGTGATCTATTGATAGATGGAGAGTTGCAAGCTGATGCAGCCATAATTGAAAAAATTGGAAAGTCGAAAGCACCTGACAGTAAGATAGCCGGAAAAGCTAATGTATTGGTGTTTCCAAACCTGGAATCAGGTAACATTGCTTATAAGTTAGTTCAAAGACTTGCTCATGCTGAAGCCATTGGTCCTGTGTTGCAAGGGATGGCAGCTCCTATCAATGACCTCTCAAGAGGTTGCAGTATCGATGATATAGTAAATCTGGTTGCAATTACAGCAAATCAGGCTAATGCTATGTAAATTCAGGAAATTTTTCGCTTTGATTTAATAACAATATAACATTTAGCAAAATGACAGAATTACTTGAAAATTATAGTTTATCTACTAAGCCTAAGAAAAAAAAGGGGGTTTTACAAAAAGTTGGAATTGTAGGTTGCGGCTTAATGGGACAGGAAATTACTCTTGAAATAAGTAAGCACGGAATTGACGTAGTTTTTATTGATGTCAGTGAAAGCAAGATCAAAAAAATCATGGCCAGCATGAGTGTGCATCTTGACGAAATAATAGATAAGTGGGGATTAACTGTGAGTGAGAAAAGAGCAATCTTATCCCGGATTAAGGGTTCAACTGATTATAGCCAGTTAAAAGATTGTAACCTGATTATCGAATCAATAAACACTAAAAAACGAGGCACAAGTTATGAGAAACGACAGGAAATTTTCAGGGAAATTGAAAAGCATGTTTCAAGAGATACTGTTATTACATCCAATACAGCCACTCTGATGATATCTGAAATATCAAAAGTTTTAAAGTATCCTGAAAGATCTGTTGGTGTCCATTTTATTTCACCAGTCAGAAAAGTTAAGATCCTGGAAGTAGTAAAAGGTGAGAAAACAGCTAACTGGGCATTCGAATTTGTCGGAAGATTTGCAACAATGATCAATAAAACAGTTATAAACCTTCATGAGTCCCCGGGAAACATAAGTACCAGAATGATCATTCCTCTTATAAATGAAGCATGTGAGATCCTTATGGAAGGTGTTGCAACTATTGAATCTATTGATATAACCATGAAAGAAGCTTCAGGGCACGAGTTCGGGCCCTTTGAAATGGCCGATAGAATCGGCCTGGATATGATCCTGAAAATGATGGATAATCTTTATCAGAAATTTGGTGACCAGAAATTCAAGCCCTCTCCTATAATCATTTTGTTAGTCAGGGCAAATTGCATAGGCTTAAAGGCCGGAAAAGGCTTTTATAAATATGAGGATGGCAAAGCAATACCACTGTGTCTTAAAGACCTTTTCAGTATTGAATTAAAAAAAATTATAAAATCATAACTCCTGTAGAAAATGAAAATTTTAGTATTAAATAGTGGAAGTTCATCAATTAAGTATCAATTGTTCGAAATGCCTGCAGCAAAGGTGTTAGCCAAAGGAGTTGTTGATAAGATAGGATTGAAAGGATCAGTAATTATTCATCAAAAAGGCAATGGATCGAAAATTCCCTTTGAAGGAGAAATTCTTGATCACCAGGCAGGGTTTGAATATCTGCTAGGAATATTATCCAGTAAGAAACATGGTAGTATTAAAAACTTGAAGGAAATTGATGCAGTGGGCCACAGGGTAGTTCATGGTTCTGAAGAATTTAAAAAAAGTGTGCTTCTTACTAATGAAGTTGTAGAGATCATTGAAGAAGTATCAGATTTAGCACCTCTACACAATCCACCTAATTTAAAAGGTATTACAGCTATGCAGCTATTATTACCTCATACCGATCAAGTTGCTGTATTTGATACGGCCTTTCATCAAACAATGCCCAGGTATGCATATTTGTATGGCATCCCTTATTCACTATATAAAAAATATAAAATCCGCAGGTATGGATTTCATGGAACCAGCCATAAATATGTTTCAAAAAGAGCATGTGATATTCTCAGTTTGGATATAAAAAAACTTAAGATCATCACCTGTCACCTTGGTAATGGTGCTTCCATGGCTGCCATTAAAGATGGCAAGTCGATCGATACTTCTATGGGTATGACACCTCTTGAAGGCTTGATAATGGGTACCAGAAGCGGAGATCTGGACAATGGTGCAACGATATATATTGCGAAAAAAGAAAAAATAAATGCTCAGGCGGTAAACACTCTGCTCAACAAACATAGTGGGATGCTTGGTATATCGGGTATATCGCAAGACATGAGAGACATTGAACAAGCTGCTAAAAAAGGAAATCAGCGGGCGATTGCTGCACTAAATATGTATCACTACAGAGTAAAAAAATATATTGGATCATATGCCGCAGCACTGGGTGGATTAGACATGATAGTTTTTACCGGTGGTATTGGAGAAAACGGGCCAGAATCACGCGAAGCTATATGTAAGGGATTGGAATTCCTTGGTGTTGATTTCGATCCTAAAAAAAATGCAGGCGTAAGAGGGAAAGAAATCGTAATTAGTAAGGATAACTCAAAAGTTAAGGTTCTGGTTGTGCCTACTAACGAAGAATTGATAATAGCCAGAGATACATTTAACCTTGCCAGAAAGCACAAAAAAGTTAACTAACATAAAAAATTTGTAGGATCATTCTAATTCGGCAATCAGTTCATCTGTGATTTCAAGATTATGAAATACATTTTGAACATTATCATCATCTTCAAAAAGTTCAATTATTCTCATTATTTTCTTCGCTGAGCCCGTTTCTAGTTTCATCGTCTCCTTTGGGATTCTCTGCAACTCGGCATTCTCCGGCTCTATCTTCATTTCCTCAAGTTTCTTCATCATTGCACCAAAATCTTCCATTTCGGTAGTTACAGTATATATTCCCTCTTCCAGAACAATGTCTTCAGCACCTGCGTCAATTAGTTCCATTTCAAATTCTTCATCATCCAGTTCTCCTTTGGGGATAGAAAAAATACCCTTCCTGTCAAACATAAAGTTTAATGAACCATTTGTACTTAAATTTCCTCCGTATTTATTAAATATCGACCTGACATTACTAACAGTCCTTTGAAGATTATCAGTAGTACATTCAATATAAATTGCAATACCGTTAGGTGCATATCCTTCATATGTAGTTTCAGTAAAATTGGCACTATCTTTCTCAGAAGCTTTATTAATAGCCCTGCTAAGTGTATCTTTTGGCATGTTAGCACCCTTGGCATTTGCGACCGCAACACGTAAACGCGGGTTACCTTCGGGATCCGGGCCTCCCTCCTTAACAGCTACTGTTATTTCTTTAATAACTTTTGAAAAGATCTTGGATCTTTTTGCATCTGCCGCTCCCTTTTTCCGTTTAATGGTGGACCATTTATTATGACCTGACATTGCTTTAGTTTTTGTTTATGTTAATGCATTAATTCTTAACCCAATAAAAAGAAAATCTCAAACAATAATAAAAATGTAAAGTTAATAAAAAAAAGTACAAAAAAACAAGGGGCTTCAACCCCTTGTTTAATCGCTTTTGTGCTTTAATCAGAAAATAATAAAATCGTGCCTACCAGCCAACAAGAGTTATACCGGCAGTAAACGGATAAAGTTCAGGACCTTTATTTTTTGCAAATAAAGTGGTGACAGAATAAGTACCAAATAAATTGATCCAGCCCCATCCTATCCTCACATTAGCATCCATCTTAAATGGATGCAGATGAAAATCATCCTTGTTTTTGATTTTTTGTTTATTACCATCATCATAAACCATTTTACTATGTGAGCCCAATCTTAAGCCAAAAATCATTCCTGCAGTTAAATGAAAGCTGTTTGATTTCATGTGCCTGTTAGTTTGATACTCTAAAAGAACAGGTATATTAACAAAACATATAGCAAGTTTGCTTTTAGTGTAATTGTTTGAATAATCCTTAAAACCATAAATTGTTGAGGAGTCTCCGTTGAGCACAATATTATTATCGAACCTGTAATTAATCCACTGAAATCCAATACCAGTAATAAGTCCAAAATGATTTCTAATCAAATTAAAGTTCTGCTCAAAAAGATTTACGCCAACAGTCCATGACTTTTCCTGTCTTAGGTTTAGAAAATCATATTCCTGCGGCAAATCCATATCTCCATTTTCTGTAAGATAACCATTAACTCCAAAATCTATTCCTCCCCAATGGCCATTAAAATTATTGACTTTGCATTTATTATACTTAACATTGCCTTGCTCATCAATAATCAATTTATGCTTACCAACGGTGATCTTCGTTGTATCGTCCTGCTCAATAACTTCAATTTCAAGATTCCCAAGCTTAACATTAACATTTTCATCATCCTCAATAACATCAATCAAAACAATACTGGTTTCCTTAATATCTTTTGTTGAAACAGTCCCGGAGCCGGATTTAGTTATTTCCTTTTGTGTGGGATTACCAATATAATTAACATTTCCTGCACCTGAAATATTACACTCAAGAGAACTAGTAACATTAAGGTAAGCATTTCCTGCTCCGGACACGTTGACTTCCGCATTCTCAACTTTTAATCCTTTTGCTTTCAATACTGCTGCTCCGCTAACCTCTGCTTTTATCATCTCAGCCACACCTGAGAGTCTGGCCTTGCCAGCTCCGGAAACATCAAGAGTTAAATTATCTGACTTCAGCTCGAGATTGATCTCTGATGCGCCGCTCGATTTAATAAGTAATTTTGACAATTCAATTACTGAAATACCGCTGAGTTCAGTTGCACCACTAATATTAATGGAATTAAGATTTACAAATGTAATGTGAACATCTATTTTTTTATTTGCTTTTATCGATTTTGACTTTGTTTTGATTACTAAAATGCCATCATTTACATCAACCTGAATCATCTCCAGGAATTTCCCTTCGGTTGATATTTTAACATTTTGAGTTTCTCCCTGCTCTATCACCACATCATAAGCACCGCCAATCTTAATCCCGGTAAAAGGATCTACATTGTAATCTTTAGTTATAATTTCAGATGAAGAGTTTTGGGAAAATAAGCTTGTACTGGAAGAAAATATTATCATAGCCAATAATATCTTCATAGAATAACGAAATAGAATTTTCATTTTTTTTGTTTTTTGTTAATACTAAATTCTGTGTGTATGACGAATAGTGGAATGGATTTGTTACAGCTATTAAAAAAGTGTGGGGTGTGGAGTTTATGGTGGCCAGAGTTTAAGTATCTGAGAACTGGAGACTGGGGAGACTGCCTACTGTCTACTGTCTATTGTCTACTGCTTACTGTCTACTCTGCTTCGGGGCTTTTCTTCTGTAGACTTCAAAACCATCACTAACTAAAGCCAAAGCGCTAATTTTACCTTCGCTGTTGTACTCCCTGTTGAGCTGAATATCACTTCTGGTAATAGTATTAAAGCCGCTAATACCTACATCGGCAATATCCCAGAAAGTAATATTTTCGGGTTGATTTTCAACATGATTCTTATTCCTGAAAACGTCCTTAAATTTGGATAATGCAAAACCCAATAATGTTTTGCTATCATCCGTTGCGGGATCAGTATCAGCATATTGAACATCATCTACATTGAAATTCCGAAAAACATCATAAATATAATCACGTTCCTCTTTTACTATTTCTCTGGTATTTGGTGCCCTTAATTCAACAGATGTGATTTTTATCTTTTTGATCTGCTCCGGTTCCTTATCACTTACATCCATTTTTCTTTTGGGAGCTTTTAATGACCTTTGTTTGGTATGTGGATTTCTATTAATGATAGTTTTTATTCCTGAACTGTTATCTTCTTTAGAAGGTGATATTACTTGCTCTTCTTTCTCAGCTTTTTTTGTATCTAAACTATCTTCCACAATGGCACTTCCCTGGTCTGCCTGAGCAATAATATTGTCTTTATTTTCAGGAGCATCAATATTCAGATAAATGCTAAAGAACAACAATATAACGGCAGCAGCAGAAACTGCATAATACAGAACAGGATTCCGGTAAAATATAACAGCTTTTTTATATAATGAGGATTTGTCAGTAAAAACTATTGATTTATCCGGAGTGAGTATGCTTCGCTTAAACAATTCATACTCTTTTACAAGAGAAGTGTTTTTTTGAAGAAATACTCTGAGGTCTTCTGCTTGATTTGATTTCAGTTCATTTTCGATGGAAGCAATAAGGTATTCTTCATAGTTTTCAGCATTTATCCCATTCACTGCTGTGACAGGTTGTTTTTTTAAATCTCCTTTTGCTTCAAATGTGATATTTTCATCAGGATTTATTGATATATTTTCAAACTCATCAAATTCACTCTTCAGATCCTGATTTTGCTCAAGGAACAACATCAAATCAGCAACCTCACCGGGGGTGAGTTGATTTTCCCGGTAGTCGAGAAAGTAGATTTCGTAGTTATTCCTGTTAATACTCATTACAACTTATTGCTATTTACTTTGAATTATTCCTTCATTTCTTGTTATCATATACTAAACAACTCTGTCCAGGCTACCGATGTACTCCTTCATAAAAATCCTTGCCCGGTATATATATACTTTAACCTGTGATTCATTTAAACCTGTAATATCCCCGATTTCATCATATGAATAACCTTCATAATCCCTCAATAAAAGTACTGAGCGTTGAATATCAGGCAATTTACATACAGCTTCATCAAGAATTTCCTTAAGGTCAGAATAGGAATGCTCCACGACAAGTTCATTACAATTTGTATTATTAAATTCATTTATTCGTTTTTCCCTTCTGATCATGTCGATCATATTATGATATGCTGTAGTGAACAGATATGAGCGTGCTTTTTCAAAATTTATCTGTCTGACTTTCTCCCACATCTTAAAGAACGAATCCTGAACGATATCTTTAGCCATCTCTTCATCTCTGATATTTTTCAGGATGAAACGAAAAACTCCATCAGAATACTTATCAACACAAGTGTTATACTCTACAACAGTCATTCAGAAATTTATGTGAATCAGTCTTTATTATCTATGACGGATATGATGGCTAATTGTTACAGACTTGCTTTGAATAATATTATCCTTAGCCAGAAGTCCGAAGCCAGAAGCCTGAAGGAAAACCCACTTCTGGCTTCTGGCTTCCAGCTTCAGGCATTATTAATCCAATTTCAACACAGCCAGAAACGCCTGCTGCGGTACTTCCACATTTCCAACCTGCCTCATACGTTTTTTTCCTTTTTTTTGTTTTTCCAGGAGTTTACGTTTCCTTGTTATATCACCACCATAACATTTTGCAGTTACATCTTTTCTGAGGGCTCTAACGGTTTCCCTGGCAATAATCTTTGATCCAATGGCAGCCTGAATAGCAACATCAAATTGTTGCCTTGGAATAAGCTCTTTCAATTTAACACACATCCTTCTGCCAAAATCATATGCATTATCTCTGTGGATCAGTGTAGATAAAGCATCTACAACTTCACCATTAAGAAGAATATCCAGGCGAACAAGATTCGCCAGTTTATATCCGGACTGATAATAATCAAAGGAAGCATATCCTTTTGAAATACTTTTCAGTCTATCATAAAAATCAAAAACTATTTCACCCAGTGGCATTTCAAAGCTCACTTCCACACGGTCACTGGTAAGGTACACTTGATTTTTCAATATCCCTCTTTTATCGATACACAACTTCATAACAGATCCGACATACTCTGATTTAGAGATAATATTTGCAGTTATGTATGGTTCTTCTATTCTATCAAGGTAGTTTGGCCCGGGTAATCCGGATGGATTATGTACTTCAATAAGCTCACCTTTTGTTGTGTATGCATTATAGGAAACATTAGGGACTGTTGTGATCACATCCATATTAAATTCTCTGTCGAGGCGCTCCTGTATTATTTCCATATGCAGCAGGCCAAGAAATCCACATCTGAAACCAAAACCCAAAGCAACGGAGGATTCAGGGATAAAGGTCAATGAAGCATCATTCAATTTCAGCTTATCCATGGAAGCTCTCAACTCTTCATAATCATCAGTGTCAACAGGGTATATTCCAGCAAAGACCATGGGTTTAACATCACTGAATCCTGAAATAGCTCCCTTGCATGGATTTTCAACATGGGTAATAGTATCTCCAACCTTAACTTCTTTTGAAGATTTTATTCCGGAGATAATATACCCAACATCACCACTTTTCAACACTTCACGAGGTATACGGTCAAGCTTGAGTACACCTATTTCATCAGCATTATATTCTTTACCGGTTGAAACAAACTTAACATGATCTCCTTTACGGATCTCACCATTCATTATCCTGAAATATGCAATTATTCCCCTGAAGGAATTAAATAAGGAATCAAAGATCAAGGCCTGTAAGGGTGCTTCAGCATCACCAACAGGATGTGGGATCTTATCAATTACAGTATTTAATATTTTATCTATGCCATATCCGGTTTTCCCGCTGGCTTCAATTATATCATCTTCATTACAGCCAATAAGATCAATTATCTGATCTCTTACTTCATCTCCCATTGCATTTTCCAGATCCATTTTATTCATGACCGGTATGATTTCCAAATCATTTTCAAGGGCAAGATAAAGGTTAGATATTGTTTGGGCTTGTATTCCCTGCGTGGCGTCAACTATGAGTAATGCACCTTCACATGCAGCTATTGAACGTGATACTTCATAAGAAAAATCAACATGCCCGGGAGTGTCGATCAGGTTTAAAATATATTTTTGATCATTGTGCAAATATTCCATCTGAATGGCATGGCTTTTTATAGTTATACCTCTTTCTCTTTCAATGTCCATATCATCCAATAGTTGATCCTGTAAATCCCGTCCTGTAACAGTATCAGTGTATTCCAGAAGCCTGTCGGCGATGGTACTTTTCCCGTGATCTATATGCGCAATAATGCAAAAATTCCTTATGTACTCCATTTTATGCAAAAATAGTATTATTATTAATATCTTTGTTAGAGGAGGGCAAATTTAAAGATCAAATATTTCACTAATGGTAAATACTTTTTAATGCGAATCAAGGTTTGAAACAAGCTCTTTTTAGCCACCGATTACTCACGATAATAATTATTTTCAAATGTATTTGTGATTTAACTTCGTTATATAGCACTGATTAATTATTACTTTATTCGCGAATTAGCGGTTTATTTTAATTAATTTCACAACCTGAATTATATTAAAAAAGAAGTTATAAGTTAAATGAAAATAAAATTATTTTTACAGGAAGAACTATTAACTAATCCTGATTAATTCATAAGCTTTGTGGTACTTTGTGCAATCCTTTGTGGTTAATCTTTTTTTACTACGAAGTAACTCAAAGTACATCACGAAGTAACACAAAGAAAATCATAATATTATCACAATTTATGAATTATTCAGCTAATAACAATTTGTGTATTTCTAAAAAATTTATTAAACATATAAATTACTATGGATAAAATTCGACTTGGGATAATGGGTTTTGGTGAGATTGGGCGTCATCTTTACCGATCCTGTCTGGAAGATGATAAAATTGAAGTTGTTGCTATCAGCGACATTGGCAAGCCTGAAATACTGCATTATCTTCTTGTATCACTTACCAACCGTCAAATTGAAGCAAAGTTAGAAGGAAACTATCTCGTTTCTAAAAATGGCAGAGCAAGGATGATACCCGGTGCAGCACCCGGAACTGTTCCTTGGGATGCCTTTGGTGTAGATTATGTTGTTGATGCCACAGGTATCTTCCGCTCAAGAGCTGAGATGCAAAAACATCTCGATGCCGGTGCTAAAAGAGTTATACTGTCAACTCTCCCTGGGGATGATGCTGACCGTATCTTCATTACTAGTATTACTGATAATAGGATTACATGTTCCGATCAGATAATATCTCCGGGATCTTCTACAACAAATGCAGCTATAATAATGTTAAAGATCCTGGATGAAGCCTTCGGCTTTGATTATGCAATGTTGTCAACTATACATGCCTATACGGCTGATCAACCTCTGAGGGATACAGCTGGTTATGACTTTAGAAGAAGCAGGTCGGCTGTTGAAAACATTATTCCCAATACAACGCCATCACCTGAATGGATACAAAAGATAATGCCTGAATATAGAGGGCGTATTGCAGGAACTGCACTTAATGTTCCTGTTTCTGCCGGCTCAGTTCTTGATCTGACAACAATGCTAAAAACCACAAATATTAATGTTGAGGAGATTCATAAAGCTGTTGAGAAAAAGGCTGAAGAATACCCGGATATTATAGAAGTTGTTGATGATCCTATTGTTTCAAGTGATGTTATTGGTAACCGCCATTCGGTGATCTATGATAAGATGGCAACTATGGTCACAAAAAGGCGAATGCTCAAAACCCTTACATGGTATCACAACACATATGCCTTAGCCTTGAGGATAAAAGAAATTATGCTGAAATACGATGAATGTGATAAAAAGGGAGGTAAAAAATGAGAGTAGCGATAAATGGTTTTGGAAGAATTGGAAGGTCTGTTTTCAGGATACTTAATACTCATAAAGATATTGATGTTGTAGCAATAAACGACCTCTTCGATCATGATGCACTGGCATATTTATTAAAATATGATACAATCATGAAAAAATTCGGGCAGGAAGTACGCCTTGAAAATGATCATCTGATCACCCCAAATGAAAAGGTAAAAATGATCAGTTTTAAAGACCCAAATGCTCTTCCATGGAAAGAGTTAGGTATTGATGTTGTTATTGAAGCTACAGGAATATTCAGAACACGGGAGTTACTTGAGCCTCATCTGAATGCCGGAGCAAAAAGAGTTGTATTAACTGTGCCAGCAAAAGATGATATCGATTTTACTATCGTACTTGGAGTTAATGATGAAGGGTTAAAGCCCGAACACAAGATAATATCAAATGCCAGCTGTACAACAAATTGTCTTGCCCCTATGGCCAAAGTACTTAATGATGCATTTGGAATTGTAGAAGGCATTATCACTACTACCCACGCATATACGAACGACCAACGACTTGCAGATGTCCCGCATAAAGACTGGAGAAGAGGGCGGGCAGCTGCAGAGAATATTATCCCCACCACCACCGGAGCAGCAAAAGCTGTGGGGGAAGTAATACCTGAACTTAAAGGTAAACTGGATGGTATGGCAGCACGTGTCCCTGTTCCTGATGGATCTATTGTTGACCTGATAGTTGAAGTTTCAAAAAATGTTACAATTGAAGATATTCATGCAGCTGTCCGTATTGCAGCAGGATCACCACAGATGAAAAATGTTTTATCTTATTCTGAAGCACCATTAGTATCATCAGATATTGTTGGAAATCCTTATTCTTCCATTTATGATTCCGAATATACAAGAGTGATTGGTAAACGAATAGTAAAAACACTTAACTGGTATGATAATGAATGGGGATATTCCAACCGTGTGGTTGATCTGATCACCAGGCTTATGGATTTTGATTAGTGGTTAGTGATTAGCGATTAATGATTAGTGAATTGATCTAAATCGCTAATCAAGCGAAGCTTAGCTGGGACCGTAACTACTGCCAAATTTTGGAAAAATTTATTTACTATTCAGGCTGTCAAAAACAGTCTTATTCATGAATTTTTCCAAAGTTCAGATCTCCCCCGTTCCGAAACCACATAAATTTACCTCTTGTTGAATATCCTTTTGAAATTACATCAAACCACAACAGCTGCTCACAACTACTTTTTTTCTCAAACACATAAGATGAATAATATTATCTTTTATCAAAGCTTGGAAAAGATTCTTCACTTTATCTTTCTTTTGAATCCTGTCAAGCAATATTACATTCGTAAGTACCAAATCTTTATTTTCAACTAAAATTTTAGAATAGCTTTCATCAATTAATTGCCTGTTAATGGTTATCTCGCCAAATTGGTGAGATAATGGTGAGATTTTGCAAAATGTAAATTTATTGATAAGTTTTGGCTCGTGTGGTGTGCTTTTGGAGCGACTTGGCAATGTGTATGGATACGAAGAGTCGGATTATTGCTATTTTATTTCATCATGTTTATTTATCAACAAGATAAGGTTTAACTATTGATATTCAGGCCATTGCCTTAATTCCTTATCTAATTCCCTATCTTAATTTTTATCTTTTCTTATCTTATTTTATTCTTTATTAAGAACCCATTCAGGATTAGCTGTAGAGTTACTTTGATTATAGATTAATTTATCCTTCTTAGACATTTCAAAGAGCAGGTTTCTGATCTTATTTCTTTTTTGTTTTAAAGTTAATACTGATGATAGTTTATCTAAAATTAGCTCATCAATCTCATCCCTGCCAGCCTTTTTGTATTTATCTAAATATCCAATGATTAGTGATTTATAATATGATTTGTCAAATGCTCTGTTTCTAATGTAAGATGCTTTATCAGCAGTGGCAGCAGCTACAGAAGCAGCAACGAAATAGTTTGGTTTTCTTCCTTCAATCAGTTTTTTCTTTTTTAACATTACAGCTGCATCATTTGTGATGGGCAGCTTCTTTTGAATCCTGTCAAGAAGCACTACATTTGATAATTCTAAATCTTTGTTTTCAATCAATAGTTTTGAATAATTTTCATCAATTGAATGACCGAAGATTTGCAAAATAACATGATCTTGTTCTGATTGTTCATAGTCCGGTAATGGAAAATATCTATTCTTCTGTGACAAATACATTGTATGAATTCCATAACCAAGCCTGTCAATCATTCCAAGGTTAACCATTGCCTGGGCCAACCAGGAATTGCGATACTTCTCAGGCGTTTTGTCACCTACAGAATAATCTTCAGGATTTCCTTCGAAAAAACTTCCTGCATTTGAAAAAATAAGTTTGTCGATTTTCTCGGTTACAATGATCCTGCTATTTAAAGAATAATCCTGATGGGCAATACAATTGTGCATTGCTTCTAAAATGGTTCGTGTATCATATTTGTTAACAGTTGTTGCCAATAATTCATTGTTGGGAAAGAACTTGTATTTTACATTTCGAATATTTTGCAATACCCTGGAAGTATTCAAGAGTAAGGGAGGACCGAAATGCTCGTAAGCTTTTTCTTCTGTTTCAAGCTTCCATGTTATTTCTGCCAAAGATGGCAAAATATAGTGAGAGGATTCCTCTTTTCCCAAAAGTAAAATTGCAGTATGGGTTATTTTACCATTAATTGTAATTTTGGCTTTATCTAAAAAAGTAACATCATCCCAGTTATCAATTTCATCAAAAAAACTGGCATGGCTGCTTTTCTCTTTAAATTTGTGACGAGCAACAGTTATTGCTTCTGAAGACAAATCATCAATTCCTGCTTCAATAATTGTGTTTGCACTCCAATCATTAAGCGAATTATAAATTAGCCGAATATATTCAGGAAAGTTGCGCAAGTCGGTTTTATTACTCCCGATCCTGATATGAGGTTTTTTCTTAAAATTAGTGGGTTCTCCTTTTGCAGCAGGGATACGTAACAAAACAATTTGTTTTTCACTATATGAGAATTCAAAAATCTCAAAATTAATCTTTGGGTGCAAAAGGTTTCTGTTTTAGTTGAATATCCTTTTGAAATTACATCAAACCACAACATCTTGTAGCCTTTCGTTTTCTTTTACAATGTTGAATATCCTTTTGAAATTACATCAAACCACAACTTAAACCCAGATCCGTTACCAAGAATTATAGTTGAATATCCTTTTGAAATTACATCAAACCACAACCTTCGGGTAGGTGGAGGCACTAATGGAGCTGTTGAATATCCTTTTGAAATTACATCAAACCACAACCTAAGTTTGAAATGACACGGAATTCCAGAGTTGAATATCCTTTTGAAATTACATCAAACCACAACCCATCATGCAACCAGGTGAAGGCATCGGCAGTTGAATATCCTTTTGAAATTACATCAAACCACAACATAAAAGAACTCTATCACTATGCTCCAATGGTTGAATATCCTTTTGAAATTACATCAAACCACAACCGTTGCAGTAGGGTCGAGGTTAATCATTTTGTTGAATATCCTTTTGAAATTACATCAAACCACAACAAACCTTCTCAGTGAAGTTCATTACAAAAGTTGAATATCCTTTTGAAATTACATCAAACCACAACCCATGCGATCAGTGTATTCAGCTATTTGCGTTGAATATCCTTTTGAAATTACATCAAACCACAACTCTTCGCTGCCAGTGTCAACAATCACAAAGTTGAATATCCTTTTGAAATTACATCAAACCACAACATGGCTTAGGACAAACGGGCTTCTATTCTGGTTGAATATCCTTTTGAAATTACATCAAACCACAACCATACCTCACGTTTGGCACCTGTTACAACTGTTGAATATCCTTTTGAAATTACATCAAACCACAACAATAGCCTTAAAGCATAATAGATATTCTCAGTTGAATATCCTTTTGAAATTACATCAAACCACAACACACCAGAGGACAACAAAAAGCTTATAAGGGTTGAATATCCTTTTGAAATTACATCAAACCACAACATGCTCCTGTTTGGACAACGGCAAAAACATGTTGAATATCCTTTTGAAATTACATCAAACCACAACTAATACCAGTCATTCTCTCAGCTTCATAACGTTGAATATCCTTTTGAAATTACATCAAACCACAACTTGAACTAACTGTGATAGATATTCTATTTTGTTGAATATCCTTTTGAAATTACATCAAACCACAACTATGGCTAGGATCTGATAATGGGGCTGTATGTTGAATATCCTTTTGAAATTACATCAAACCACAACGTTAAGTTTGGTGGTATGATGGCGATTAATGTTGAATATCCTTTTGAAATTACATCAAACCACAACATTACCTCAGTCTTTAAATCTTCAAGCTCGTTGAATATCCTTTTGAAATTACATCAAACCACAACGGGACAAGCTCGAACTTACCATCTGGGTCTGTTGAATATCCTTTTGAAATTACATCAAACCACAACAGGAAATGAAGGCACTTCAAATGAAAATTTGTTGAATATCCTTTTGAAATTACATCAAACCACAACATATCCGTAATCGCAGGAATGATTATAACAGTTGAATATCCTTTTGAAATTACATCAAACCACAACAGCGGTGTTCAAGTTATGCGCTTTGTTTATGTTGAATATCCTTTTGAAATTACATCAAACCACAACTTACATAGTGTATTATTAATCCTACTGTTAGTTGAATATCCTTTTGAAATTACATCAAACCACAACAAAGAGGAGTCGTTTGTACCTACTGGGACAGTTGAATATCCTTTTGAAATTACATCAAACCACAACTCACAGGGATAAATAATTGCATTGATCTGAGTTGAATATCCTTTTGAAATTACATCAAACCATAACTGAAGCTTGCAGCCCCTTTATTAGCGGCCGGTTGAATATCCTTTTGAAATTACATCAAACCACAACATAATCAAGCAGGTAATAATGGTACTTATAGTTGAATATCCTTTTGAAATTACATCAAACCACAACCCTGAGGATATTCATAAGAAAGCTAATACGTTGAATATCCTTTTGAAATTACATCAAACCACAACTTACGACTCTCTACTAATCCAGAGTTGTCAGTTGAATATCCTTTTGAAATTACATCAAACCACAACATGGATGTCCTTCATTGGCGACTGAATTGTGTTGAATATCCTTTTGAAATTACATCAAACCACAACGTCCACCAATAACACAGCTAACGTCATCTTGTTGAATATCCTTTTGAAATTACATCAAACCACAACTGAGGGTGTTCTTTTACAGAAAAAAGGATTGTTGAATATCCTTTTGAAATTACATCAAACCACAACTGACTCATTGTCGTTATATGACAACTTCTCGTTGAATATCCTTTTGAAATTACATCAAACCACAACATCAGGTCTAGCAGCGGCGGCAGCCGTTAAGTTGAATATCCTTTTGAAATTACATCAAACCACAACGACTAGTGAATCATGTATATCGCTTCTCCAGTTGAATATCCTTTTGAAATTACATCAAACCACAACGTACCAAATGGAATTGTTGAAATATATGAAGTTGAATATCCTTTTGAAATTACATCAAACCACAACAGTCACAGCACTCAATACACCCGCTGTCAGTTGAATATCCTTTTGAAATTACATCAAACCACAACCAAGGCCCCAAAATGGCCTGATTTACCAGCTTTTATTATGAAATAAAGGCTAAATAAATCACTTTCGGAGATACAATGGAAGTGGTTTTGCTGCAAAATACAATTTCAAAATTAATAACATTACGTCAAAGAACAATAAATTATCAAAACAATTCCAGCTGTTTTGGTCCTTCAGGCAAAGGAGTAGTTTTTTTACCCCAGTAGTTCACTATGTCACCATATTGTTTATCAGTTACCTGCAAAATACTTATATGACCTTTTTGTGGCACAAAGGTTTTCACTCTTTTCAAATGTACCGCCGCGCTTTCCTTGCTGGCACAATGCCGGTTGTAAACAGAATACTGCATCATTCCAAAACCATCTTTCAACAGGTCTTTACGAAAACGTGTTGCATCCCTTCTTCCCTTTTTTGTTATAACAGGCAAATCAAAAAACACAAATAGCCACATAATATGATAGGCATTTAGCCTTGTTTGTTCCATATTCTATTTTAGTAAACTATTTGTTAGCAGAAAAGTATAAGTAACAGAAAATGGAAAAATAATGGTAACACTTTTACAAAGATAATTTTTTCTATTTCATTTTAAAAAATTGATTTTCTGTTTTTCATTCTGTAGCTGTCTCCACTAA
>Ga0222627_1000050_pt1 | contig 80515 bp, 51 predicted proteins | sample AntAcemetageno93_FD_179859 | JGI IMG/M metagenome (GOLD analysis project Ga0222627, IMG submission 179859) | Saline water microbial communities from Ace Lake, Antarctica - #93 | ecosystem: Environmental > Aquatic > Non-marine Saline and Alkaline > Saline | place: Antarctica: Ace Lake | collected... | reverse complement strand
ATCAAAAGTAAGGCAACCTATTGAATCATTTTTCAATTGGTTAATCGAAAAAACAGATTTTCAAAAAGCAAGCAAGGTTAGATCAACTAATGGACTGCTGGTTCATGTATTTGGTAAGATCGCTACCACTTTTATAAATTTAATATTTTAACCCTTGATTCGCATAATTAACCATTAACAATTAATACTAGCAAAACTTTGGACAACCTTTTATGCTTTTGCCCTGTCTAATAATAAAGCGAAAATAGCAGCTGAGAAGCTGATTTTTTTATATACTAAATACATAATTTTTATGAACCGAATTCTACATCATTTTTTGCCTTCGATGAAACTATTTAAAACAAGTGTATTCGCAGTCTTTTTAATGTTTGGCACAATGCTGAATGCACAGGATACTATTTATACTACTGCCGGTACTGTTACAGCCTGCCCCGGGGAACTTGTTACTATTCCGATACTTGTTGAGGATTGTAACGATGTTGCATCAATCTCCCTTAAAATAGGTTATGACCCTACTGTACTCATATACCAGGGATGGCAGAATTTAAATCCTGTGTTAGCCAGTGGTATGCTTTTAGTTAACTCTTCCGGAACGCAGGTTGCATTATCGTGGTTCCATTTCTTTCAGTCTGCTAATGTTGGAACAGATACCTTGATTGAATATATGTTTACATACCTTGGTGGTACAAGCCAATTAAATTGGGATACTGCTACTTCCGGTAATGCCCAGTATGGACGGTTAAATGGTAGTTTAATTCCTGCTTTGTTTTTTGATGGAACGGTGTCTCTCTTAGGCTTGCCTGCTACTATTGCCACTCAGCCACTTAATACTACAATTTTTGCAAATACCAATGCCAGTTTTTCAGTTGCTGCTTTAAATGCAACTACTTTTCAATGGCAGGAAAGTGGGGATAATGGCTTTTCATGGAATGATGTTGTTGATGGCGTAATATATTCTGGTGCAACGACAAATCAACTTTATCTTACGGGTGTTCCTGTCTGGATGAATGGATACAGATACCGCTGTATTGTTTCAGGTCTTTGTCCACCTAATACCTCTTCAACTGGTGCTATTCTTACCGTTAACCCTGCCATAATTAACACAAGGGCTGATTCTATAACAACATGTGCTGATACTGTTCTTATTCTAATTATAGTTGAAAATTTTATTGATGTTGCTACTATTAATGTAAAATTGGATTGGGATCCTTCACTTACTACCTTCCTGGGTTACAAGGGCCTCCATAACGAATTATTTATGAATGGCTTTTATCCATTCTTCACATATTATCCCTTAACAGGCTCTCTCGAAATATACTGGACTACCTTTACAGGTATTGCAGCAAAGATAGGTGATGATACTTTGTTTACACTTATTTTTGATTATAATGGCAATGGTAACACTCCTCTTAGCTGGGATTTAGTTACAGCAAACAAGTGCGAATATCTGAATACCGGTGGAGTGAACCTCCCGACATCATGGGAGGATGGCTATACAAACTCCCCGGGTGCATATATCACTGCCCAACCAACAAACAAATCCGTTAATGATGGGATGCCAGTTACTTTTTCTGTAATTGCTGTAGGTGCAACATCATACCAGTGGCAAGTTGATAGAAATGATGGAAATGGTTTTGTGAATTGCTCTAATGGTATTGATTATAATGGAGTAACAACAAACACTCTGAGTATTCCTTCTCCCACTTTATTTATGAGTGGCCACAAATTCCGATGCATTGTTGGAGGTATATGTACGAAAATTTCTAATGTAGCTACACTTACTGTTAATTCTATTTTTGCAACTATAGTTTCAACCCTTGATTCAGCTAAGGCATGTAGTGGTGACACGATAATTATACCAGTTCGTGTTAATAACTTTATTGATGTGGGTGCTATTTCGCATAGACTCACTTACGATACTGCTGTTCTTACGTACGTAGGTTATCAGAATGTAAATCCTGCTTTAAATGTAGGATTTTTTCTTGGCAATGCTAATGGTATTGGGGACTTTGCAGCTGCTTGGTTTAACGTAAATATTTCTGCAACTTTACCTGATGGGATCTTATATGAAATCATTTTTACCTATAAGGTAGGCAGCTGTTGCCTTGAGTGGAATCTAGCATCTAATTCTAATTGTGAATATAGGCATATTATTGGTGTGGTGATCCCGAGTACCTGGATTGATGGATATGTTGAGAGCGCAGGCATTTATCCTAATATACTTGTTCAGCCTGTAGATATGACCATTAATGTTAATGGAACCACAAGCTTTTCTGTTGTTGCTGACACTGCTTTGTTGTATCAATGGAAATATAGCACTAATGGCTTACCACCATGGCAAAATGTTCCTAATCTTCCACCTTACTCCGGAGTAACTACCGACACATTAACTATTACAGATGCATTAGCGATTATGGACCAGTATCAGTATTACTGTGAGGTTTATGGACCATGTGAATTTATTACAACAACGAATGAGGTTATACTAACTGTAGTTCCGCAAAATACTATTATTACAACTGCAACACCTGTAACAATATGCGAAGGTGATACTGCAATTGTGCCTATACATGTTACAAATTTCAATAATGTTTTTAAGTTTCAACTGGAACTCGATTATAATATTTTAGAGATTGACTATCTTGGATATCAAAATCCTCTTAATGTATTTTCAACAGCCACTACATTTATAATTAATGAAACTACTCCTGGGGAAATTAACATAGAAGCTGAAAGTGTTGGAGCATCCTTTGGAAATTTAGGTGATATAGTCATATTTGAGTTGAGGTTTACTACGATGATTGGACCTGCTGATATGGACTGGGATACAACAGAATGTTGGTATAAGGATATAATGACCAATAATATAAATGGTGTTTATAATAACGGTACAATAACAATAAACCCTTTGCCGGCAGTTAGTTTTAGCGGGCTTTCCGCTGAATACTGTCCTTATGAGAGCGCTGATTCCTTATTTGGTAATTTTCCACCAGATGGATTTTTCTTTGGTCCGGGTGTTACTGACTTTGGAAATGATACTGCCATTTTCGATCCTGCTGCTGCCGGGGTTGGAACACACTATGTCACATACTCATATACCGATATTAATACATGCTATAATGATACAGTAGAGAGTGTAACTGTAAATCCATTACCAACAGTATACGATGTTATCTTACCTCCCTCAGGAGGTGGTTATTGTTATGGAGGCAACGGAGTTGATATTTGTGTAAATGGTTGGGAACCCGGAGTGAATTATGAGCTTTATTATAACGGAATATCGACCGGCCTTGTTACAGGAGGTCAGGCAGGTGGTTTTTGTTTTGGAAACCAAACAGATGTTGGTGCATACACTGTTATAGCAACTACCGTTGGAGGTGGTTGTTCAGATACTATGAACGGTGATCCCTATGTTTTTATTAACCCCCTACCTAATCCATTTACTGTTACGGGTGGAGGCTCATATTGTACCGGAGGTGCAGGAGTTCCTGTCGGATTAAATTCTTCCCAAAATGATGTTACCTATACTTTATTTATTGGTGGATTACCGGTTATACCTGTTGTGCCTGTGAGTGGCACAGGAGGATCTATCAATTTTGGTAATCAGACTGGCGCAGGCACTTATACTATTTTTGCAGAAAATGACACAACAGGATGTCAGAGTATGATGACAGACTCTGTTGTTATTACTATAGACCCTCTTCCCACCGTTACTTTTTCTGGTTTATCCTCTGTATGTGCAGGCGATGCATCCTTATCACTAGATGGTGGTAATCCGGGTCCGGCAGGAGGAACATACTCCGGTACAGGAGTAGCCTTTGATATGTTCAGCCCTTCAGCTGCCGGTTTGGGAACACACATACTTACCTACACATATACCGATGCTAACGGATGTTCTGATTTTGACACAACAACAATTATTGTTTATGATCTTCCAGCGATTACATTGGCTCCTTTTGATACTGTTTGTATTGATGATCCTGTGTTTGCACTGAGTGGAGGTTTACCGGGTGGAGGAGTATATGCCGGCACAGGCGTGAGTGGAGCTAATTATGACCCTGCTTTAGCCGGCACCGGAACACATAATATTATTTATTTTTATACTGATACCAATGGATGTATAAACAGTGTTACTGAACCGCTTACTGTTAACCCTGTACCAACAATATATAACGTAAATGGGGGAGGCTCCTATTGTTCAGGAAATTCAGGACTTCCTGTTGGCCTCGACGGATCTCAAACAAATATTAGTTACGAATTATACCTGGATGGCAACCCAACTGGTGTCACTGCGCCAGGTACGGGAGCTCCAATTGTTTTTGGACTCCAGACAGCCGCAGGTACTTATACCGTTGTTGGAGGTAATGTTAACACAAGCTGCACAAACAATATGGCAGGCAGTGTTACTATCACAATAAATCCACTACCTATTGCCAATGCTGGCCCTGACCAAAATATAGCTTTTAATTGGACTGCAGCTCTGGATGGTTCAGCAACTGATGGCGTTCAACCCTATTCGTGGAGTTGGTCACCTCCCGGGATGGTAGATCTTCCATTAACTGAGGACCCTAATACAGTACAACTGCAAGTTACTCAGATATATACACTTATTGTTACTGATGCTAACGGATGTACAAGTTCGGATGATGTTACTATTAATATTGTGGGAGGTGAATTAACTGCAAATCCCACTGCATTTCCTGATACAATTTGTGAGGGAGGAATAAGTATACTGAATGCAAACCCAGGGGGAGGAGATACTCTGGGCTATACATTTTTATGGGCTTCAATTCCTCCTGGATATACTAGCTTTATACAAAGTCCATTTGATAACCCTATTGTCACAACACAATATATTGTTACAGTTAGCGACGGCATTAGTGATACAACAGGTACTGTAACAGTTACGGTAATACCATTACCATCCGCTGATGCTGGCTTAGATGCTGCTATCTGTGAAGATGACACTTATACACTTTCGGGAAGCGGAACCAACTACTCCAGTATCCTATGGTCAACCGGAGGAGACGGACTTTTTAATAATAATACACTTACAAATGCAACTTATACTCCTGGGCCTGTTGATATTGCCAATGATTCTGTTATTCTTATCCTTACGGTATACGGGAATGCTCCATGTGGAACTATTACAGATACAATGAATTTGTCGATAGTGAAACTGCCTGTTGTTGATGCAGGTATGAATGATACCATTTGTGAAAATGGCAGCAACGCCATGAATGGCGTTGCTACGAATGCTGCATCAACCTTATGGACTACCACCGGTGATGGTGCTTTTGTTAATGCAAGCTCTCTGACAGCAATATATACACCCGGCCTTATAGATATTTCTAATGATTCAGTGATGCTTATACTCACTGCAAGCCCTAACGGACCGTGTCTGGCAACTGATGCTGATAGCATGTGGATCTATATCCAACTACTTCCGACTGCTGATGCAGGGCTTGATGACACTATTTGTGAAGGAGACACCTATCCTTTAAACGGAACAGCAACAAATCAAAGTTCCATAGTATGGACAACATCCGGTAATGGAGGCTTTAACGATATTACAATACTTGATCCGGTATATACACCCGATTCTATTGATATTGTTACAGGTTCAGTCGTTCTAACATTGACATCCTATGCTACAGGCCCATGTACCGTAGGAGCCACAGATGATATTACTTTGACCATACAGCCACTTCCAACTGCAGATGCAGGTTTGGATGCCACCATTTGTGAAGATGGTAGCTACACCATGAATGGTGTAGCAACAAATTATTTTACAACCTTATGGACATCAGCAGGTAACGGTACTTTTGATGATCCAACTATACTCGGTGCTGAATATACACCAGGTGCAAATGATATTTTGGCAGGCTCAGCAACATTAACCCTTACAGTTACAGGCACACTGCCGTGTACCGGTACAGCGACATCCAATATGACCTTATTTATTCAATTACTGCCACTTATAAACGCAGGTCCCGATGATACAATTTGCGAAAATGGCAGCCACACCATGAATGGTGCAGCTACAAATTTTTCTACAACCTTATGGACAACTTCAGGAGGCGGTGTTTTCAGCAGCACTACAATATTAAACCCGGTATATACACCCGGCCCTAATGATATTAGCAATGGAACTGTAACATTAACATTAACGGCAAGTGCCATACTGCCTTGTGCCACTGCTGCTGCCGACTCAATTACTATTACAATACAACCTCTTCCTTCTGCCAACGCCGGAGTTGATGACACTATTTGTGAAGGTGATCCCTATCCTTTAAACGGAACAGCATTAAATCAAAGTTCAGTACTATGGTCAACAGCTACCGGTGATGGTGTTTTTAATGATACTACACTGTTAAATGCAGTTTATACACCCGGAATAAATGATATTTCGAATGGATCTGTAATCTTAACGTTGACAAGTACAGGCATACTGCCGTGTGCCTCTTCCACTGCCGACTCGATTACCATTACAATACAGCCTCTTCCTACTGTCGATGCCGGTTCAGATACTACAATTTGTGAGGATGCTGATTATACCTTATTGGGAACAGCATCTGATTATAGCATACTTTCATGGACAACTTCCGGTAATGGTACATTTGATGATGCCAGCATTCCGGGAGCTACTTATACACCCGGCTTTACTGATATTACAAATGGATCAGTCCTGCTAACTTTAACAGCTATCCCAATAGGGCCATGCAGAACCCCTGCTATTGATGATATGATATTGACTATTCAGTTACTTCCGGTGGCTGATGCAGGATTAGATGATACTATATGTGAAGATGCCAGCTATACACTTATTGGCATAGCTTCCAGCCAAAGTTCAGTTTTGTGGACATCAGCAGGCGATGGAAGCTATAATGATTCAACATTTTTGGGTGCAGTTTATACACCCGGAGCAAATGACATTACTAATGGTTCTGTTGATCTGATACTAACCTCTATTGCTATTGGCCCATGTGTTACCGCAGCAACTGATACTATGACATTATTTATACAATTGTTGCCATTTGCAGATGCAGGCACTGATGCAACTATTTGTGAAGATGCTACATATACCCTAACTGGAACAGCGTCTAATCAAAGTTCAGTATTATGGACTACAGGAGGTGATGGTATATTTGTTGATGATTTAATTCTCAATGCAAGCTATGCACCGGGACCTGGTGATATTGCAAATGGTTCAGTTATTCTAATGCTTACATCAAGTGCTACGAGCCCATGTGTAAATACAGATTCTTCAATGATGACATTAAGTATAATTCCATTATCAAATGCTAATGCAGGTATTGATACAGCAATATGTGAATATGAAACCTATGCATTGAATGGTGTGGCAAATTATTATTCATCACTTCTATGGACCGGTGGTGACGGAACATTTAGTGATGATACTATACTTAATCCGGTTTATACACCAGGACCAGGTGATATTGCTAATGGTTCTGTAACATTATCATTAACAGCTTTTGGCTTAACGCCTTGTGGAGATTCCACTGATGTGATGCTACTAACAATTAATCCTCAGCCAATACCTGTAATTACAGGTGCCATAGAGGTTTGTGAGTTTGAAACCGCAGTAATATATTCAACTCCTGATGTATCCGGAAATGCATATAACTGGATAGTGAATGGTGGCTCAATATTTACAGGCCAGGGTACCAACCAGATCACAGTGAACTGGGACGCATTTGGATCCGGTAGTGTAATTGTTATTGAAACAGTTGGAGCAAGCGGTTGTGTTGATACAACTGCTGATTATATGGTTATTATTAACGAACTCCCACTAGCCAATGCCGGCCCCGACCAGACCATTTTTTATGATTCATGGACCCCACTCGATGGAACAGTTAGCGGAGGATCCGGAATATATACATATAGCTGGACACCGGCCGCCTTGGTCGATGATGCTACAGTGGAAGATCCAAATACAGTATTATTAAATACTATAACAAATTACATCTTAATAGCAACCGATACCGTAACAGGATGTGTTAGTATTGGTGATACAATTACTATAACCATTTCTGGCGGGCCGTTAAATGTCAGCCCTACTGCCACACCTGATACTATTTGTGAAGGAGATATTACCACTCTTTTTGCTAATGCAAGTGGAGGTGCAGGTTCAGGATCTTATACATTCGATTGGACATCCAACCCTACAGGATTTAACAGTAATCTGCAGGATACAACAGATTCTCCAATAATTTCTACATGGTATATCCTGACAGTTGATGACGGATTTACCACCTATACTGATTCAGCTCTTGTTACTGTAATTCCATACCCGACAATAGATGCAGGTGCTGATGATATCTTTTGTGAAGATGATGCATATATGCTTTCAGGTGTTGCAACGAATTATTCCTCAATACTTTGGACAGGCGGTGATGGTGTCTTTGATGATTCAACAATACTGAATGCAACTTATGCCCCAGGGCCAAATGATATAGCTGCCGGTTCAGTTGTTCTTACTCTAACTGTTAATGGAAATTATCCGTGTACTACCTTAACGGATCAGGTGACACTGACAATACAACTCTTGCCTACAGCTGATGCAGGGCCTGATGATGCTATTTGTGAATATGAAACCTATCAACTGAACGGAGTAGCAACTAATTATTTCGATGTTTTCTGGTCGCCTTCAGGTGATGGAATATTAAGTAATCCTTCTATACTTAATCCTACTTATATTCCAGGACCATGGGACATATCTACCGGCTCGGTTACCTTTACCCTAACAGTATTAGGTTTAGCACCTTGTTGGGATTCGATTGACAATATGGTACTTACCATTAACCCACAACCAACACCTGTAATATCAGGAGACACAGCTGTATGTGAGTTTGAGACAGCTGTAATGTATTCTACTACTGATGTACCCGGAAATACTTATAATTGGGTAGTTAATGGCGGTACAATTGCGACCGGTGGGGGAACCAGTCAGATAACTATTGACTGGGGTGCTGCCGGTGCAGGAACAGTAACTCTTACTGAAACAGTCGGTGCAACGGGATGTTTTGTTACAACACCAAATTACAATGTTATTATTCATCCATTGCCATTGGTGGATGCAGGCCCTGATAATACCATCCCTAATGGTACAGATACTGTACTTAATGGAACAGTCACAGGCGGATCCGGAACTTATATCTATATCTGGACACCTGCAGCATTGTTGATTGATCCAGGCATAGAAGATCCAACAACAACTTTATTAAGCACAACAACCGATTATATTCTTATAGCAACGGATGTTATAACAGGATGTGTTAGTATTCCGGATACAGTAAATATTGAGATTAGCGGAGGACCGCTAAGTTCTAATCCAACAGCAATCCCTGATACTATTTGTGAAGGAGATGTTGTTACTATACAGTCTAATGCAATTGGTGGCTCAGGAAATTATACTTATACCTGGACATCCAATCCTTCAGGATTTAACAGTAATTTGCAGGATCCTACAGATTCCCCTGCAGTATCAACTATGTATATCCTAAGTGTGTGGGATGGATTTAAAACATATATAGATTCAGCATTAGTCACAGTGATTCCTTATCCAACTATAAATGCTGGAATAGATGCAACTATTTGTGAAAATGGTAGCTACATCATGAATGGTGTAGCAACAAATTATTCATCAACGCAATGGTCAACAGTAGGAGATGGAGCATTTAATGACTCTACGATTCTGAATGCTGTGTATTCACCAGGCCCCCTAGATATAGCTGCCGGTTCTGTGGTGATTACATTAACTGTTAATGGTATCTACCCATGTACTACCTTAACGGATGATATGACCATAACAATTCAGTTACTTCCATTAGCTGATGCCGGAACAGATGCAACAATTTGTGAAGATGCAACATATCCCTTACAGGGAACAGCAGTAAATCAAAGCTCTGTTGAATGGATAACAAGTGGCGATGGTGCCTTTGATGATGCTTTTATTATTGACCCTGAATATTACCTGGGTTCAAATGATATTTCCAATGGTTCGGTTGTACTGACAATGATAAGTTATGCTTTACTTCCATGTGGTAATGCAGATTCTTCTTCAATGACATTATATATTCAATTATTACCGCTTGTTGATGCAGGCCCTAACGATATTATTTGTGAGGATGCATCATATACACTGGCGGGTACAGCGCTTAACCAGGATTCAGTATTATGGACCAACTCCGGTGGCGATGGTGTATTTAATGATTCTACTTTACTGAATGCAATTTATACACCCGGACCATTAGATATTGGTAATGGTTCTATTGATCTTGTACTGACATCCTATGGAAAAGATCCTTGTTTTGCCACTGCAAGTGATGATATGACTCTTGAATTTCAGTTGTTACCACAAGCTGATGCCGGCATGGATGCAACTATCTGTGCTGATGCAACCTATCCTTTATCCGGGTCAGCTAATGAAGAGAGTTCAGTTTTATGGATAACATCCGGTGATGGTGTATTTAGTAATCCAACAAGTTCAAATACTGTATATACACCTGGTAATGCTGATACGGCTGCCGGTTCTGTTGTTTTGTCATTTATTGCATATGCAACAATACCATGTAATAATGCTGATACATCAAGCATGACTTTAACAATAATTCCAATACCTATAGCCAACACCGGTCCCGACGATGCTATTTGTGAATATGAAATGTATACTCTAAACGGAATTGCAAATAATTATTCTTCACTTCAGTGGACCGGAGGCACCGGGACATTTAGTGATGCTACTATACTTAATCCTATTTATACTCCCGGCCTTATTGATATTGCTAATGGAACCGTAACATTATCATTAACAGCTTACGGACTGACACCATGCGGTGATTTCACTGATGCCATGGTACTAACGATAAATCCTGAGCCAACACCAGTAATTTCTGGCCCAATGGCTGTTTGCGAGTTTGATTGTGGGGTAATATATTCAACTCCATTTACTGCAGGAAATGTTTATATCTGGGGAGTAACAGGTGGTATAATAACAGCAGGACCGGGAACAAGTCAGATAACGGTTTGCTGGGGCAATGCAGGTCCTGGAACAGTTGTAGTAACAGAAACAGTAACTGCAACAATGTGCTCAAGTACTACAAATAATTATCTTGTTATGATCAACCCACTACCAGTTGCAAATGCAGGCCCGGATCAAACCATAAATATGGGTACAAGTACTAATCTTGATGGTTCTGCTTTTGGAGGCTCCGGTACTTACACTTATAGTTGGTTACCTGTTGGATTACTTGTTGATGCTACTGTGGAAGACCCTTTAACAGTTTTATTAAATGATACAACCGACTTTATTTTAGTTGTTACTGATGGTATTACTGGTTGTATCAGCATTCCGGATACTGTAACAATATATGTTAAAGGAGGCCCTCTAACGTGTAACCCGCAGGCAACCCCGGATATTATATGTTTGGGAGATATAACAATGCTACAGGCTAATGCCTTTGGAGGATCAGGCGTTTATACATATTCATGGACATCGAACCCTGGTTCGTTTAACAGCACAGTAAATAATCCTTCTGATAATCCTGTTGTTTCAACATGGTATATTGTGACTGTTAATGATGGCTTTACGACTTATACTGACTCTGTATTTGTAACAGTAAATCCATTACCAACAGCTGATGCAGGTCCTGATGTCTCTATCTGTTTGAATGATTGCACAGACCTGACAGCCAGTGGTGGTACAAGCTATTCCTGGAATACCGGGGGAAACACAGCAAGTATCAATGTATGTCCGACTATAACAACTACCTATACTGTGACTGTAACTGACATTAATGGCTGTACGGATACTGATGATGTAATAGTTTCAATATGGTCGCTGCCAACTGCCGATGCAGGATCGGATGTATCTATTTGTTTGAATGATTGTACAGATTTAACAGCCAGTGGAGGCTTGGGTTATTCCTGGAACACGGGAGGAAATACCGCAACCATCAATGTTTGTCCATTAGTTACTACTACCTATACGGTTACTGTTACAGATGGTAATGGTTGTACCGATAGTGATGAAGTAGTAGTGACTGTATGGCCACTACCAACAGCAGATGCCGGAACTGATGTATCTGTTTGTTTGAATGACTGTACAGACCTGACGGCCAGTGGAGGAGTTGGGTATTCCTGGAACACTGGAGGAAACACAGCTACAATAAATGTCTGTCCGACAAATACTACCACATATACAGTTACAGTAACAGATGCCAATGGTTGTACCGATAGTGATAATATAACAGTTACAACCTGGCCGTTACCAATAGCTAATACAGGGGCAGATGTGTCGATTTGTTTGAATGATTGCACCGACCTGACAGCCAGCGGTGGAGTTGGATATTTCTGGAACACAGGAGGGAATACAGCTACCATTAATGTTTGCCCGACAACTACAGCTACTTACACTGTAACAGTAACAGATGGCAATGGCTGTACCGACAGTGATGAAGTGATGATAACCGTCTGGCCACTGCCAACAGCCGATGCCGGAGCTGATGTGTCTGTGTGTCTGAATGATTGTATAAACTTAACTGCCAGTGGTGGATCCATCTATTTATGGAGTACCGGTGGTGTTAATCCAACTATCAATGTCTGCCCGACGACAACAACAACCTATACAGTAACAGTAACAGATAGCAATGGTTGTACTGATAGCGATGAAGTGACTGTAACAGCCTGGCCGCTTCCTGCTGTTAATGCCGGTCCTGATCAAAATATTAATAATGGTATGACTACAATATTAGATGGTATGGGTACCACAGGTGGAACACCACCATATACATGGGATTGGACACCATCAAGTATGATTAGTGGAAGTTCCTCAATTTCTCAACCTACCACGGTTAACCTGTCAACTACTCAGGTTTATACATTGGTAGTTACAGATGCAAATGGATGCTCAAGTTCGGATAATGTTACTATAATAGTATCTGGTGGACCGTTGGGATTGAATCTTACAGCAAATCCTGATACAATATGTGCCGGAGATTTAACTTCTCTGGCATCTAATCCTACAGGAGGATCAGGGTTATATACTTATTCATGGAGTTCAATACCTCCGGGACTTACATGTATATCAATGGATACCACTGATAACCCGTTGGTAACAACTATGTATTATGTAACAGTAGATGATGGTTTTAATACTTACACTGATTCTGTGACAGTAACTGTAAATCCATTACCAACAGCCGATGCCGGAGCCGATTTATCTATTTGTTTAAATGATTGTACTGACATAACTGCAAGTGGCGGATCAACCTATTTATGGAATACCGGAGGATCTACTGCAACTATTAATGTATGCCCGGTAATAACAACTATCTATATTGTAACAGTAACTGACATAAATGGCTGTACTGATAGTGATGAAATGACAGTAACAGTTTGGCCATTACCTACAGCTGATGCAGGAGCAGATGCTTATATCTGCCTGAATGATTGTACAGATCTTACAGCTGGTGGTGGAGTAGGATATTCATGGAACACAGGAGGAAACACAGCTACTATCAATGTTTGTCCAACAACCACAACCACTTATACAGTAACCGTTGCTGATGGCAATGGTTGTACCGACAGTGATGAAGTGATAGTAACAGTTTGGCCATTACCAACAGCCGATGCCGGTTCAGATGCATCAATTTGTTTGAATGATTGTACAGATTTAACAGCCCTTGGCGGGTCAACATACTTATGGAGTACAGGAGGAGCTACTGCAATCATCAATGTTTGCCCTCTATCCACAACAACCTATACAGTGACGGTAACAGATATGAATGGCTGTACCGACAGTGATGAAGTGACAGTAACCGTTTGGCCATTACCAACCGCCGATGCCGGATCAGATGTATCAATATGTCTTAACGACTGCACCAACCTGACGGCCATAGGTGGAATAGGCTATTTATGGAATACCGGTGATGTCACAGCAACAATCAATGTATGTCCGATTGCTACTACAACCTATACAATCACAGTAACTGATGTCAATGGTTGTACCGATAGTGATGAAGTAACGGTAACAGTCTGGCCATTGCCAACTGCCAATGCCGGAGCAGATGTATCTATTTGTCTTAACGACTGTACCAACCTGACGGCCATAGGTGGAGTAGGCTATTTATGGAATACTGGTGATGTCACAGCAACAATCAATGTATGTCCGATAGCTACTACAACCTATACAATCACAGTAACTGATGTCAATGGTTGTACCGATAGTGATGAAGTAACAGTAACTGTCTGGCCATTGCCAACTGCCAATGCCGGAGCAGATGTATCTATTTGTCTTAACGACTGTACCAACCTGACGGCCATAGGTGGAGTAGGCTATTTATGGAATACCGGTGATGTCACAGCAACAATCAATGTATGTCCGATAGCTACTACAACCTATACAATCACAGTAACTGATGTCAATGGTTGTACCGATAGTGATGAAGTAACAGTAACTGTCTGGTCATTACCGACTGCTGATGCCGGAGCAGATGTATCAATCTGTCTGAATGATTGTACCGATTTGACCGCTACAGGTGGAGTAGGTTATTTATGGAATACCGGTGATGTCACAGCAACAATTAATGTATGTCCTGTAGCTACTACAACCTATACTATTACAGTAACCGATGTCAATGGTTGTACAGACAGTGATGAAGTAACGGTAACTGTCTGGCCATTACCAACCGCCGATGCCGGATCAGATGTATCAATCTGCTTGAATGATTGTACTGGCTTGACCGCAAATGGCGGAGTTGGATACCTATGGAATACAGGGGATATCACCGCTACTATCAATGTATGCCCAAACACCACTACCACATATACTATAACAGTAACTGATGTCAATGGTTGTACTGACAGTGATGAAGTAACGGTAACAGTTTGGCCATTACCAACCGCCGATGCCGGATCAGATGTATCAATCTGCTTGAATGATTGTACAGACCTGACCGCCACAGGTGGAGTAGGATATTTATGGAATACAGGGGATATCACCTCTACTATCAATGTATGTCCAAACACCACAACCACATATACTATCACAGTAACTGATGGAAATGGATGTACCGATAGTGACGAAGTTATCGTGACTGTCTGGCCATTACCAACCGCCGATGCCGGACCAGATGTATCCATTTGCTTGAATGATTGTACTGGCTTGACCGCAAATGGCGGAGTAGGATATTTATGGAATACAGGGGATATCACCGCTACTATCAATGTATGTCCAAACACCACAACAACCTATACAATCACAGTAACTGATGTCAATGGTTGTACCGATAGTGACGAAGTTATCGTTACAGTTTGGCCATTACCAACCGCCGATGCAGGATCAGATGTATCAATTTGTTTGAATGATTGCACAGATTTGACAGCTGGTGGTGGAGTAGGATATTCATGGAACACAGGAGGAAATACAGCAACAATCAATGTTTGTCCATTAATTACAACCACTTATACAGTTACAGTTACCGATATCAATGGATGTACAGATAGTGATGATATAACTGTAACAGTTTGGCCATTACCCATAGCCGATGCTGGTTCAGATGCATCAATTTGCTTGAATGACTGCACAGACCTGACAGCCCTTGGCGGGTCGACATACTTATGGAGTACTGGTGGAGTCACTGCAACTATCAATGTTTGCCCTCTATCCACAACAACCTATACAGTAACGGTAACAGATTTAAATGGTTGTACAGATAGTGATGATTTAACCGTAACTGTATGGCCATTACCCACAGCCAATGCCGGAGCAGATATATCAATTTGTTTGAATGATTGTACAGATATGACTGCCAGTGGTGGATCAACATACTTGTGGAGCACCGGTGGAGCTGGTTCAACAATTAATGTTTGTCCGGGTACTACAACAACCTATACTGTCACGGTTACGGATGCCAATGGTTGCACTGATAGTGATAATGTTACAGTTACGGTTTTACCTTTACCTATTGTAAATGCCGGCCTTGACCAGACCATACAATATGGTACTTCCACAACACTTGATGGTACCGTTACCGGTGGATCAGGAACATATACCTATAGCTGGACACCTGTTGGATTATTAGTTGATGCAACAATAGAAGATCCTTTAACGGTGAACCTGAATTCAACTACTCCATTTATTTTGATAGCTACAGATCTAGTAACAGGGTGCGTTAGTATTCCTGATACAGTCATCATAACTATAGTTGGTGGTCCGTTAACATGTAATCCTCAGGCAATACCTGACACAATTTGTGAATTTGATATGGCTACACTACAGGCGAATGCAGGTGGTGGATCAGAAACATATGCCTATTATTGGGTTTCTAATCCGGCAGGATTTATAAGTACATTGCAGAATCCAACAGTATCACCTGTTGTAGATACCTGGTACATACTTACAGTTGATGATGGATTTAATGATACTACTGATAGCACATTAGTAGTTGTTATTCCATATCCAACTATAGGTGCAGGTCTTGATGCTACAATATGTGAGGATGATAGTCATACTCTCTCAGGTATTGCATCGAACTTTTCAAATATTACTTGGACTGGTGGTGATGGAGTTTTTGATAATGCTAACTTACTTGGTGCAACTTATACGCCTGGTCCGTTCGATATTGCAAATGGCTCAGTTGTGTTAACACTAACTGTTTATGGCATTGCACCTTGTGCAGCAATTATTGATACAATGACCTTGTTTATACAATTGTTGCCATTATCGGATGCCGGTCTTGATGCGACTATCTGTGAGGATGACACTTATACCATGCAGGGAGTTGCTCAAAATGAAAGTTCAGTATTGTGGACTACCTTAGGCACTGGAACATTTAACAATGCAACCTTACCAGGCGCAGTTTATACTCCGGGTCTAGCCGACATAATGAGTGGTTTTGTAGAATTAGTATTTACATCAAATGCCATAGGACCATGTACTACCCCGGCTGTTGATACAATGACCTTGTTTATACAATTGTTGCCATTATCGGATGCCGGTCTTGATGCGACTATCTGTGAGGATGACACTTATACCATGCAGGGAGTTGCTCAAAATGAAAGTTCAGTATTGTGGACTACCTTAGGCACTGGAACATTTAACAATGCAACCTTACCAGGCGCAGTTTATACTCCGGGTCTAGCCGACATAATGAGTGGTTTTGTAGAATTAGTATTTACATCAAATGCCATAGGACCATGTACTACCCCGGCTGTTGATACAATGACCTTGTTTATACAATTGTTGCCATTATCGGATGCCGGTCTTGATGCGACTATCTGTGAGGATGACACTTATACCATGCAGGGAGTTGCTCAAAATGAAAGTTCAGTATTGTGGACTACCTTAGGCACTGGAACATTTAACAATGCAACCTTACCAGGCGCAGTTTATAATCCAGGTCTAGCCGACATAATGAATGGTTTTGTAGAATTAATATTTACCTCAAATGCCATAGGTCCTTGTACTACTTCAGCCACAGATACCATGACCTTGTTCATACAGTTATTACCACTTGCAGATGCAGGTGCAGATGCAACTATATGCGAGGATGAAACATATACGCTTACAGGCACAGCATCTATTCAAAACTCGATATTATGGACTACGGCAGGTGATGGTGTATTTGACGATGCAACAATATTAGGAGCAACCTATACACCCGGTCCTATGGATAAAATTAACGGAATAGCTTCACTTATGCTAACAGCAAGTGCCATTGGACCATGTACAGCAGCTGCAACAGATATTATTACATTATTTATACAGCTTCTGCCAGTTCCTGGTGCCGGCCCTGATGATGCAATTTGCGAATACGAAACTTATACTCTTAGCGGAACAGCTGCTAACCAGGCTTCAATATTATGGTTAACAGCAGGTTATGGTACTTTTAGTAATATCAATATTCTGAATCCTGTTTACACACCTGGTGGTGGCGATATTGCTGCAGGATCTGTCGTATTATCCCTTCAATTATTTGGAGTAATTCCATGTGGAGACTCCATAGATTCAATGATACTGACAATAAATCCTGAACCAGCACCCGTTATTTCCGGATCAATTGAAGAATGCGAATTTGCATGCGTAATATATTCCACACCGAATGTACCAGGAAACACATATACCTGGGTTGTAACCGGAGGTATTATAACCGGCGGTATTGGAACTAACCAGATCACTGTTTGCTGGGGTCTGTTTGGTACAGGAACTGTCACGCTTACCGAAACAGTTGGTGCAACTGGATGTTTTATTACAACAGCTCCTTATGATGTGACAATTAATCCTTTACCAAATGTGTTTAGTGTAACCGGCGGAGGTAGTTATTGTGACGGAGGAACAGGAATAGATGTGGGATTGTTTGCTTCGGAACTTGGCGTTAATTATCAGCTTCAGCTCAATAATTTTGATTTTGGCTTGCCAACAGTCGGCACTGGCGTTGCTTTGAATTATCCTAATCAAACTGATGCAGGAACTTATACTATTATTGCTACAAATACTGTTACTGGCTGTATTGACACGATGGCTGGGAATGCTATTATTGTGATCAACCCATTGCCTGTTGTTTATACTGTTACAGGAGGAGGATCCTATTGTGCAGGCTTCCCGGGAGTACCAGTTGGGCTTGACGGATCACAAAATGGGATTGATTATCAGATGCAACTTAATAATATTGACTTTGGTCTCTCTGTTGCAGGTACCGGTGCAGCTTTTAGCTTTGGTAATCAGACTGCAGCAGGAACATACACTGTTATAGCAACTACACCTTTAGGTTGTGTTGATACTATGAATGCCAGTGTTGACATTATAATTAACCCACTGCCAACACAATTTACTGTAACCGGTGGAGGTACATATTGCGCAGGAGGTATTGGTGTTGATGTTGGTGTTGACAGCACTGAAGTGGGAATTGATTACCAACTACTGCTTAACGGAGTAAATACAGGTGCACCTCTTGCAGGTACTGATGCTCCAATAAGCTTTGGAAATCAAACTGCCGGAGGGACTTATACTGTTATAGCAACTACACCTTTAGGTTGTGTTGATACAATGAATGCCAGTGTGGATGTTATTGTGGCTCCACTTCCTCTGGTATTCAATGTTACAGGAGGCGGTTCATACTGTATAGGAAGCTTGGGCTTTCCAATAGGTATTGATGGCTCACAAACTGGTATTGAATACTTCCTTACATTTAATGGATTTGCCCAGGTCGACAGTGTTATGGGTACCGGTATAGCAGTTAGCTATGGTAACCAGACTTCTGTCGGAACATATATTGTTACAGCTGTTGATACTGCTACAGGCTGTTCATCACTAATGACCGGTAGCGCTGCTATCGATACCCTTCCGGTTCCAGTTGTAAGCTTTAGCGGACTGGCGGCCAATTATTGTGTAAATGATCCGGCAGTTTTATTAACAGGTAGCGAGGCACCTGCTGGAACATTTGATTCCACAATCGGTGCCGGATTGGTTGATAACGGCAACGGAACAGCTACCTTCGATCCGGCCCTTGCTGGAGTGGGAGGCCCTTACAATATCACATATACATATGTTGATGCTTTAACTAGCTGTGAAGATGATACAATTATGCAGGTAACAGTTAATCCAATTCCAAATGCTAATGCCGGCCAGGATACAACTATTTGCATAGGCCAACCAGCGTTCCTTGCTGCAACAGGAGGAAATACATTCTTATGGAGTACTGGAAATGTAACACCATCAATTACTGTTAATCCGGTAATACAAACAACATATTATGTTACTGTTTCCCAGTTTGGATGTTCCAATGATGACAGTGTAACAGTTTTTGTTAATGTAATTCCTGTTGCTGATGCCGGAACTGATGTTGATATTTGTGTCGGCGCAAACGTGACTTTAACTGCAAGTGGAGGAACTAATTATGAGTGGAACACCGTGCCACCAGTATATGTTGAGCAAATAACTGTTGTCCCAATGGTTACAACTACTTATGTGGTAACAGTATCGGATGATATCGGTTGCTCCGACTCAGATGATGTAACCGTAGATGTACATGATATTCCTCTTATTTGGACAGCTCCGGGAGGACCGTCTATTTGTCGTGATTCTTCCATTGTAATAACTGCAAATGGAGCAGTTAGCTATAGCTGGGATCCGGTTGAAGGATTATCTTCACCTTCAGGATCAATTGTTACTGCTTCCCCAACAATAACAACGACTTATTCAATTACGGGAACAAGTTTCTATGGATGTGTTGGCTCCGGATCAGTTACAGTTACTGTTTATCCAACACCTACACCAAAAATTAGTGATAGTACTTATTTATGTCTTGGTGAAACTTTAACTCTAGATGCCGGAAGGTTTGATGGCTGGCATTGGTACCTGTGGAATGATGGAAGCTCAACACAACGAATAAATATTGATTATCCGGGCTTGTATTGGGTCAAAGTTGCTAACCCCGGATGTTCTGTGACTGATACAATCATTGTAAACCAATGTACGGAAATTTGGGTTCCTAATGCCTTTACTCCAAATGGAAACTATGTTAATGATGTCTTTAAAGCCCAAGCCTCAACAGAATTTGAAGAATTCCATTTGTATATTTATAGCAGATGGGGCCAGCAGGTCTTTGAATCTGATAATATTCATATAGGTTGGGATGGTACATACAAGGGTACTATTTGTCCTGAAGGAGTATATATCTGGGTGATTAAATATCTGGGAATGGGTAATCATTATCTCGACAAAGAAGGTATGGTGACAGGTCATGTTACTTTATTGAAGTAAAAATGGTTTTAATTAATGTATTCACATCAAAAAAATGCATATTTCAACCATTGATTCAAATTATTAATAATGAAGTAAAGTTCTGTTTATCTAAATAAAAAGGTTGAACCCCAAAAAACAATTTTAACTCAACCTCCCCAATGCATGACAGGGACATTCGTAAGAATAATCCCTGTTTTGTATTTTTGTGGCGAGTTCCGGGCTGCAAGTTCGAAAACCCGAAACTCGTAACCCGTAACATTTTTTAGAAAACAACTTCCTTTTCATATCTTTGTAATATATCTAAAAAATACTAACCAGGTGTTGAAACTCCTGAAATATCTTTATAGTTTTTTTAATGAGGAAATTATTGAAAATGCTCAAAGTGCAATAAATCCTTGCATTGAAATTACCTATGTGAACGGAAAACTGGTTCTGAATACTAATAACTCCAATTATTCATTTGGAAGCCTCCATAGAGTTTTTCAAAAAGTATTTAAAGAGATCAAAATTGAAAAGCATGAAATTAATGATGTGCTTATACTTGGATTTGGTGCCGGGAGTGTAGCATCAATATTAATTAATGAATATGGTAAGAAATGCAGGATAAGTGCTGTGGAATTAGATCAGAAAATAATTGACCTGGCAAAAGAACATTTCAACATTTCTGAATACAAGGATCTGAAAATATATCAGGAAGATGCTGCTGAGTTTATAATGAAAAATTCTGCTAAATTTGACCTCCTGGTAGTAGATGTATATATCGATAATGATGTCCCTGAGCATTGCGAAACAGAAATATTTGTTGAAGGATTGGGGAAAGCACTGAATGAGAAAGGAATAATAGTTTTTAACAAATTGGTTTATAATAAAGATGTGGAAGAATCTGCAAAAGAATTGCATAAGAGATTTCAGAATATTATCGGAAATACCACAGTTTTTAAGATAAAAGACAACTGGATGAATTGGATGCTGGTGTATAAGAAAGAATAAAGGTTGAGGATTTTATTTTGTGGGATTTTGTGCTTTAGTGTTTTTGTGGCAATAAAAGAATATCAGCCACTAAATCACAAAAACACAAAAATTCACTAAAAGATAGTTTAAATGGACAATAATATTATTGAAAGAATATCGGTTGACCTGGGAATTAGTTTCCGCCAGGTAAAAAATACAGTTCGATTGCTGGATGAAGGAGGAACTGTTCCATTTATCTCCAGGTATAGAAAGGAAGTAACCGAAGGCCTTGACGAGGTGCAGATCACTGATATAAGAGATGCTCTCGAGAGAATAATTGAACTGGAGAAAAGAAGGGAAGCAATAAGATCCTCTATTAAGGAACAAGGTAAATTAACATCTGAATTAGAAGAGCAAATTGACAGTGCTCTGACGATAACCGAGCTTGAGGATATCTATCTGCCATTTAAACCTAAAAGAAAAACACGTGCCTCAATTGCTAAGGAAAGAGGACTTGAGCCCCTCGCTAAAATGATACTTCATAATAAATATGTAAATATTGAGGCAGTTGTTAACGAATATATTAAACCTGAAAATGAGATTCATAATGCTGAGGATGCACTTAGCGGTGCCAGGGATATCATTGCCGAATGGATAAGTGAGAATAAAGCGGCAAGAGCTAAGATCCGGGGCCTTTTTCTTAAAGAAGCATTTATCCGGTCAAAGGTGATAAAGAAAAAAGAGGAGGAAGGGGAGAAGTATAAATCTTATTTTGGTTGGGAAGAAAAACTCAGTAAAGCTCCTTCTCACCGTATCCTGGCAATGATGCGGGGAGAAAATGAGTCATTCCTTCGCTTAAGTATATCCCCGTCGGTAGAAAATGCTATTGAAATTCTGGAAAATCAATTTGTAAAAAAGGATTATAATGGCGCTGAACATATTAAAATTGCTGTAAAAGATAGTTACAAACGTTTGCTTTCTCCATCCATGGAGAATGAGATGAGACAATGGGCAAAAGAAAAAGCTGATTTTGCTGCGATAAGAGTTTTTGCTGATAATCTCCGGCAACTTTTACTGGAATCACCCCTCGGACAAAAGAACATCCTTGCCATTGATCCGGGATTTAAGTCAGGATGTAAATTGGTTTGCCTTGATAAGCTTGGGAAATTGTTGCATAATGAAACAATTTTTCCTCATCCACCACAAAGAGAAGCAAAACTGGCTATCCATAAAATAAAAAGCCTTGTTGATGCCTATAAGATAGATGCAATAGCAATTGGTAATGGAACAGGAGGTAGGGAGACTGAAAATCTGATTGGGAGGATCAGATTTGATAAGGACGTCATAGCAATTATGGTTAATGAAAATGGAGCATCCATTTACTCCGCATCTGCAATTGCACGAGAGGAATTTCCTTCTTATGACGTAACTGTAAGGGGTGCTGTGTCGATAGGCCGTCGCTTAATGGATCCACTGGCCGAACTGGTTAAGATCGATCCCAAATCTATTGGCGTTGGGCAATACCAGCATGATGTTAATCAGACAGGCCTTCAGAAAAGCCTTGAAGATGTTGTGGTTAGTTGTGTTAACCAGGTAGGCGTAGATGTTAATACCGCAAGTAAGGAACTGCTGACATATGTATCAGGACTGGGACCGGTGCTTGCAAAGAATGTTATTACCCATAGAAATGAAAAGGGAGTTTTCACATCTAAAGCCGATCTAAAAAAAGTTACTCGTTTTGGTGAGAAAGCTTTTGAACAATCAGCAGGCTTTTTGCGAATTGCCGACGCAGAAAACCCTCTCGACAGAAGTGCTGTCCACCCGGAATCCTATGAGGTCGTTAATAAAATGACTAAAAAATATAAATGTACTATTGACGACATTATTAGTAATCAGGAACTGAGAAGCGGAATTAAACTGGACGATTTTATTACTAAAAAAGTTGGATTACCAACATTGAAAGATATAATGGTTGAACTGGCGAAACCAGGAAGAGATCCGAGAAAGAAGTTTGATTTTTTCGAATTCGATATCAGGGTAAATTCGATTAAGGATCTTCTTCCTGGAATGGTCTTACCAGGAATAGTTACAAATATAACAGCTTTTGGAGCCTTTGTAGATATGGGAGTTCATCAGGATGGACTGGTTCATATCAGTCAGCTTGCCAATGCATTTGTAAGTGATCCTAATGAAATTGTTACCCTCAACCAGAAAGTGTTAGTGAAAGTGCTTGAAGTGGATGTTGATAGGAAAAGGATACAACTTTCTATGAAGGAAGTTAGCTAATTATTAATTGTTAATTATAAATGGTTAATGGTAATATTTTTACCGTAACCTTGCTCTACCTATTGGTTCTTGTCTTGTCTACTGCTAACTGTCTATTGCAGACTGGCAACTGAAATTGCGCTTGTATTTCTCGGGAAGTTAAAGAATGCGCTTATTTTTTGTTTGTCGCACCTGTTTTTTATGTATATTGCGCATATAATTTAAATATAATGAATGATAGCGCTTACTTTTTACAAAAAGCACCCATTTTTCATGGTAAACAATCACCGGAAGAAGGTTATATTGTGGGCTATGCTGCAATAATACAAAGACTTAAGCTTGCTATGCCCATGTCAAATCCTATTGCGTTGGTATGCAAGCAAAATAAAAATTACCAAACTAAAGAATGGAACATATTTCCCAAAAGCTATTTACCAGAAGATCACCAGGGCCTTACAGAAATAGAAGCACTTTATAAACATTTGGTATTTGCATTAAAATATGAAGGAATAAATCTATTAGTATTTTGTTTTCTTACTCAGCATTACAACAGCAAGCAACTAACAGAACTAGTAAGTATAGAACCTACGGGTCAGTATAGCCGAAGAATATGGTTTCTAATCGAGTGGATTATTGGAACCAAATTAGAAGGGAAAGAATCCCTTAGTAAAAAGAGTTACATTCATGTTATAGATACAAAGCATCAATATGCTGTGAAAGGAGGAAAATCACATCGTCACTTGGTTATTAATAACCTGCCTGGAACTCCAGAATTTTGTCCACTTATAAGAAAAACAGAAAAGCTTGAGCAATATATTGACGCCAATATTTCAGAACAAAAAAGCAATTACTTAAAAGGAGTTCGTAAAGATATATTGCAACGTGCTTCCGCATTTTTATTACTAAAAGACTCTACAGCATCTTTTACAATTGAAGGCGAAAGCCCCAAAAGCAAACGTGCTGCTCGTTGGGGTCAAGCTATTGGTCAGGCGGGTACAAAAGATTTAACAGAAAAAGAGTTAATACGATTACAACAAGTAGTAATTGAAAACTCTCGTTTTATCGACATGGGTTTTCGAAAAAAAGGTGGATTTGTCGGTGAACATGATCGATCAACAGGTGAGCCTATACCTGATCACATTGCAGCAAAATGGCAGGATATTGAGCAATTAGTAGATGGAATTATAAAAACTAATGAGTTGTTATTGAAAAGTGAAATAGATGCTGTATTGGCTGCAACTATAATATCATTCGGTTTTGTTTTTATTCATCCTTTTGAAGACGGAAACGGACGTATTCATAGATACTTAATCCATCATTTATTGGCTAAAAAACAATTTGCGCAGCAAGGCATAATATTTCCTGTTTCTGCTTCAATCCTGGACCACATAGATGATTACCGAAATGTACTTGAAAATTATTCACGTCCATTACTTGATTTCATTGAATGGGAGGAAACCAATGATCACAATGTAGATGTACTTAACAATACCATTGATTATTATCGCTATTATGATGCCACTGACCAGGCAGAGTTTCTATACGATTGTGTTAATGATACCATTGAAAACATTATACCAAATGAAGTTTCCTACTTAACCAGATACGATGAGTTTAAACGATTTTTAGATGATGATTTTGAAATGCCAGACAAAACGATAGCATTACTTGTTCGTTTTTTGGAACAAAATAATGGTCATCTTTCAATAAGGGCGAGAGAGAGAGAATTTGTCAAACTAACGAATAAAGAGGTAGAGAAGATAGAGAATCAATATCAAGAAATATTTGGATATTGACATCTCTTGATACCTAACAATTTAAAAAATAAAACTTACGTTTGCATGATGATGAGAATCTTACTGATAATAATGCTCCTGTTTAGCATGATATATTCCAGTGACCTCCATTCACAAAATATTCAAGGCGCTGTTATTGTTGGAGGAAACCTCTCAAAAGTTGATGGTGACGAGGTTGATGGTTGGAAAAGACTTGGTCTCAATATTGGAGCTTCCGCAATGATACCCCTGAATGATAAGTTCTTTATGGGGATTGAAACTATTTATAACCAAAAAGGAAGTTACGAAATGGGAAAATATGTCGATAGTATTGATGTTAAATACAAATTAATTCTTGATTATGTTGAGGTGCCGGTTTTGGCCTACTATAAAGATAAGGGTGGGATTACTGTTGGTACAGGCTTTTCATGGGGTAGACGGGTGAGGTTTAGGGAATGGGAGAATGGCTCTGAGATAAAATGGTCAACTTCAGAGATCCCATATGATAAGAACGATATTTGCTGGGTAGCTGATATTCGCTTTAAGCTGATAAACAGGTTGAAATTTAATTTTCGTTATTCTAATTCAATAACCAAGATCAGAACAAAGTATTATCCTAAAACCGGGGAAAGCAGGGATCAATACAACCGGCAGTTGACATTCAGGTTGATATATGTATTTAATGAAAAGAATTAAGCCATGAATTCACGAAGATTTTTTCGTCTTTAATTCGTGCATTAGTGGCAAAAGAAAAATGAGTAACCCATGGAAATAAATGCTGATTATCTTATTAAAAGCCTCAATTTAAAAAAGCATCCGGAAGGCGGTTATTTTGCAGAGGTATATCGTTCAGATGAAACTATCCAGGAAAATAATTTACCGGAACGATACACTGGCAATCGCAGCTTTTCAACTTCCATATACTTCCTTCTTGAGAGCGATGACTTCTCAAGCTTCCACAAAGTTAATTCAGATGAGATATGGCATTTTTATTCAGGAACACCATTAACACTATTTATTATTAATGATGAAGGAATTTTGGAAAAGATTGTTTTAGGAAACAATCCGGAAAATGATGAATCCTTTTTCGCCTTGATAAAAAAAGGACAATGGTTTGCCGCAAAAACAGATCAGCCTGATTCATTTACTCTTGTTGGATGCACCGTTGCCCCCGGTTTTGACTTCGAAGATTTTGTGCTCGGAGATCGGATGGATTTAATAAAGCAGTTTCCACAACATAAAGAAATATTCACACGATTTACAAAGGATGATTCCGAACCTTTAACTTAAGGCACTTTAAGTACTTTAAATACTCAAGGCACTTAATAGTTACTTCTAATAACTTTTCCTTTTTGAAAACTGCCTGGCATGATTAATAAATTCTTTCGCTATCGGTAGTGATAACGCATTAGTCGTATCCATTCCTTCAGGATGCCACTGAACACCAAGAAGAAAAGGATGATTTTCCGGGTCTGCCCATCCAATGGCTTCGACCAGGCCATCATCGGCTCGTGCAATAACCTCGAAACCCTCTGCAAGCCTGTTAACTGCCTGATGGTGACTGCTGTTGACAAGACAGGTTTTTACATTACAAATTCTATTTAAGGTCGAGGCCGGCTTGATCTTTATCATATGAAAACATGTGTCATGATCAGGACAGCGATGAGTGATAAGTGTATCATAATCACTAGGGATATCAACAAATAAACTTCCGCCCATGAATACATTTAATATTTGTTCACCTCTGCATATCCCAAGTATTGGAAGCTCCATATCAAGGGCTTTTTCGATCAGCGCAAACTCCAAGGTGTCACGACGATAATCGATTTTCCCACAACGTGTTGTGTCATAAGCCTGTCCATACCTTCCCGGATATACATCAGGCCCGCCTGATACTAGTAAGCCGGAGCATTTATCCATGATGGTTAGTGCTGAGTCAAGACTGATATGATACATATCCACCCATTCAATTTCGGGATCAGCATTTTTTAGAAATTTCCCGTAATTACCATAATGCTCAACAGGCTTGCCTTTTGAGATGGCTATTATTATTTTTTCTTTATCGGATGAAGAACTACATCCAAGTAAGAAAATAGTAATTAAGAAATAGGTAATGCCTTTAGTAAGATGTTGTGGAATCATAATTGATCTTTTTGATGTGAAACAAATTTACTAAATTATTTATACTAATTACATGTTCAAATGTAGCTTTTACTCATTTTTGCTTGGCAAAGGTTTGTTTATATAGTAATTTTATTTCAGGGGAGAGGGCGGGTACTGCCCCCTTTTTCCAATACTATTCATAATATGGCATATTGACCTTGTTTTGCAAATAATTTTAAAAGCAATATTCAAAATTTAACCTAAGTGGTTTAAGATAAAATTCCTATCTTAGCAGAAACATGTAGTGACAATTCGCAAATTGTCCCAACGAACAATTACATAAACAAAAAACTACTGCTTATGAAAACAATGAAAAGCTTAATCTTATTTACATTATTGGGATTTATTTCGATACCTCTTTTTAGCCAGGAGAATATCGACAAAACCGCTATCGGCCCTTTTAATAATTATTGCGATGGGTTTGGGTGCCCTGGTGCAGAGGGTAATGGATATGTTTCAGTGTTGAAAGTATCAACAGGGGTTGTTGAAAAAACTAACGATGTTCTTATAGATGGAATAGTTGCCTATGACAGGGCAGAGGCTAATGATGCCTATATTGGCCAGATAAATATGGAAACAGCCTCCTCTTTTTGTGGTATTAACGGACAAATATGGGGCTATGATATTGCTGTTGCAGAAGTAATAAAAAATAATACTCAAAAACCACTTTTTACTGTTAAACAGTATGATGGCTCTGATTTACCGGTTTTTGATGCCGAACCATTATTAGATGCAGGTATTGCTTTGTTTGGTACCGAAGAGGAGCGCCGATTTCCACCTGCGCCGGGTTCACATGTGATATGTGCCAACAAAAGCGTTACATCATACCGGCCAAAAGAAGGTGCTCCGGATCCTGACAAAAATGAAGCATATGGTGTATGGTGCTATATTGCTATTTCCATTGCAAAAGACCGTGAAACAACAGCATGCTTGTTTATTGAAGATGCTGGCGTATGGACTAAAAATGCAAATATGGGAGATTTTAAATCCTTCCTTGATAAGCATCGTAAATCAGTTATCTGGAGTGTTGTTGCCTGTGGTGAAGACCAGAGTGTTGTTTATGACAGGTCGTATATAAGTTATGCTTACGTTATAATGGAACCTGGCCAAATTGGCACTGCAATTACAGTTGCTCCATATATCGTTCTTGCGAAAAATGCTGTGCCTGAAAAAGGGTTTAAAAGACTTAATAAGATGAATTTGAGTGAATGGGAAAGGGCTGTGGGACTTTAGGTCTTTGATTATTTAAAGATCAGAATTCCAGATAAAAATCCTTCGTTAGCTCCTGATATTCTTCAGTAAAAGTATTATCATCATTTCTTATCGTCAGTACCGACAGGTCGCGATCTGTCCCTTCTAAGGATGGCCTGGTAAGACAATACTCAGATAATATTCTTTTTACAGCTCTGTCTTTTTTTGGATAAATATTCAAATTCCTGAGAGGAAATAAGCCATTAATAATGGCTTTATCTTTGAAAACCTCACTTTCATTTTCAGGTAGGATTAAACAAAAACGACTGTCCTGATCAAGCAATTTCTTCACACCAAAGATTAATTCATCAAAACTGAGTTTGTCGTTATGGCGGGCAATATTTCTGTTTTCTTTGGGTGACCTCAAAGAATTTGAAAAAAACGGTGGGTTTGTAACTATTAAATCATATTTATTTGAGTGATTTTTACAATATTCCTGGAGAGATTTGTTAATAATATTCATTCTGCCCCCCCATTTTGAGCTCGCTATGTTTTGGCGAGCTTGTTCAATAGAAGGAGGGTCGATGTCAATCCCATCAATAAGTGCATTTGATCTTTGTGCCAGCATTAATGCAATTACTCCTGATCCTGTGCCAATATCAAGAATATTCTGTGCTGAGGCAAGGCTTACCCAGCAACCTAATAAAACTGCATCTGTTCCCACTTTCATGGTACATTTGTCGTCTGCGACAGAAAATTGCTTGAACCTGAATGAGGAGCCCATATTATATTCACCTTTAACCTAAATTTCTATATATAGATCTATCAGGCCTTCCGGTGCTTCAATGATTATTTGTTTATTCTCCCTGTCAACAGTCTTGATTATTTCATCCACTACAGGAATTAGAATTTCTTTTCCTTTATATAATATCTGAAATAGAGCCTGTGGTTGAATATCCATAATATCGGCTATTTTACCAATATTACCATGGTGGAGATCTATTACTTCGAAATTAACAACTTCGTGATAATAAAATTTATTTCCGCTTAGTTTTGGTAATAGATCAAGTGGCAGGTAGACACTGCGTTTTTCTAAAAAGCTTGTATTCTCAGGCTTTATGTCCTGGAAACGTACGACAGCTTTGTTCTGATGTATTAATGTAATTTTTTCAATAAAAAAAGGAACCAGATCTTTATCTATCTCAATAAAGATTGATTCCAATTTCTCATATTGTTTCGGATTATCAACATCAAGCATTAAAACCAGATCACCTTTCTGACCCTGAGTTTTAACGATATATCCAAGGAAGTAATAGTTTTCCTTATTCAATTATTATATCTGATTCAATGAATATTATTTCTTTTCCTCTTTAGGAGCTTCTTCTTTCTTCTCTGCCTCTTCTTCCTTCTTTTCTGCTACTGCTCCTGCAACTGCCACTTCTTCTTTCTTTTCTGCCACTGCTCCTGCAACTGCCACTTCTTCTTTCTTTTCTGCCACTGCTCCTGCAACTGCTACTTCCTCTTTTTCCTTCTTGTCTGCTCCTGCAACTGCCACTTCTTCTTTCTTTTCTGCTACTGCTCCTGCAACTGCCACTTCCTCCTTAGCCTTTTCTTCAATAGCTTCCTTCAATTCAAGCTCTTTAGGAGTACGAACTTCATCTTCCTGGTCTTCAGCCGTATCAGTTTTAACTGCTTCTTTTGCCTTTTCAATTTTCTTTTCCAGTTCGTCAGCTTTTTTCTTTGCAATTTTACTTGCTTTAGCTTCATTGATTTTAGTTTCTCCTGCCAGTAGTGATTTCTCAAGTTCTCTTATTCCAAGCTGATGTTCACTTCTCTTTTGATCAATCTTGGCATTCTTTTCACTTAACCATGCATTATATTTAGCTTCGGCTTGTTCTTCAGTCAAAGCACCCTTTTTAACACCTTTAAGCAAGTGGTTTTTATATAATACTCCTTTATAAGAGAGGAGTATTCGAACAGTATCAGTTGGTTGTGCTCCTTTTTGCAGCCAATCCAGTGCTTTGTCGAAATTTAATACAATATCTACAGGATTGGTGAGCGGATCATAAGTGCCAATAGTCTCTATAAACTTGCCGTCTCGTGGTGCCCGACCATCCGCAATTACAATATGGTAAAAAGGCTTGTGCTTCTTTCCATATCTCTGTAATCTAATTCTTGCTGGCATAATTTGAATTTTTAATTAATGTTTAATTGTTTGTTGTTTTATATTTGTTATTATCTTGTAATCAAGCTACTTATGTTTAAAGATTGTCAAAATCTAACGGAGTGCAAAGGTGCGATCTTTTTTTGGAATAAAAAATAATTTTTTCGAAAAATTCTTTAAAAATAAATTTATTAACAAGCAAAATTACTTCTTTCTTTTTTTATAATTTTACAGCTCCGGAAAATTTTTTTGATATTTATTTCAATATGCCTGATTTTACTCATTTACACGTTCATACGCAATATTCAATTCTCGATGGTGCAGCCAGGATAGACAATTTAATAAAAACTGCACTTAAGATGGGTATGGATGCCCTGGCAATCACAGATCATGGAAATATGTTCGGGGTCTTAAAATTCTTTTTTGAAGCAAAAAAACAAAATATTAAGCCAATTATTGGCTGTGAAGTATATGTTGCACCGGATAGCCGCTTTGATAAAAAGGCAAGAGAAGAAAAAAACTCATATCACCTGATTCTTTTGGCAAAAAATTATGAAGGTTATCTGAATTTATCCAGATTATCAACTTTAGCATATCAGGAAGGTTATTATTATCGCCCGAGAGTCGACAAGGAGTTGCTAAAGCAATATAGTAATGGATTGATAGCTATGTCAGCTTGCCTGGGTGGTGAAATTCCTTCCGCCATTTTAAACCATGGGAGCAAAAAAGCGGAACTAATACTGATGCAATACCTTGACATCTTTAAAGATGACTTTTATCTGGAACTTCAAAACCATGGATTGGATGACCAATTAGAGGTTAACAAGACAATACTGAAATTAGCAAAAGAGCATAATGTGAAAGTTGTTGCTACAAATGATGTTCACTATGTTAGAAAAGAAAATTCAGATGCCCATGATCTTCTTATCTGCCTGAATACAGGAAAAGACCTTGATGATAAAGACAGGATGAGATATAGCGGTGAGGAATATTTGAAAACCCCGGAAGAGATGGCTGCACTTTTTCCTGATGTTCCTGAAGCAATCTCAAATACAAGGGAAATAGTTGATAAGATAGAGGATTATGACCTGAGACGTGAAATTATTCTGCCGGTCTTTCCTCTACCGGAAAGTTTTGAAAAGGAAGATGATTATCTTAGATATCTTACATATGAAGGTGCAAAAAACAGATATAATGAAATAAGTGACGACATAAAACAACGCCTTGATTATGAGTTGTCTGTTATAAAAGATATGGGCTTTCCCGGATATTTTCTTATTGTTCAGGATCTTATTAATGAAGCAAGAAAAATGGATGTCATGGTTGGTCCGGGAAGAGGCTCTGCTGCAGGGTCAGCCGTTGCATACTGTATAGGTATCACTGATATTGATCCAATAGAATATAACCTCCTTTTTGAACGCTTCCTCAATCCTGAAAGAATTAGTATGCCTGATATCGATATTGATTTTGATGATGAGGGCAGAGATAAGGTTTTGGATTATGTTGAAAAAAAATATGGATCAAACAGGGTAGCACAAATTGTAACCTTTGGAACTATGGCAGCACGCATGGCTATCAGAGATGTTGCCCGGGTACTAAAACTCCCGCTTCCTGAAGCTGATCGCCTTGCAAAACTTGTTCCTGAAGATGGAAAAATTAACCTGGCCAAAGCTTATAAAGATGTTGAAGGCCTTCGTGATATCGTTAAAGGTAAAGACTCTTTAGCAAAAAAAACACTTGACTTTGCTGAAATGCTTGAAGGGTCAGCCCGACATACCGGCACACATGCATGTGGTGTAATTATCGGCCCTGATGACTTAATAAAACATATTCCTCTTAGTACAGCCAAAGATTCAAAACTTATGGTTACACAATACGAAGGGAAGCTTGTTGAGTCGGTGGGCCTGCTGAAAATGGATTTCCTGGGGCTAAAAACACTCTCTATTATTAAAGATGCTATAGATAATATTTATAAATCTCATCAGATAAAAATTGATATTAAAACAATACCAATTGATGATGAAAAAACATTCAAATTATATCAGAAAGGCGATACTATAGGTACTTTTCAGTTCGAATCAGAGGGGATGAGATTACATCTAAAAGACCTCAAACCAACGCATTTTGAGGATCTTATTGCAATGAATGCATTATACCGCCCGGGACCTATGGGCTACATTCCTTTATATATCAATCGTAAACATGGTAGGGAAAAAGTTGAATATTTACATCCCCTGATTGAAGATATCCTTAAGCCTACATATGGGATCATGGTTTACCAGGAGCAGATCATGAAAGTTGCACAGGTAATGGGAGGCTTTACTCTCGGAAAAGCAGATCTCTTGAGAAGAGCCATGGGAAATAAAGACATGAAAATAATGGAGGAGCAGAAGATAGTTTTTCTTGAAGGGGCGAAAGAAAAAAATATTGATCATACAAAGGCTGAAAAAGTATATGAAGATATGCAAAGGTTCGCTGAATACGGTTTTAACCGTTCGCATTCAGCTGCATATTCTCTTATTGCCTATCAAACAACCTACCTTAAAGCCCATTATCCAGCTAAATATCTCGCTGCTGTACTTACTCATAACCTGAATGATATTAAAAAGATTAATTTTTTTATTGAGGAAGCCAAACGCCAGAATATTTCCGTCCTCGGTCCCGAGGTCAACGAAAGTGATCTTAAGTTTGTTGTAAATAAAAAAGGAGAGATCCGCTTCGGCCTGGCTGCAATAAAAGGCCTTGGCGAAAAAGCAGCGATCTCAATCGTAGAAGAAAGAAAAAATACTCCATATAAAAGTATATTTGATTTTGCTAAACGAGTGGATTCACGGACTGTTAATAAACGTTGTTTTGAAGCACTCGTGAAAGCCGGAGCATTTGATAGCTTTAAAGCTGCCCACAGGGCACAATACTTTTACAGCGAGAGAGATGATCAGGTAACGTTTATTGAGAAAATAATAAAACATGCTGGTATTTTACAAAATGAAAAAAATGTAGGCCCTACATTATTCGAAGATGAAATAGAAATAGTAGAACCAAAAATACCTGAATGTGAGCCATGGGATAAACTCGAACAACTGGTTTACGAAAAAGAAGTGACCGGAATATATCTTTCAGGGCACCCTCTTGAAGATTATAAAATTGAAATCGATAATTTCTGTAATATTGAAATTAGCTCATTAAAGGAAAATCTCCCGGCTTTGAAAAACAGGGATGTGGCTTTTGCAGGTATTATTGCCTCATCATCACACAAAGTCCTGAAAAATGGTAATCAATATGCTACCTTTATGCTGGAGGATTATTCTGACTCTATTCAATTGCCACTATTCTCCGAAGATTATCTTCGCTGGAAACACCTTTTGGAAGCAGGCTCATTTGTGATGATTAAAGCCAGAGTGCAGCAAAGATACAATATGGCCAACCAGTTAGAAATTAAAATACATCATTTAAGTCTTTTATCAGAAACAATTAATACTTTTGCAAAATCGATAATGTTGAAGATAAGTTTAGATAATGTTACCGATAAACATATAGACGAAATACTGGAGATAATTAAAAACAATAAAGGAAAGTCTTTGCTGAAAATTAATATATTTGACACTAAGCAGAAAACTAGTGTGAAAATGTTTTCCAAGAAATATAAAGTGAATATTACCGATCTTGTGAAAAGTCTGGAGGATATGGAAGTCCTTGAATATAAGATTAATTAAAATTTTAAAAAATAATTATTATGCTTGAGTTTACTGATGAAAATTTTGAAGAAGTTGTTATAAAATCTGATGTGCCTGTTATAGTTGATTTCTGGGCTGAGTGGTGTGGCCCTTGCCGAATGATTGGCCCACTAATAGAACAAATATCCGAGGAATACAACGGAAGAATTATTGCAGGTAAAGTGGATATCGAAAGCAGTCCTAAAACTGCAATGCGTTTTGGAATTAGAAATATTCCCACAATTCTTTTCCTTAAAGCAGGAGAAGTTGTTGATAAGCAGGTTGGTGTTGTTCCTAAAACAACACTTGCTGCTAAATTGGAAAAGATTTTGTAAAAAATTAAACTGCTACTGCCGCTTTTTTTAAGTTTGCTTGTAGCTTTGTACTACCTTATAAATTAACCTGCTTCATGCTGGTTCTGCTTGTGATGTATATTGAGCATAGCTTAGTTTTGTTATTGAGTTTTTTGGATGGTGTTTTTAATAAAAGAAAGTTTTGGAGCATAAGATAGATCAAAATAAATTTCAAACTTTTGGTAACCTGGACTTTATTGCCCGACAGGTTGTTGAAGGATTCATAACAGGTCTTCACAAAAGCCCGTTTCATGGTTTTTCTGTCGAGTTTGCTGAGCATCGATTGTATAATGCCGGTGAATCAATAAAACATATCGACTGGAAATTATATGGCCGAACTGATAAGCTTTTTGTAAAGCGCTTTGAAGAAGAAACAAATCTGCGTTGCCAGCTCATTATTGATTCATCCTCTTCAATGTATTACCCTATTAAAGATAAAATATCTGTTGATAATCCTAATAAAATAACTTTTTCAGTATATGCTGCAGCTGCCATAATGTTTTTACTTAAAAGGCAGCGTGATGCTGTTGGCTTGAGTATTTTTTCTGAAGATGTAGAGCTGAATACTCATGCCAAATCAAACTCTATTCATCACAAGTATATCTATCAGCATTTGGAGAAATTACTACAGCCTTTACCCGAAAATGCTTACAAAAAGACCTCTGCTGCCTCAGCACTGCATATGATAGCTGATAATATCCATAAACGTTCACTGGTAGTTATTTTTAGTGATATGATGGAAAGTGGAAGTTCCACTGCAGAGTTATTTTCTGCTCTCCAACATCTGCGTCATAATAAACATGAAGTTGTGTTATTTCATGTTGTAGATAAGATGAAAGAACTGGACTTCGACTTTGATAACAGGCCATATAAATTTATCGATTTGGAAAGTGGACGGGAGTTAAAGGCTCATCCTAATGAAGTCAAAGAAAATTACATAAAATCCATTAATGCTTTTAAAAAAGAATTGAAGCTTCGTTGCGGGCAATACCGTATTGATTTTGTTGAAGCTGATATAAACAAGGGGTTCCAACAGATATTGTTGCCTTATCTACTGAAAAGAGAGAGGCTGTTTTAAAGTCACTTTCTTAGAGGATGTTATTTGACTTAGAAAGGTGTTTCACTATCTACATAACAATCAATACCTGAATCTCTAAATACTTTTTCAATTTTCTTAAGCTGGTCAATAGAAGGGACAGGATACTCGCTGGCAAGATATTTCTTATTTAAACGTTCATATTTTTCCCGCCCTAAATGGTGAAGAGGTAAAATATTGATTTCTTTTCTTCCTGTTTCTTTAATAAATGAAATCACTTTCTCAATATTCTCATGCGAATCATTGAAATTTGGGATTATCGGAATACGGAAAATGAGCCTTCCTTCAAATTCCTTAGAAAGCAGTTTTGCATTTTCCAGGATCAAAGTGTTTTCTCCACCAGTACCTCTTTTATGTACAGAATTATTCATGTGTTTTAAATCGAAGAATATCCAGTCAATAAAAGGGAGTACTTTTTTAAAGTTATACCATGGGATGTTGCCACATGTTTCAATGGCTGTGTGAATATAAGCATCATAACAAGTTGATAAAATTTCTTTTGCGAAATCTATCTGTAATAATGGTTCTCCTCCAGTAAGTGTTATACCACCATCTCTTCCCCAAAACTGCCGGTCTCGTTGAATAATTTCATAAATCCGGGAAGCTGAAATCTCATATCCGCTTAATTGGAGTGCATTTGTATAACAATCGTTTACACAAGTTGGCGTTTTACACTTATCACAAATTTCTCTTGAAATTACTAATTTGTCTTTTTCAAGATGAATTGCATCATGCAAACAGCTGGTAACACAGTTACCATCCCCAATACATTTTGATGGCGAATACATCAGGCTTTGCTGTAAACTAATGCCTTCTGGATTGGAGCACCAGTGGCAATTTAATGTACAACCGTTTAAGAAGATTAATGTCCGGCAACCGGGACCGTCATGAACCGAGAGTCCCTGAATATCGAATACATAGCCAGAAGCACTTGTTTTATTTCCACTTAAAGTCATTACAAGTAATAGCTTTCATTTCAGGATATGCATCGTATTCATTCATACACATTCCAAGGTCAGTTTCTGTCATTGAAAAATTTGCACAATGCTTGCATTTTGTTGCCTTTTCAAAATGTTCACAAGCACTGTCGTCAGCATTTATTTGGGATTTGTCTCTTTTGCAAATACCTCTAAAAGCATCAATATCCAGGTAATATTTACAATCGTAATGTTTCATTGATTTTTTTATGATCTAATATTAAATCTCTTCATACTCTGTTCTGGCGATAACCTCATCCTGAATTTGTTTTCCTAATTCAACCCAGTATTGTGTAAATCCTGCTACACGTACCATCAGTCCCCTGTAGATTTCAGGATTTTTTTGTGCTGCTTTTAGCATACGGGAATCAACAACGTTAAACTGAGCATGGAAAGCACCTTTGCGAAGATAAGCCTTTATCATTTCCAAAAACTTGCGTGATCCTTCACGTCCTTTAACTACAGATGGATGGATCTTCATGTTTAATTGGGAGTTTTGGGATAAAGCATGGTTGTAACATGTTGCTGAGCTGAACAATGCATATGGTCCGTTTTTGTCAGTTCCGGGATATGCAGATACTGATCCATCAGCAAAGGTTGTACCACACAATCTACCATCAGGTGTAGCCAGTGTAACAGCACCCATAGGTGCGTGTGTAGATACGGAGATCTGACATGAATACATAGGTTCATCATACAATGAACGATAATCCTTACACATTTTATTAAACCAAATCTGCCATTCTTTAAAAAGATCATCTACATATTTATCATCATTCCCGTATTTTGGAGCATCAAAACAAAGTTTATGAATTTTTAGCCACTCCTTATAATCTTTTGTTTTTAACTGCTCAATCAAACTATAGGATCCGGTTTCCAATGCAGAAACATAACCAAAATTAGCATCTATTGCGGATCTCAAGTCACTTAATGAAAAACTATTTTCCTCATACACATTTTTCTTAATTGATGCCAATGAATTAACTAGATTTACTCCACCACAAACCTCAACATTAAATGTACGGTTATATCTACAGCCTTTGTTGCTTATATCCTTACCAAGCTCTAGACAATCAGGCTTGAGCATACTGTTTATTATCGATGGTGATATTTTACCCCATACGTCATGTTGAATATTGTTTGTTAATGTTAATACTTCGACTGTGATGCTAAAATATTTTTTAAATGCTTCCCAGACCTCTTCATATGAATCTAATTTGAATCCATGTGGGGGATATACCCTTTGCCCTGTTCGCATGTCCATTCCATCAAAAAGAACGGCTTCAAGCACTTTTGGTAATGAAATGAAATGCACTCCAACACTTGTTGCCGGAGCTGAACCTCCAGGTATATAATGGGTTACTCCGTTTAATTCAAGAGGCATCCAACTTCCAGGGGAAGTTTCAAGACAACCACCTAAAGACCATGCTCTGGCTTCTTCAAGCTCCATTCCTTCTTTTTTAAAGTTGGAAAAAAGAAATTCCATTGCAACTCTATTATTTACCCATGCAGGATAACCTGTTCCAATTTTTGTGCATTCTATTCCTTTTAATAAAAAGTCTTCAGGAAGTTTTTCATCATAAAGAAGACTAAGTGTGGGTTGTGGTGTATCACAGGTCATGGCCGATTCCATAATGAGCATCTCTAACTCATTTGCTGCACTTTCACCATCTTTATCCAAACCTCCTACGCAAAGATTATTAAATGTATTACCACTTAAAACTCCTCCAACAACACCCATTGAAGCAAAACAGTCAATCTCTGTGAACTTCATACGCATACATTCAAGAAGTTCGATGGTTTTTTTATTAGTAAGAGTTCCATTGTCCATATCCTGTTTCCAATATGGATAAAGGACCTGGCCAAGCCGTCCGGGAGAAAGGCCTGAAATAGCATCTTCGTTTAGAACAGCAACATGGAAAATCCAAACTAATTGCAAAGCATCATGGAAGTTCCTTGCTTTGTTTTTTGACAACCATTCTAAACGCTCTGCAATCTCAAGATATTCTTCTTTTTGCCCTTGTGTTTCTTCAAGTGATGCCATGAAACGGGCTTCTTTTGCATAGTTATTGATCCATGTCTGAAGACCTTCCAGCATAGTTTGTACAGCTTTGTAGAAATATAATCTGTCCATACCTGGATAACCCGCCGTATCACTTGCTTTTTCTTTACAAATATTTATTATGCCCTCAATACCATACTGTAAAGGATAGAAGTAATTCATCACTTCCCTGCCCTGGGGAAGAGTATACCCGGAATCAAACATGCAAATTACTGCACGCATAATTTCCTCTTTTGTTTTATAATCAGGAACTAGTTGCTCATATTTATGCCCGACATCATCTACTGATCTATTATACCATTTTTTTGCAACTTTTAATAACATCGGCATTTCTTCTTTCCGCAAACCAAACTTTCCTGCAATGGATATAACATTGCCTGAACTTTTAGTAACGTTTCCCCCACCCTGTCCCATGGTAGTTACTTCATCTGCACTGACTTTTCCCGCTTTTTGGATTTCTTTATACATTTCATCTTCCTGGGCTAGAAAAAATGCCTCTGAAAGCCAAGGCATAGGGTAAGAACCACGTAAATAATGCGCTTTACCCATTGCTAATAATTCTCCTGGAAAAATTGCAGGAGTAAGATGTTCAAAACCGGCTTTTAATGCTTCAGCTCTTCTTATTATTGGAACTTCTCCTTCCAGATCCTGCCATTTGCGTGTGTACCAATAAGGAAACTCAACAGAGGCAGAAGATTTTGTTTCAAAATATAACTGACGTGCTTTATCAGCCCGTGGGCTTGGTGTTTTATTTATCTCTCTAGATTGAATATCACCCTTAGGCTTAGCTCCATAGTAGTTATATAAATCTGTTGAACATTCTAAAAAATCTTTGTTTGTAGCCATTTTTTTAAATATTCGAATTTTAAATAGTCGATTATTAGTAGTAAGAAATATTTGCTGTTGCGGATTACGGGTTACGTTTATGTTTTCAAACTGGAAACCTAAAACAAGCATTGCAACCTGCAAAGCGAAAATCTTAGTGCAAATATATATGAAATATTGAATATAAATAGAATTATTGTAAATCTGTTCATAATTAATATAAATAATGGATTATTAACGAATTTTTGTTGCACTTTGAATAATTTTATAGATATTTGGAATGAATATAAAGAAAGCAGAAGAGTATGGAAAAATCTTTTATGAATGATACACCGATTAACTACAATGTTGTTCAAAATAAAATTAAAGAGAATAATATTCAGAGTGTTGGTAAAAGTAGTATCAGAGTGATAAAGCGCCTGGTAGATGATATTGAAAAAGAGAGCGGCGAAAAATTTATTAGAATGGAAATGGGAGTCCCCGGATTGCCTCCCACACAGATTGGTATTGAAGCTGAAATAAAAGCCCTGAAAAGTGGTGTTGCTGCTATCTATCCCGATATTCATGGTATTCCTGATTTGAAAAATGAAATATCCCGCTTTGTAAAATTATTTTTAAATATCGAAGTGAAGCCTGAATGTTGCTTGCCAACAGTGGGGTCAATGCAAGGAAGTTTTGCTACTTTCATGACACTTAATCGTTTTGATAAAAATAAGGATACTACACTTTTTATTGATCCCGGATTTCCGGTCCATAAGCAACAACACAATGTACTTGGCATTAAGTATGAAACATTCGACGTTTATGATTATCGTGGTGATAAACTATATGATAAAATTGAATCTTATTTGAAAAAAGGTAATATTTCCTCAATTTTATATTCAAACCCCAATAACCCTTCCTGGATATGTTTTACTGAAACAGAGTTAAAAATAATTGGAGAGCTTGCTAATAAATATGAAGTGATAATTCTTGAAGACCTTGCCTACTTTGGAATGGATTTCAGAAAAGAATATGATATACCCGGAAAACCACCTTATCAATCCTCTGCCACAAAATACACTGACAATTATATACTGTTTATTTCAAGTTCTAAAGTGTTTAGTTATGCAGGCCAGCGTATTGGTATGATGGTAATTTCTGATAAGGTGTTTAATATGAAATCGGAAGAATTGCTTAAATACTATGTGTCAGATACCTTTGGTTTAGCAATGATCTATGGAACACTTTATTCATTGAGCTCGGGAACATCTCATACACCTCAATATGCTCTTGCTGCAATGCTTAAAGCCGTGAACAGTGGTGAACTCAGGCTCACTGAAGCAGTAAAAGAATATGGTGAAAAAGCTAAGATCATGAAAAAGCTTTTTCTTGCCAATGGTTTTAAACTAGTGTATGATATGGATGAGGATATGCCAATAGCAGATGGATTTTATTTTACTATATCTTATCCGGGACTGACAGGAATGGAATTGCTTGAAGAGCTCGTATATTATGGAATTAGTGCTATTTCACTTGCAATAACAGGAAGTAAGCGACTTGAAGGTATTAGAGCATGTGTGTCGCTCGTTCAAAGATCTCAGTTTCCGGATCTTGAATACAGACTCAAAAAATTTAATGAACATCACCCTATCGGCAAATAGATCATTCCATTTTTCCTTGATTATTATAATAATGTGTTTAATGAGTGCAGTTTAAAGCCATCTTTTACGGGAGTGAACTTATGGCGCTTCATTTGTTTAGTGATTATATTCGTTAATTCTCGATATCAAATTTTTTGTTTTGTAAGAAATTTCACTAATTTCGTGGGCTCAAATAAAAATTAATTATAAAATCTGTTATAATATGGCAAAAGTAATAGGAACCATTGTTGTAGATATTGAAAAGTGTAAAGGATGTGCTGTATGTACGGTTAATTGCCCTAATGATGTAATTGCATTGTCGAAGAATGTAAATGGAAAAGGATATCATTACATGGAAATGATAAATGATGAATGTATTGGTTGTACGAACTGTGCAATGGTATGTCCTGATTCGGTGATAACTGTTTACAGAAAAAAAATAAAAGTTTAAAATTTATAAAATATTGGCATGAAAGAATTAAGATTAATGAAAGGTAATGAAGCAGTTGCAGAAGCTGCTATACGTGCCGGTGCTGACGGTTATTTTGGTTATCCCATAACGCCACAGTCGGAAGTTTTGGAATATCTTATGACTGAAAAACCTTATGAAAAAACCGGTATGGTTGTCCTTCAGGCGGAAAGTGAAATAGCTGCTATAAATATGGTTTATGGTGGTGCATCGTGTGGAAAGAAAGTTATGACATCTTCATCAAGTCCGGGAATAAGCCTCAAACAGGAGGGATTATCCTATATTGCAGGAGCAGAACTGCCTTGTTTGGTAGTGAATGTTGTTAGAGGTGGACCGGGACTGGGTACAATACAACCATCACAATCAGATTATTTTCAAGCTACCAAAGGAGGAGGACATGGCGATTACAGACTTATTGTATTAGCTCCTGCCTCTGTTCAGGAAATGGCAGATTTTGCCAAACTTGGATTTGAACTCGCATTTAAATATCGAAACCCTGTTATGATACTCTCTGATGGAGCAATAGGGCAGATGATGGAAAAAGTTGAACTTGAGGAACAAAAACCCAGGTGGACTGAAGAGGAAATTATTAAAATGTCACCATGGGCCACCACAGGTAAAACTCCTGATCGTGAAAGGAATATTATTACTTCTCTTGACCTTGACCCTCTCAGGCATGAAAAACATAATGAAAAGCTGCAGGCCAAATATAAAAAAATACAGGAAAAAGAAGTGAGGTATGAAAAGATACATTGCGATGATGCTGAATACATTTTCGTTGCTTATGGTACTAGCGCCAGAATATGTCAAAAGGCAATTGAACTTGGGCGTGAGAAAGGAATAAAGATTGGATTATTTCGCCCTATTACTCTTTTCCCATACCCTGGCATTGAATTAAGAAGGTTATCTGAAAACATTAAAGGAATTCTTTCTGTTGAAATGAATGCCGGGCAAATGATTGAAGATATTAAACTTTCCGTAGGTACAACATTTAATGTGAAACATTTTGGACGCATGGGTGGCGTTATACATACACCAAATGAAGTTTTAGAAGCATTAGAACAAAAAATTATTGGAGGTTAAATTATGGAAGAAAATATATCAATCGAGGAAATTCGAAAGGAAGAAAACCTTGTTTTTGTAAAAACCAAACTGCTTACTGATAAATCATTGAGCTATTGTCCGGGCTGCGGACATGGCGTTGCTCATCGTATTACTATGGAAGTTATAGAGGAAATGGATTTGTGGGCAGATGCTATCGGTGTTGCTCCTGTTGGATGTTCCGTGCTTGCCTACGAGTTTATGAATATCGATATGCAGCAAGCAGCTCATGGACGAGCTCCCGCGCTTGCAACTGCTATAAAGAGACTTATGCCGAATAAGCTCGTTTTTACTTATCAGGGTGATGGCGACCTGGCTGCAATTGGTACCGCCGAAACAATACATGCTTGCAACAGAGGAGAAAATTTTACCATTATTTTTATAAACAACGGTATATATGGTATGACAGGTGGACAAATGGCACCAACAACTATTCCGGGAATGAAATCATCAACATCTCCTTATGGCAGAGATGTGAAAATAATGGGTAATCCGTTGAAAATAACAGAACTGGTTGCAACTTTACCCGGAACATATTTTGTGTCAAGGCATTCAGTACATACACCGGGCAATGTAAGAAAAGCAAAAAAAGCTATAAGAAAAGCTTTTGAAAATCAAAAACTTGAAAGAGGTGTATCCTTCGTTGAAATCGTTTCTAACTGTAACTCCGGATGGAAAATGACCCCTAATGATTCTAATATTTGGATGGAAGAAAATATGTTCCCATACTTTCCTCTTGGAGATATTAAAGTTGATGGTGAATTAGTAAAATAAGTATTATTATAAAAATTTATATATCATGACTGAAGAAATAATAATTGCTGGATTTGGCGGACAAGGTGTGCTTTCTATGGGTAAGATTCTTGCATATTCAGGGATGATGCAGGAACAGGCTGTTAGCTGGATGCCTTCATATGGCCCGGAAATGAGAGGTGGAACTGCTAATGTTACTGTTATCCTTAGCGACGGACGTATCAGCTCCCCAATTCTTGTTGAATATGATACCGCCATTATCCTTAATCAGCAATCAATGGATAAATTTGAACATGCTATAAAGCCCGGAGGACTGTTGCTGTATGACCCTAACGGAATTATTAAGCATCCACAAAGAAAAGATATTAATATATATAGTATAGAAGCTAATGAGGAAGCCGCAAAATTAGGGCTTTCTAAAATATTTAATATGATAGTCCTTGGCGGATTTCTTAAAATCAAACCTATCGTTAAACTCGAAAATGTTATCCTTGGATTGAAAAAATCATTACCGGAAAGATATCATCATATGATACCAGATAATAAAAAAGCTATTACAAGAGGAATGGAAATTGTTGTAGAAAAACACATAGCTAATTAATCGTTAACCGTTAAATAGTATTTTCAGCCCGCCGGATAATACCCGACGGGCTGTTTTTGTACATATACCATCGCAAATTCTATAAATTTACAGCATTGAAAATGGCGACTCCAAAAGAAAATTCTAAGCAAAATAATCAATGGAAGAAAAATCTTCATGAGATTATTTTTGAAGCAGACACTAAAGCCGGGAAATTATTTGACATCATCCTGATGATAATGATAATAATTAGTGTTGCCGTTGTTCTGCTCGATAGTGTTATTCCAATACATATGAAATATGGTGACCTCCTGCTTCTTTTGGAATGGGGAATTACTGTAGTATTTTCAATAGAGTATCTGCTTAGAATAGTAAGTACAAAAAAAGTTAAGAACTATATTTTTAGCTTCTATGGGATCATAGATTTTCTAGCTATTTTACCAACATATTTAAGCCTGATACTAGTTGGTTCACATTATCTTGCAATACTCAGGATCTTACGGCTGATGAGAATATTCAGGGTACTAAAGCTGGCACGATATATTGGAGCCTCCAGATACTTGATCCTGTCAATTAAGGAAAGCAGGCATAAGATTGCTGTATTTTTATGGGTTGTAACTCTTATTGTTGTTATTATGGGATCACTGATGTATTTGATAGAAGGACCGGAAAATGGCTTTAGCAGTATTCCCCGCAGTATTTATTGGGCAATAGTTACTTTAACTACAGTTGGATATGGTGATATTGCTCCATCTACCTTTATGGGCCAGACTCTTGCGTCAATCATTATGGTAACCGGATATTCCATTATCGCCGTCCCTACAGGTATGGTTACAGCAGAACTTATTAAACTCGGATCAAAAAAACTAAATACTCAGGTTTGTTCTTATTGTAATAAAGGAAACCATGAAGATGATGCTAAGTTTTGTAAATACTGTGGTACAGAGCTGTAAGCCAGTATTCAAAGATACAATTATACAAAGATATAAAGATTCAAAGATACAATTATACAATATAACAATTTAACAAAATAATTACAGACAAATATTTTGATACATTAGATGTTTATTCTTATATTAGCTGAATAAAATGATCTCTGGGAATTATTAATACAAAACAGCATTATGAAAAAACTTACTTTTTCTTTTTTTATCGTTCTGCTCGTAACAGCAAATATTTTTGCCCAGGCTCCTCAGGCAATTAATTACCAGGCAGTGGTGAGAGATACCAATGGAACCGTAATATCCAGCCAAAACATAGGTTTAAGGATAAGTATTATTAGCGACAGCATTGCAGGAACAGTTGTTTATGCAGAGACCCATAATGCGACTACCAACAGTTTAGGACTTGTTAATATAGCAATTGGAACAGGACAAGTTGAAAGTGGTGATTTTTTAAGCATTAACTGGGGTAGTTCAAGCTATTTTATAAAGACAGAAGCTGATGTAACAGGTGGATCAAATTATGTATTAATGGGTATTTCACAGTTACTTTCAGTACCATATGCATTACATTCGAGCTCATTAAGCTTGACCGATGAAAATGGAAATAATTATACGGTTACTGTGGACACTTTGGGAAACCTTGTTGCTAATATTATTACGGTATGGACGTGTGGTGATGCAGTAACAGATCCTCGCGACGGGCATATCTACAATACTGTCCAAATCGGCTCCCAATGCTGGATGGCCGAAAACCTGGCTTATTTGCCTTCAGTTAGTCCTTCAAGTGCTGGTTCAGAAACATCGCCCTATTATTATGTTTATGATTACCAGGGAACAGATGTTTCAGCTGCCAAAGCAACAAGCAATTACCAAACGTATGGGGTATTATATAACTGGACTGCCGCCATGAACGGTGAAGCAAGCAGCAATAGTGTTCCCAGTGGTGTGCAGGGTGCATGTCCTGCAGGCTGGCATTTACCATCAGATGCAGAATGGACTGTACTAACTGATCACCTCGGAGGCACAAGTGTTGCAGGAGGAAAAATGAAAGAAACTGGAACAATACATTGGTATTCTCCAAACACAGGAGCAACCAACAGTAGTGGTTTCACTGCTTTTCCTGCTGGCGGCCGCTACTACAATGGCTCGTTCTACAATTTGCGCTTCATCGCGCTCTTTTGGTCTTCTACGGAGGACAATAGTAGTTACGCCTGGAGCCGGAGCCTGTACTGTAGTGGTGCCAATGTGGGCCGGGATCACAGCTACAAGAGTAACGGCGGTGCGGTGTTCTAAGGACTAATTGACTATTTGATTTATTTGACTATTAAAAATTTCCGCATCGGCGGAAATTTTTTTTGAATTTTCAAAACATTTATTTGGTTAAAACCATATTGTTTCTTGTAACTTCTTATCCTCCAGATAAATCTGGAGGCAACTCAGAATCTGGAGGCAATTCAGAAACTGAAATAAGTATTAAGTATCAAGATATTTATAATAAATTGTTTTTATCACATTACCACATTATCATATTAATCGCCACTGGTGCACGAGTAAATCCATCCCAATCCTGCCAACTGCTACTGCACCTGCCACTTTTTTGAATCTTTATACCTTTTCATCTTTATATCTTTATACCTTTACATCTTTATATCTTTATACCTTTACATCTTTATATCTTTACATCTTTATATCTTTATATCTTTATATCTTCATATCCTTACACCTTTTTCCTATACGACCAGATCATGATAAATATTGCAATAAGCAAAGCCCCGATCGCAATAAGAAATGATCCGGTATATCCCATCATTTCATAAAAAAGTACTCCAAGAAGAGGAGCGAACATCGCCCTTACACCGGTTAAAGAAAGATGTACTGATTGATATGATCCCGCTTCTTCAGGCTTACAATAATAAGCTGAACCAATATTCCAAAGTAATGACATTGTTGCAGCAAATAATGCATTAAAAAGAATATAGAGTAATAAAAGATAGTATATTTTGATACCGTAAATCTCCGTGTGAAAAGGAAAGTACTGTGTAAGCATTATAAAGAAAATATGAAGAGCGATGGAGATATATGTTATCACGGCAAACTTCCTGGGATCAATTCTTCCTATTAACCTTCCAAAAAAAGGTAAAATAATAATGGCAATAACATAGTAGGAGTTTTTATAAAAAGCTACACTGGAATAATTCAGATGCAAAGTTCTTTCGAAAAATATCGTTATAACCGTAATAGATATCATAAAGGCAAAACCATACAACATAAAACCAGCTTCAAAATGCCGGTAAGCTTTATTTGTTTTAATAATGGAAAACAGGTTAAGTGCAGATTCCTTGATCGATGTTAATATATTTTTACTTTCATTACCAATGAGCTCCTCCTGATATTGTATGTTGGATAAAGTAAAAATGGAAATGATACTCAATAAAGCCATAATCGGGAAAATATAAACATAAGCATAATTGTCATAATCCATCAGTAGTCCATATAAAAATGTTACAATGATCATTACTATTTTGTTTGCTGAAGTGGCCCAGCTATATAATTTCCCGAAATTATGATGGCGATAATTATTCTTCAGGAAAAAATTAATTGTTGGGAAAATAACAGGCGAGGCAAAATAATGGAATATATCAAATGTAAGTTGAACGTTTTCTGCTCGACCTTCGTTAAAAAATTCAGTTTAAACATGTTGAATGCTTGTGGTAAAAGGCCAGCAAAGGTATTAATTTATGAATAACACTCTCACATGGAAAAACTGATCAAAACAGATCAGGGCTTATTTACGCAGAGACTATTGTGCTAAATGATATTCGAACAGCACGTACTGAGATGAATGCCGGAGATCTTCCTGATCTTTCTGGATTTAGATGGTGAGATACGTATAGTCTTAGTATGAGTAATTTTTTCAATCCTTTCATTTGACAATTCCCAGCTCTTTCCGGAGCTGTGATAAATGTATTCATTATTAAAATTATAATCAAAAAACATTGAAGCATTTTCGCCTAGTTTAACTTTTTTACCTTCAGGAACTTTAATAATTATTTTAGTGTTCTGACTTCTCCAAAGCTCGTTTTCCGGGAGTGTAAAATATGGATTCAGGATGAGGGTAGTGTCATCCTGGCTGAAATTGTATATAATATTTTCCGACCGTAACTTTGCTGATTTATGATCAATACCCCGGGCAATATTATAAAGACTTAAGTGAAAACTGTCAGTGTCACTCTTGATGAATTTTAATTTTGGGATTCCTATAAACTGATTTTTATATGATAACATATTCAATCCTCCAAACATAAGATTATTCCCGTACTCAATAAATTCATCTGTTCCTTGCTCCTGTTTTATTGTAATATATAATGTATTCCCTGTTGGTTGATTTATGCTGAAATCCTCTTTGGTAATTACCCTGTGACTAAAACTTCTTGCCATGTGAGCTCCAATTACAATGCAAATTATGAGTCCTGCAATCCATAAAGAAAGGGCAGGTATCCCGATAAATCTTGATTTAAATTTAAAGTTGAATATGAGTTTTATACCTGCATATATGAGCATTAATATTGGTATTACTGTAATCAGGATTATACCAATAATTGCAAGTATAAGCACATTGCCATTTGCAAATATTGATTTTAGAAACATAGTTATCGACAAACTGGATATTCCCGTTGGAGAGATATGAACAAAATTGTCTGTTTCCAAAATTGATACAAAAAAGCTTATTGCAATGAAAATTCCTAAAGCTATTAAAGAAATTCCAAGTATTACAACAATCGCTTTAACAAAATATCTGATTATTGTAATTATAAATTCCAGGATCTGGTCGAAAATGTTTTTTTGATTTTCACTTTTTTTTTGGAATACATCTTTTGTTTCTCCGCGAAGGTCATCAAGTTTATTCTTTAATGCGCTTATTTCTTCATTTATCGACTTCTTAATGTTTGATATATTCACTTTTTGTCCACGCATTTCAAGCTTGTCTGATGTTGATCTTGCCAAAGGCATAATCAGCCAGAAAATGATATACAGCAAAGGGCCGAGAAAAAATATGCTTGCAATAAACCCAAGCCTGAACCATAAGGGATCAGTGTTGAAATATGCTCCCATACCTGAAGCTACTCCTCCTATTATCCTGTTATCCCCATCCCTGAACAAACGTTTTGGTCGCTTTTTTCCATCCGCCCATAAATTATCCTGCTCTGCCTTCTCTTCTTCATCCTCGAACTCAAAAGGTTGCCCCATTGCCTGAATTACCTTATCTACATCGTCTAAGGTAATTACCTCTTTTTCTTCTGTTAACTTTTCTCTTAGCATTTCAGCAATCCTGGATTCAATATCGGAGATGATCTCATCCCCACCCTCTGAGGCCTTGAAATGATTTTTTATACCCTCAAGATAATAATTCAGTTTCTCAAAAGCATCTTCATCAATATTAAAAATACTTCCGCAAATATTTACTGTGAAATTCTTTTTCATTTTGCCTGATTATTTAAATGTTATATTTACTTTTTTTTAATTATTAGATTTACTGTACCCGTGAGATCTCCCCAGGCTTGTTGCAATTCCTTCAGTAATGCTTCTCCCAGAAGTGTTATTTTATAGTACTTTCTCGGAGGCCCGGTTTTGGATTCCTCCCAGTGATAACTCAAAAAGCCATCGTTTTTTAATCGGGTCAATAAAGGATATAGTGTTCCTTCTACTACCAATAGTTTTGATTCTTTTAAATGTTCTATGATATCCGATACATAGGCCGGTTTATCGGAAATAATTGAAAGTGTACATAATTCCAGTACTCCTTTTCTCATTTGTGATCTTATCTTTTCTAAATTCATGTGGCAAATATAATACAAAAATTAGTACTATGCAACACATAGTACTAAAAAAATAGCAATAATATTTTATACAAGATACTAAAAAAAATATAATAAGCAGAATAACAGGAAGGTAGATAGATTTATTTAATGAAAATATTTTTTATATTTTTTGAAATTTAGAAAGATTCTAAATAAAATTTCGTGAAAATGAAACATATTTTGTACACAATACATTACTATTTTACTTTTGTTGCAAGAAAATTTGGCGTGCATTTTTGACCTTGGAAGAAAAAAAGTTTATGATTTAGTAGTTATCTGTATATTAAATATGCTTGTAAAGTAAATCTTTCACAATTAATTCATTTATAATTCAATATATTCTTCAATCCACTTAGGTAATGAATATGTGAGATTTAAGGAAGTATTTTTAATATTTATCTGATGATATTAAACTATGAATTTTAATATATAGCCGATGATTTTTTTTTTTTTTCATTATATTAAATTAATGTTAAATATTTTTATAATTTTACACATCAATTTTATTGTCCTTTGAGGTAAAGTTTTTTAAAAAATCAAGATTTGTGATTGTGGTAAAATTCTTTTTAACTGCAAATGAGGTTCTCACATTAAATTAAGATTTGAATTATTGTATAATCATGCTATTATGAACCTTTGGCTTAAAAATTTATTTTATGAAAAAATTAGTACCAATTTTATTTGTTTTTGTGTTGTTCTCATTTTCATTACGTGCACAGGTACACACTGCCGTTGCTACTCCGAATATTATCTGTGATGGAGAAGCAGTTCAGTTATCTTTAATTACCAGTGGAGCTCAGGACAGTGCGAATTTTAACAATGGGACTTTGCCTGCAGGTTGGGTTTCAACAAATCAGATCATGTTTAATAATCCATGTAATCCTACTGCCAATGGTACGATTTATTGTTGGATGGGAAATGCATCAGCTGAACCAAGAAATGTTGTAACAATTCAGTATGACATGTCTCCCGGAGGATGCCAGCTTGAATTTTTTATGAAATATGGAAATGATACTCCATCATCTACCACTTGTGAGGATCCTGACTTAACTGCTGAAGGAGTTCATTTACAATATTCTACAAATGGAGGTGCTTTATGGACAGACTTTCCTAATGGTTATTGGACACCTGTAAGTGGATCTTCAGGCCCTTTATATTCATGGAATTACTATATTAGACCCTTGCCTGCCCCTGCCAATACTACAACTACCTCATTCAGGTGGGCACAGGTAACTACCAGTGGACCTAACTTTGATCACTGGGGACTTGATGAGTGTAAAATTGTTTGCCCCTGGAGTCCTGTTGAACCACACCTCATCCTCTGGTCAAATGGTGCAACAGGAGCTACTCCTCCACCGGTTTATCCAAATGTAACTACCGTTTATACTGCTATGGTAATCGATACAATTCAAAATGATACTTCTTTTACTTCAGTGACTGTTACAGTTAAACCTTTGCCAGCTGCAGATGCAGGACCCGATGCCACAATCTGTAAAGGTGATGATATTACACTCACTGCCTCAGGAGGAACAACTTATGTGTGGAGTACTGTGCCTCCACAAAATACTGCAACTATTAATGTTACACCTACTGCATCCACGGTATATCATGTTACCGTTACCCTGAATGGTTGCTCTGCTGCTGATAGTGTTTATGTACAATATGATCCAATTGTTTCATTGCCGAATGATACAATAATAAACATAGGTGCTAATATTAATCTTGATGCAGGCCCTATGTTTGCTACATATCTCTGGTCCGATGGATCCTCAGGACAATACCTCAATGTTAGTACAACGGGTGTATACTGGGTACAGACAATCTCAGCAGGAGGGTGCATAAGTAGTGATACTATTCAAATTTGGATTGGCTATACTTTAAAAGGTGACTTTACATATGCCAATTCACTAATGACTGGAATGAACAATACAAAGGTCGTTTTGAAAGAACTTCCTACCTCTAAAGTCGACTCAATTATTTTAGGTGTTACAGGTGCATATCAGTATGATAATTTATGGAATGCTACCTATAATCTTATACCAACAATTACAAAACTCTGGGGAGGTATTAATTCAACCGATGCTCTTGCTATGATGAAGCACTTTGTTGGCCTGATTTATTTGCATGGAATATACCTTCAGGCGGGAGATGTTGATATGACCGGTTATGTCAACTCTGCTGATGCTTTAATGACTCAAAAGAGATATATTGGGATGATAACAAGCTTCCCTTCAGGCAACTGGACGTGGGAGGATAATGACATTAACATATTTGGTCTTAATGTAGATTACGATTTTCTGACCCTTTGTTTTGGTGATGTTAATGGTTCCTATACACCACCACTTACTAAACAGCAACCTAAACTTAATCTGATATCTCACAATGATTTAACTATAGGTTCCTTCCAGTCATTTGAAATGCCATTTGCAGTTAATGAAGAACTGGAAATTGGAGCTATCTCACTTGCCCTGGATTATCCTTCAGAATACCTGGTTGTAGAAGATGTAAAACTTGGGAATGGTGAATCAAATAACCTTCTTTATGCAGAGAGCAACGGAGAACTACGTATATCATGGTTTAACCTTTCTACTATGGATTTACAGGCTAATGAACCTATGCTAATAATAAAATTCAAATCAAAGGATTTAACTGGAGTTAATTCTGATAAGCTTGAATTTATTGCCAAAGGGTCCAGCGAATTAGCAGATACGGATGCAGAGGTAATTGAGAATGTAAATATCTATATTCCAAAATTAAGTGTTATTGATTCGCCTGATCAATACTCACTTAGTCATAACTTCCCTAACCCTTTTGAAAGTGTCACTGAAATAGAATATAGCCTCAAAAATGCCGGTAATGTGAATCTGAAGGTGTTTAATGTATTAGGTGAAGAAATTTCAGAATTGATTAGTGAATATAAGGAAGCAGGGAATTATAAAATTAAATTTGACGGAAGTAATCTTACTGAAGGAATATATTTTTATGAGATCACTGTAACAGGTAATAATGAAGACTTTACACAATCGCGTATGATGGTGATATCAAGATAAAGTTTAGTTTTTTCAGAGGTATTCGCAAAAAACTCTGAAGATTAGTTCATTCTGAAGTTTAAACGGTCTGGCATGTTTTTGTCAGACCGCTTCTTTTTATAAGAACTTAAGGAACTTTTTATGAAGTTCAAATTTTACTACTTTTACCGAAAATTTAATATGAAATAGAAATGCACTTTATTTGATCGTAGTGATGGCCTGATTTTGTTATGCATGATGAAAGATACAAGAATATTGTTTTTCTTTCCATTATTCAATCATTCCTTTTAACAAGCGCCCTATAGGTGTAATTCAAAGCTACCTTCTTGCAGGGTGGATTTATACTCTAAAAAACAATTAAGATGCAAATTCCTTCGAAATATGCTCCCTCATTAACTGAAGACAAATGGTATTCGTACTGGATTGAGAGAGGATTTTTTATATCTGAGCCGGATGACAGAGAGGCTTTTTGTATTGCAATACCACCACCAAATGTTACCGGTGTATTGCATATGGGACATATGTTGAATAATACTTTACAGGATGTTCTTGTAAGAAGAGCAAGAATGCAGGGGAAAAATGCATGCTGGGTGCCCGGAACGGATCATGCATCCATTGCAACAGAGGCAAAGATCGTTGCAAAGCTTAAGGAAGAAGGAATTGAAAAAACTGATATCAGCAGGGAAGAATTTTTAGAGAAGGCCTGGGAATGGAAAAACAAACACGGTGGAATAATCCTGGAACAATTAAAAAAACTTGGGGCATCTTGCGATTGGAGAAGAACAAAGTTTACGATGGACGATGACCTGTATGAATCAGTGATTGATGTTTTTATAGATCTTTATAATAAGGGACTGATCTATAGAGGTGTTAGAATGGTAAACTGGGATCCTAAAGCACTAACTGCTCTCTCTGATGAAGAAGTGATACATAAGGAAGTCCGGTCAAAATTGTATTATGTAAAGTATAAAGTAGAAGGGGAGGAGGATGAATGGATTACTGTTGCCACGACCCGCCCGGAAACAATACTTGGAGATACCGCCTTATGCGTGCATCCTGAGGATGAACGTTATCACAACCTGAAAGGGAAAAGGGTTCTTGTTCCTCTTTTAAACCGCAGTGTTCCCGTGATCTTTGATGAATATGTTGACAGAGAATTCGGTACAGGTGCTCTGAAAATAACACCGGCTCATGATCTTAACGATTATAACCTTGGCCTTAAATATGGTCTTGATGTTATTGATATATTTAATGATGATGGAAGCCTTAATGAAAAGGCAGAATTATATATTGGTAAAGACAGGTTTAGGGTAAGAAAGGAAATTGTTGCTGACCTCGAAAAAATCGGACATATTGTTAAGGTTGAAGATTATTTGAATAGTATTGGCTTTTCTGAGCGAACTGATGAAGTGATAGAACCAAAATTATCTTTACAGTGGTTCCTGAAAATGTCGGAAATGGCAAAACCTGCCCTTGATGTTGTAATGGATGATACAATTAACTTTTATCCGAAGAAGTTTAAGAATACTTATCGTCATTGGATGGAGAATGTTAAGGATTGGTGCATCTCACGACAACTTTGGTGGGGGCAGAGAATACCGGTGTTTTATTTGCCAAATAATGAAATGGTGGTTGCAAAGTCAAAAGATGAAGCATTTGAGATGGCCAGAAATAAATTCGATCTTCCTGATCTTAAAATTGAAGATCTGCAACAGGATGAAGATGTGCTTGATACCTGGTTCTCTTCATGGCTTTGGCCTATCACTATATTTGATGGAATAAGAAACCCTGACAACAAAGACATAAATTATTATTATCCCACTAAAGATCTTGTAACAGCACCTGAAATCTTGTTTTTCTGGGTTGCCCGTATGATAATGGCAGGGCTTGAATATAGAAATGAAATACCCTTCAAAAATGTTTACCTTACAGGTATAGTTAGGGATAAGATGGGCAGAAAAATGTCAAAATCACTTGGGAATTCTCCTGATCCTATCGAATTAATGAACAAATATGGGGCGGATGGTGTTAGAGTAGGAATGCTACTAACCTCACCTGCCGGTAACGACCTGCCTTTTGATGAAATGCTTTGCGAACAAGGCAGGAATTTTTGTAATAAGATATGGAATGCATTTCGTCTTGTTAAAAGCTGGAATGTTGATGAAAATCTTGATCAGCCTGAATCATCAAAGACTGTAATTAAGTGGTTTGATTCCAGGTTGAATTCAATACTGGAATTATTGGATGATCAATTTCAAAAGTATAGAATATCAGATGCATTAATGTTGGCGTATAAGCTAATATGGGATGATTTCTGTTCGTGGTACCTGGAAATGATCAAACCAACAGGATATACGAAGGATCAGAAAAAATATATTGATAAATATACTCTGAAAGCTACAATTGACTTTTTCGAGAAACTAATGAAGATACTACATCCTTTTATGCCATTCATAACAGAAGAGATATGGCATCAATTAAATGACAAAGAGGAAGAAGATTGTATAATTGTTTCTGACTTGCCTTTGCCGGAAAAAGTGGACCAAATTATTCTTGATCAGTTTGAATATGCAAAAGAAGTGATTATTGCTATCAGGAAAATACGTAGTGAGAAAAATATCAGGAACAAAGACGCAATTGAGCTGTACGTTAAAAAGAATTTCAGTGAGAAACCGATAACTGATTTTGATAGTATTTGTTCGAAGTTATGTAACCTTTGCGATATAAAATATACAGAAGAAAAAATTGAAGGAGCAATAACTTTTGTTGTAAAATCAACGGAGTTTTATATCCCACTGACTGAATCCATTGATACTGCTGAAGAAATAAAGAAACTTAAAGATGAATTGAACTATACCAAGGGCTTTTTGAACTCTGTGGTAAAGAAACTCAGTAATGAGCGATTTGTAAATAATGCTCCTGAAAAGGTTGTTGCAAATGAGCAGAAGAAAAAGTCTGATGCCGAATCACGCATAAAGGTGATTGAAGAACAACTAAAATCGTTGGGTGTTTGATAGAGCTTTTATTTATCAGGGCGCTCCTACGGAGCTTAATATTCTTATCATACCATCTTTCTATAAATAGTTCGCACCTCTGGTGTTGGTGCTGAAATACCCTGAAATTTAATTTTCATTGTCATCAACAGCAGTTTGCTATTTTGGGGAATGGCATATTCAATTGAAATAACATAGAGTCTCGTAGAGACGAACTATTTATAGTAAATAATAAATCAATCTATCACAGAAGCTCCGTAGGAGCGACCTGATATGTTATATCCAATAATTTAAGATTGTAAAACAAAATGGATAGACAAGGGATAATATGATTAGCTTTTTTCTGCTAATGATTTTATTCATAAAATAAAATATCACAGGTACAATTACACATAAAATAAAATTACCTGTTGATAGTAATTCATATTCATTTGCAAAGGATAAGTTGATAAGAAACCTGGCTGCTGTTGATGAAATAAATGTGAGAGAGCCAATAATTAATAAATTTTTAATTAACGCACCTGCTTTTTCCATTTTTATCTTTAATTTGGGCTATGTTTATCAAAAAAAATAATCCCTTAATTCATAAACACGAATTGTACCATATTAGCCCCCATTTGAAGTGCTTTTAAACGTGCTTCATCTGAGTCACCATGCACTGCCTTATCTTCCCACCCGTCACCCAGGTCACACTCAAAGCTGTAAAAACATACAATCCTTCCCTGGTAAATAATACCAAAACCCTGAGGAGGTTTACCATCATGCTCATGCACCTTGGGCAAACCATTGTTAAAATCATATTTTTGATGATAGACCGGATGGTCAAATGGGAGTTCTACAAAATCAAGCTCAGGAAAAACTTTCTTCATCTGTGGTCTGACAAATTTATCCATGCCATAATTGTCATCAATATGTAAAAACCCTCCACCAATAAGGTAGTTACGCAAGTTTTCAGCTTCTTGTCTCGAGAAAATAACATTGCCATGCCCGGTCATATGAATAAACGGATAATTGATAATATCAGGGCTTCCGACCTCAACGGTAGCATAAGCTTCATCGATATCTGTACCGATATTTTGATTGCAGAATTTGACAAGGTTTGGTAATGAAGTAGGATTAGCATACCAGTCACCGCCTCCTTTGTATTTAAGCAGTGCTATTTGGTACTTATCCTGTGCAGAGGATAGAGAAGCACAGATTAACAAAATTACTAAAATGTAGAGCTTATGTGTTTTCATATTTTTCATTTATTTTAACTAACCACTAACCACTATTCATTCAACAAATGTATTGTGCTACATGCAACCACCGCAGCCGTTTCCGTTCTTAAACGACTTTTGCCTAAGCTTATTGGATAATAATTATTTTGTTTGGCCAGATTCAGTTCGTATGGACTGAAATCACCTTCTGGTCCAATCAGTAGTAATACGTCTTCCCCTTTTTGATAATCTTTCTTTAACGTTAGCGTCACATCATCATCAATATAGGCAATGTATTTCTTTATTTGGGATTGTTTCTTTATCAAGTCGTTGAAATGTAGAGGTTCATTTAGTTTTGGGAGATAAGCTTTCAGGGATTGCTTTAGTGCTGCGACAAGAATTTTTTTCATCCTGTTCTGATTAAGAGTCTTTCTTTCAGAATTTTCACAAATAACAGGAGTTATTTCATCAATTCCTATCTCAGTGGCTTTCTCAAGGAACCATTCAAATCTGTTGATGTTTTTTGTTGGGGCTACTGCCAGATGAATATTGAAATTTCTTTGTCCGAAATGGCCATTTATTTCAATAATGTTTAGTTTGCATTTTTTTGGATTGTCATTTACTAGTTCAGCAGCGTATAAGTTGCCCTTTCCATCAGTTAACGAGATAATGTCACCTTTTCTTCGGCGTAATACTTTTATACAATGCCTTGATTCTTCATCATTGAGTTCGTAGTGATCTGAAACAATATCCGGAGTATAGAATAAATGCATCTGGTAATTTGGAAGATATTATTTTTTGCCAAATGAAAGTTCATCAGCTAATTCGTTAATATCATCTGTTCTGTGTGGAAAGTGTTTTTTTAGAATTTCACCTGTTAGTTTTATTCCTTCACATAGGCCTTGAGTAACATTGTCATCCTGCAAATAGGCCAGCATCTTACTGTTGAGCGTTTTTCGGAAATTTTTGGGAACATATTTATTTATACCTGTATCACCGACTATGGCAAATTTTCGGGTATGTAAAGCCATATAAAATAAAACAGAGTTATGTAATTCTGTTTTATTCATTTTGAACTTCCTAAAAAGACTCTCAGCCCTTTCGGTTACATCTCCTTCACAAATATTTTCAATATGTACTCTGATTGCTCCTGATGTATCAAGCTCGGCGTTTAAAAGTGCCTGTTTGATATCATTTTGTTGTTCTTTTGTAAAATAGCTTTTTGTAGTTTGCATAATAATAAAAATTTACATTATATTAAGATTGCTATTTTGTTATAAATCTGATAACATTGAAATGCATAAATCTGCCAAGGAACGAAGTCTATTGAAAATCAAAGCTCTATGAAGATTTACTTCGTAGAGCTTTGACAAAAAAGTAAGCTAATATACAAAAATAATTAAAATTACATCTTTTTATAAAAAAAATATCAGATATTATTTATACTTCTTTTTATGAAGTCGGTTAAATCCTGCCCTTTTAGTAGGTTTTGTGTTAGTTTGGCAAGATCACTTGTTTGTTTGATAATTTCACTTTGTTTTTTCTCATCTTTTTCTTTGAGAATACGTGTAATAACAGGATGATTTGAGTTTATAACAAGATTATACTGATCCGGCATATTACCAAAGTAATCCATTCCACCGCCACCCATTGCTGACATATCTTTCATCCTGCGCATTACTTCCGGCTGTGTTATTATCATAGGAATATCTGTCTCACTTAAACTCTCGAAAACGACATTGAATTTTTCCTTATCTATAGTTTTTTCGATAATTTCTTTGATCTTGTTTTGCTCTTCCTCATTAAGTTTTGATGTAATGGCATCCTCTTTGTTGATTAGTTTGTCGATTATGTTTGAGTCGATACGAGCGAAGGAAGAGTTCTCAAATTTTTGTTCCAGCATATTTATCAAATGGTTGTCTATAGGCCCATCCATTACTAAAACATCATACCCTTTTTCTTTTGCATTTTGAATATAAAGTTGTTGCTCTTCTATATTGTTTGTGTAAAGGTAAACAAGCTTTTTATCCTTATCAGTTTGTGCATCTTTGATATGCTTTTTGTACTCATCAAATGTAAAATATTTCCCTTCAGTGTTTTTGAAAAGACTGAAGGTTTTTGCACGCTCATAGAACTTCTCTTCTGAGATAATTCCATATTGAATAAAAATTTTAATGTCATCCCATTTTGATTCCAGGTCCTTACGATTTTCTTTAAACAATTCTTCAAGTTTATCAGCTACTTTTTTCATTATATGATTGGATATCTGTTTTACTCTTCGGTCGCTTTGGAGATATGATCGGGAAACATTCAGTGGGATATCAGGTGAGTCAAGAACACCATGAAGCAAAGTGAGGAAATCGGGTACAATTCCTTCTACCGAATCAGTTACAAATACCTGATTTGAGTATAACTGTATCTTATCTTTTTGTACTTCTATGTGTTTTTTTACTTTTGGGAAATATAATATTCCCGTCAGGTTAAAAGGATAGTCAACATTCAGATGAATATGGAATAGAGGGTTTTCAAATGTTAAAGGATAAAGCTCCCTGTAGAATTTATTATAATCTTCATCTTTAAGATCTGCAGGCTTCCTTTTCCATGCAGGGTTCGGATTATTTATGATATGGGGTTTTTCAACTTCTATCTCTTTATCTTTTCCATCCTTATCTTTTTCACCTTCCACTTTTTTCATTACTTTATCCGTACCAAATTCTATTTCAACCGGTAAGAACTTGCAATATTTGGTTAATAATTCACGGATTCTGTATTCCTGTAGAAATTCTTTGGAATCTTCTGAGACATGAAGGGTGATTTCTGCGCCTCTGTCAGTTTTGTCAGATTCAGACATTTCATATGCAGGGCTACCGTCACATTCCCATTTTACTGCTTTTGTGCTTCCGCCTTTTTTATATGTTTTGGTATTAATAATAACCTTATCTGATACCATGAATGAAGAGTAGAAGCCAAGCCCGAACTGTCCGATAATTGCATTAGTTTCAGCCTCGGTTTTTGTTTTAAACTTTTTTACAAATTCTTCAGCACTTGAAAAAGCTATCTGGTTAATATATTTATCAACTTCTTCTTCTGTCATTCCAATACCCCTATCTTTGATGCTAATAGTTTTTTTCGCAGTGTCAACTGCAACTTTGATAGTTATATCACCAAGCTCTCCTTTATATTTACCCAGAGATGCGAGTGTCTTAAGTTTTTGTGTAGCGTCAACGGCATTGGAAATTAATTCTCTAAGGAATATCTCATGATCTGAATAAAGAAATTTTTTGATAATTGGAAAGATATTTTCCGTTTGAACATTTATTTTCCCCTTTTGCATATTTAATGTTTATTTGTTGTTATTATTAATTACTTTTATTCACTGATTATTTTTTATTGTGTATGTGGATTTTTCTTTTTGCAAAGCTTATGCCAATAAATAATTTCTGACAAAATGTCCTCTTTGTTCAGGAGAATCAATAATTTTGCACATTATGTCGGAAAAAACTAGTATATATTATTATGGTACTTTTCTTGATGATCAAAATTCAAACCCAAATAAATTTATTAACCTCTAAATTTTATCAAAATGGCACAAGAACAAGAAATTAATTTTAAAAAGGTATTACCCGTAGTGGGAATTGTAGTTGTAGTGATCTTTCTTATTGCTTTTGGAAGCAGGATGACAGTAACTATTCCAGCCGGTCATGGTGGAGTATTATTCAAGACTTTCTCAGGTGGAGTGGTTAAAGACCAAACCTTTGGTGAAGGCTTCCATATTATTGCTCCGTGGAATAAAATGATTGTATACTCACTACTACAACAGGAAAAATCTGAAGACATGAAGGTATTATCTTCAAACGGACTCGAGATAAATGTAGATGTATCCTTATGGTATCTGCCTATGTCCAGTAATCTTGGTGATCTGCATGCAACTATAGGATTACATTATCCTCAAAATGTAGTTATTCCCGCTTTAAGGTCTGCATCCCGCAGCGTTATCGGTAGATACACTCCTGAAGAGATTTACTCAAGTAAAAGGGATGCAATACAGGATGAGATCTTTATTGAAACCAAAAATATCCTTGACACTAAATTCATTCAACTGAATAATGTATTGATCAGGTCAATCATTCTTCCACCAACCATTAAAACAGCTATTGAGAGTAAACTTCAACAGGAGCAGCTTTCACTTGAATATGAGTTTAAACTTGCAAGAGCAAGAAAAGAAGCTGAACGCCAGAAGATCGAAGCAGAAGGAAAAGCTGCGGCAAACCGTATTATCAGTGCAAGTATAACTGATAATATTCTGAGAGAAAAAGGTATTGAAGCAACGCTTGAATTGGCTAAGTCACCAAATGCGAAAGTTGTTGTTGTTGGTAGTGCAAAGGATGGTCTTCCCCTGATATTGGGTAAATAATTATATTTTATCTTAGATCGGGAGGCATCTCTGGGAGCCATCCTGCCTTTATAACACCCCATAAACCCACAAGGATTGCTTCGGCAGTGTCGTGGCGTAATGCTGTTGGTTTGTGTATCCCCGACCAGGTAATGACTTTTTTTGCCATGACTATTGCATTTTGTTTAGCCATAGGGCCATTACGTATCTGCCTGTCAAAAAACAACTCTTTTCTCCATTCTTCTGCAAATACCTGTATAGTTGTGAGTTTATGGCGAAAAGCCTTACTCTTCCATAATTCTGCTATAGGTCCGCCTCCTTCAATTACTAAAATGGACAGGCCGGGAAGGCTGTAAAGTATTTCAGAAATGTTATTTTTTAACCTTCTTTTATTTCCATAGTTATGTGAGCGATACCAGACGAGCTTACCATTATCATTGAACAATGCAAGTCCGGTTTTTACACCAAGGTCGATGGCGAGAAGAGTCCTCATCTAGCTGATTTGTTTCCGTAAAGATAGGGAAATCCATGAATTTCGGTAGTCATTTAATAGTCATTAAGTAGTCATTAAGTGGTCATTAAATTGTTGATTCCTAAATGACTGAATGACACACGAAGTGTAAATGACGCGAAGCAAATGACTATTTTATCAGGTAGCTAAAGCCTATAGAATACTCCCTGCCAAGATTATATTCTGAAAAGATATATTCTACATCTTTGTAAGAGTACGTTTGTTTGTACGGGGAATTCAGAAGATTTTTTGCGGAGAATCTCAGTGATATCTTACCAAACTTCTTTTTAAAGTTAAAATCAAGCTGATTGCGTGGCTGCTCATAAATATTAGGTGTTCCTCCCTTTACAACAATAGCAAGTTTCTTACCTGAGATATTGTAATTTATATTTGTTGATATTCCATTTTCTTTACTGGAATAACCAAGGAAAGCATTACAAATAAATGGGGCTTGTCCATACATTTCCCTTGTAGTTCCATGATAAGGATTTGTGGCGTGGATTGCTGCTAGTTCCTGATCATCAATTGCAACTGTTTTGTGCCATCTGCCATGATCTTACCACCACGTGCAACTATCAATGCGCTTGCGGTTTCTCCCTCACCGGGTTTTCCTTTAATAACTGTACCTGCCTCAATTGTCAATGTCTGGCCATCATTCACAAAGACAAATCCATTAAGTATCCATACCTTATCGGCTGTCCATATGTAATCACCTGTTCCTTTACCTTTATCAGTTACTATTACTGTGTTACCATCAACTTTATATTCAGTGTCATTTGAAGGAGTAACAGGATTATCATCGTCCTTACTACATGAATTGAGTGAAAGGATAAAAGCTGTAATGATAATTGTCAATGTTAGTACTTTGTTTCTCATAATTTTTCTTGATTAAAATTTCAAACAATTATTTAAATATATTTATTGCAAAGTAACGGAGATACAATGCACAAGCTGTTAACTTAGAGTTAAGTAAAGATTAATAAATGGAGAAGTTAGAGTTAAGTTAATGTTAAGGTAGTTAGCAAGAGCTTTTTTTCCGTTGCTTAAAGAAATTCACATAAACCGAAACAAGAAGAGCTGCAAAATAAAAGACCACAGTGCAAGTGTCAACTGTTTGAGCATCAGTTTCAAATCCGCTAAGCCTTTCAACAAGATATGTTATATAGGAGTTTGGAAGGTCATACTTGCCCAGTTTGTGAAGGACTTCCCAGTGCCAGTCAGTCAATGGGCAATAACCAATACCATAAAAAATCCCAAGGATAAACCATGAGGCACCTGTAATAATTAGTGTTACAAGATTTATTTTTCTCAATGGTCTCCATATCCACCCAAAAAGATTGAAAATAATTAAAATAGTGTGGAAACTAATGAAGAATATGTCGAGGGTTTTGTACATGAAAAACTAAATTAATTATATATTTGCATATAGATTTAAAAAAATACGAAAATTATGAAAAAAAACTCCTTAATTTTATTCATTGTCTTTTTCAGTCTGGGCGGTTTATTCGCACAAAACGATACAGTAGTGCTTGATAGAACTGCAAAACCTGCTGAACCAGCACCTGCCGCAAAACCTGTTGAACTTGCAAAACCTGCAGAAAAAAAAGTACCCAAAAAGAACAAAACTCCCTTAATGAAGAAATTATATTTTGGTGGAAGTTTTGGTGCAACTTTCGGCACCTATTCTTCAATCAGGATCAATCCGCTAATTGGATATAAACTAACTCCAAAGTTATCTGTTGGAGTCAAATTCCAATACGAGCATATCAAGAACAAACAATACAGCACCACATATGAATATAATAATTATGGAGGAAGCTTTTTTGCGAGATTCAGGCTTATTAAGGCATTATATCTCCATGCGGAGTATGCTATGATGAGTTTTGAGATGTATGACCCGATAAATAATGAAATGTCCTCTAACAGGGAGATGGTACCCTTTTTATTTCTTGGAGGAGGCTACAGTAAGCGGCTTGCAGGAAATTCCTGGCTGAATTTCCAGATCCTTTTTGATGTTATTAATAACAGCAATTCACCTTACAGAAGTAATGAACCCTTTTATAGTGTTGGGATAGGTGTTGGTTTTTAAAATCAATCCTTCACACATCTCACACTAAAAGCATAAATTATAGGTACTGTTGAGCGGTTAATATTCTTGTTGTATAATCCTAGTTGCCTCATCCATGCGGCGGAATTACTGAATTTTGTTGAAGTCCAGAAATATGCATGATCATCTATGTAACTGAAGATCTTTACAACAGGATTATAATTGCCACCAAATTGAATGTTGAAAGCCGGATGTTCATCATCTTTTAGCTTCGTCCCGGCTTTCGTGATCCCTCCCAAAGTATCAATCATAGTAAGCCATTCCTTGTCACTGGGGATATGCCATTCTTCGGGACAAATATCTTTTAGTATGCTATCTTCACTTCCAATATTCAAAGAATTCCACGGGTATAAACGTCCATAGGTATTACAATAATTGCTGTCGATATAAAAGCAATATGATTCAATTGAATCTCCTTCAGCATTTTTGGTGCTTTTCAGATTTTCCGCCATCCATAATTTTCCGCCAATTAATATTGTTTTGTATTGGTTTCCGTCAAAATCTGTCAGTATCTCCTGAGAGGATGATGTGTTGGCTACAATTATTAATAGCATGAAAAGGAAAGCAGTTTTTAACAGATTATACATAGAAACAAAATTAAAAAATATTTGCTACAAAAACACAAAATTACTGATATGGCAAAAGTCCACACTTTGCCAGTTCAATAGCATTGAAGCGAGGACGTTTCGATGAACGGAGATATAGTACGAAAAAGACTTTAAAAAACACATAAATTCATCGTATTTTTGTTAAATAGAATTCTAATTAAATTAGATGAACAAAATGTCTTAACCTAGCATCTTTATCATTATGATCATATTTAAGAATTATAAAAACCTATTTATACTTAGTTTTTCTTTGGTAATGATCCTGATCTCCTGTCAACAAAAACAGGATAAACAGCAATCTGTTTCAGAATCCGATAACATATCCCTGATCAAATTCGTCAATCCTTTTATTGGAACAAAAAATATGGGACATACTTTTCCAGGTGCGACTACACCATTTGGGATGGTGCAACTTAGTCCTGAGACCAATATACAGCCAATGTTTATCAATGGCGAATACAATCGGGATACATATAAATATTGTTCAGGATACCAGTATGATGATACTACAATTTTTGGGTTTAGCCACACTCATTTCAGTGGTACGGGCCATTCCGACCTGGGAGATTTTCTGATAATGCCAACAAAAGGAAAGCTGAAGCTGAAATCGGGTGATGCTTCTTTGCCTGGGAGTGGATATCATTCACAGTTTTCTCACAAAAATGAATATGCTGAACCCGCCTATTATAAAGTTCTACTGGATGATTACAACATCTTAACTGAATTGACTGCAACAGACAGAGTCGGATTTCACCAATACACTTTCCCTGAATCTGACAGCGCTCATATTATACTTGACATGACTTTTAATATTTATAATTATAATAATAAGAATGTATGGACTTTTATTAGAGTTGAAAACGACTCTCTTATTTCTGGTTACAGACAAACTAAAGGTTGGGCAAGGACGAGGATGTTGTATTTTGCAATGCAGTTTTCAAAGCCATTTTCAAATTATGGACACGAAAAGTATGATGAGATAATTTATAATGGTTTCTACCGCAGGTTTAATGAAAAAGAGAATTTTCCCGAAATGGCAGGCAAAAATATAAGTGCTTATTTTGATTTTAAAACCGTTGAAAATGAAAAAATAAAAATAAAATTTGCACTGTCATCAGTAAGCACTGCAGGTGCACTAAAAAATCTTAATGAAGAAATTCCTCATTGGGATTTTGAGAGAACAAAAGAAGAAAGTCAGGAAAAATGGAATACTGAACTCTCAAAGATAATTGTAGAGACAATTAGTCCGGAAGATAAGGAAACATTTTATACAGCCTTGTATCATACCATGCTCAGCCCTGTTGTTTATGAAGATGTAGATGGAGCCTACCGAGGCCTGGATCAGAATATTCATTATTCAGATAGATTTAATAATTATTCCATCTTTTCACTTTGGGATACATTCAGGGCGCTTCACCCTCTTTTCAATCTTATTCAAAAAAAGCGAAATAATGATATGATCAAATCCATGCTTGCACATCATGATCAAAGCGTGCATAAAATGTTGCCTGTATGGAGTCATTATTCTAACGAAAACTGGTGCATGATAGGCTATCATTCCGTTTCGGTGATAGCTGATGCTATTGCAAAAGGAACAACTGATGTTGATACAAAAGCGGCGTTGGCGGCATGTATAAACACCTCCACATGTGGGTATTTTGATGCACTCGATTCTTATATGGAAATGGGTTATGTATCGGAAGATGTAACTTCATCTTCAGTTTCCAAAACACTGGAATTTTCTTATGATGATTGGTGCATAGCACAAATTGCCCGTTACAGTAGCGATGATGAAGTATATGATAATTATTTAAAACGTTCAAGAAGTTTCGAAAATGTTTATGATGCTTCTGCTGGATTTATGAAACCAAAGCTATCTGACGGGGAATGGAAAAAAGAATTTGACCCCCTGAATACCCATGGACAAGGTTTCATAGAAGGTAATGCCTGGACTTACAGTTTATTTGTACCACATGATGTAGATAAGATGATAGAAATGATGGGAGGGGAGGAGAGTTTTGTTCAGCATCTGGATTCTCTTTTTAGTATGGAATTGGAGGATAAATATATTGAAAAAAACGAAGATATTACCCGTGATGGTATAATTGGAAATTATGTTCATGGTAACGAGCCAGGGCACCATATTCCATATTTATATAATTGGACAAGTAGTCCATGGAAAACACAGGCCTGTGTGCGGATGATCATGAATACAATGTATGGTAACCAGGAAGATGGGCTATGTGGTAACGACGATGCCGGTCAAATGTCTGCCTGGTATCTTTTCAGTGCCCTGGGATTCTATCCTGTGTGCCCTGGATCTGAGCGATACGAATTAGGAAGCCCTTTAGTGAAGGAAGCAAAAATTGATCTGGGAGAAGGTAAGACTCTGGCCATTAAAACTGTTGACCAGAATGAAAAAAACATATATGTTCTTAAAGTTGAAATAAACGGAAAAATGCTCGATAGAAATTATTTCTTACATAGTGAAATTGCTGAAGGAGGGGAAATTATTTTTTATATGGGAGATATTCCTGTTAGTCGTGGCATTACTTTAGGTCATGCCATGACTGTATACTAAGCCTTTCCTCACTTTACCACAGAAGTTATCACCCATACTCATCAATCCATCCAGCAGAAGCCTGTCAATTTACCAAATGGTAATTAATTGGAAAAAATTTGAAAGGTAGAAACAATTTTGTACTTTTGAACTTTGTCATATTCGATTAACCTTTCTATGTACTTGAATTTCATCAAAAAATAAAAACTGAATAAACTAATGCTGAAGCACTCATTACTTAAAATCTTCGGATGTGTTTTGTTGATGCTGTTGTCACTGAATCCCTCTTTCGCTCAGGAACATGCAGTAAACATCACAAGCCAGGTAAAAGATATATTGAAGGAGGCCGAAATAGTTTACGGTGCTGACGATCGCCTGATCAATGGAAGATATTATGTTCCTAAGCAAGCCTTAGCACTTGGGCATCCATATTACCTTACAGATGATTGGGTGAAAACAATCCTGTACGTAAAAGGAGTGACTTTCGATGATGTTGAAATAAAATATAATATCGAAGATGATATATTAATTCTAAAGAGACAATATGATCAGGGCCTGATCGTGGAAATAATATTGAACAATTCATTAGTTGATTCACTTCGCATCAATGAGCATTTATTCATTAATTCAACTCCAACACTAGGGCCGCAGTCCCCGGGCTATCTGGAATTTTTACAAAAAGGCCAATTTGTTTCGTATCTGAAGCATAAAGTATTTTATAAAGATGAACTAACTCCCCGGATGCCGTATGGTAAATACCTGGACCCAAAATCTATACTATATATTTTTAATAATAAAGATTTTGTTCGAATAACTGATAAAAAGGTGCTTCTTGATTATTTCTCGCCTCATAAAAAAGAAATCCGTAAATTCATGAGAAAGAACAAAATTTGGTTTAAGAGAGCCAGGAAAGATCAATTCATTAAACTATTAAATTATTGCGATGGCTTATAATCTGATCAGGACAAGCATAATTTATTTGGTCTTTGGGTTTTTTATATCCTTGAATTCACCGGCATTCAGCCAACAGCAGATACAGCTTCCTGAATCTTACTCGAATCTAACATGGAATGACTTTGTGGTTAAAATGGAGCAGGATTTTTCACTTAGGTTTTTTTATCTGCCGGAAGACATACCGAAGTTGTTAATTTCCTTTGATTCGGATTCAATCTCACTGATGCAGTTATTAAACGATCATTTTAATCCACATAATATTTTTGTGTCAATTGACAGAACGGGAAATGTTTTTTTAATTAAAGACATAGCCTTACAAACAAGTTTGCCTGAAGACTTTTTTCAATACCTTATTCCTGAGGAGGAAGAAGAGGGTTCAGTGGCTGGTATAAGCAGAGACTTCCTGAAAACAACTGAAAGATATATTGCAAAAACCATTACTGTTGGAAGCAGGAAAAAAGGGGTTAATAAAAGTACTGCAACAATAAGCGGCTATGCCACAAATGCAAAAACAGGTGAAGTCGTTATTAGTGCAACCATCTTCGACAAAAGTAGTGGTAAGGGGACGGTGACAGATGTGAATGGTTTTTTCTCGATGACATTGAATAAGGGAGAACACATCCTGACAGTCAGTAGTGTAAATATTAAAGAAGAACATATCAAGGTTGATCTTCTCTCGGATGGAGAATTAAATTTAGTTCTTGAAGATAAAATTGTTTTACTTTCTGATGTGGTTATCAAGGCAGATATTAACAATAAGGTGATAGGAACACAGATGGGACTGGAAAAAATTACTGCAAAAAGTATAAAGAAAATTCCTCTGGTTTTTGGTGAAAAGGATATTTTTAAAGTGGCCTTGTTATTACCCGGTGTGCAGTCGCTAGGCGAAGGTTCTTCCGGATTTAATGTAAGAGGAAGCCCGACAGATCAAAATGTATTTTATATTAACCATGTGCCAATCTATAACACCTCCCATGTGGCAGGTTTTTTTTCGGCTTTTAATTCAGATGCTATTGATGAGTTTTCGCTATTTAAAAGCAATATTCCTGTCCATTATGGAGGTAGGATCTCTTCTGTATTTGAAATTAAATCTAAGCAGGGATCCAATGAAAAATATACTGCAAGTGGTGGTATTAGCCCAATCACAGGCCGGTTTATTGTTGAAGGCCCTCTGAAAAAAGAAAAAAGCAGTTTCCTCATTGGTGTGCGTTCCACGTACTCCGACTGGATATTAAATTTCGTAAAAGACCCTGAGATAAAAAATTCAAAGGCGAGATTTGCTGATATTGTTACCAATTTCTCTCTTCAATTAAAAAATAACAACCAGCTAAATGTGTTTTCCTACTTCAGTTATGATAAAATGGATTTAGCCTCACAAACAAAATATGACTATCAAAACCTTGGAGGATCAGTGGTGTGGAAACACTATTTTAGGATGAAAAATAGTTTTGAGATAAGCCTAGCACATAGCAGATATCAATTTAGTGAAGAAAATTCACAATTTGAGATTGCTTCATATATACATTCAAATCAACTCGATCATACAGAGATCAAAGCTATTTCCTATATCCGGCCAAATGAAAAGCATACAATCAACTTTGGTGTGAATTCAATACTGTACCAAATTAACAGAGGGCAATACGATCCGCTAACACAGGAGAGTTTAATTGAGACTACTGATATGGGTAATGAAAAAGGGATAGAGACAGGATTTTTTGTTGGGGACGAATGGAAGGTTTTACCACAGATGACAATAGAGGGTGGGATAAGATATAACTTGTTTACTTATCTGGGTGCCCAGGAAGTATTTGAATATGAAGAGGGATTTCCGAAAAAACCTGAATCTATTGTAGATACTTTATATTTTGACAACTTTGAAGCTGTTAAAACATATGGAGGCCTTGATGTTCGGCTTGCAGCCAATTATATGGTGAGTGACAGACTTTCTCTTAAAATTGCATATAACAGGCTGCATCAATACATTTATATGCTCACAAACACAATTGCCATTTCTCCAAATTATAAATGGAAATTGTGCGATTATAATACTGAACCGATAATTGGTGAACAGTTTTCACTTGGAATGTTTACTAATATACTGAATGGCAGAATGGTATTTTCATTAGAAACATATTATAAAAAATCCCAAAATGTTGTAGAAGTTAAGGATGGTGCAGATCTGTTCTTAAATGAGCATGTTGAGAGGAGTACTTTGCAGGGTGACCTGGATGCATATGGTTTTGAAATCATGTTGCAGAAGCCCTTTGGTGACTTAAACGGATGGGTTAATTACACTTATTCCCATTCCAGTGTTTTAGTTAATAGTATTTTTAAAGAAAACCAAATAAATTTTGGAGAGCCATATCCTTCAAATTTTGATAAACCCCATGCATTTAATTTTGTAGCCAGTTATGCCTTTTCGCGTCGTGTTTCAATTTCCGGGAATGTAGTATATTCTACTGGTAGGCCCATAACATATCCTACATCAGTGTATTATCAAAACGACATCCCAACACTTAATTATTCCTCACGGAATGCATACCGTATACCTGATTATTTTAGGGTGGATATGGCACTTTCGATAGAAGGAAGTTTATTGAAGCGGAAACCGGGTCATGGTTCATGGACTTTCTCCGTTTATAATATTCTTGGTCGAAATAATGTCTATTCCGTTTATTTTATTCAGGAAGATGACACAATAAAAGCTTATAAATTATCCATTTTCGGAGTGCCAATATTTTCAATTTCATATAATATAAAACTTGGAAATTATGCTAGTGAGTAAAGGTAAATCAGTCATTCGAGCTCTTATATTGATGGTGTCAGGCATATTACTGTTGTCGTCGTGTGTGAAAGAATATTGGCCTGATCTTAAAAGCGGCTCCGACAATTTGCTGGTCATAGATGGAAAGATCACCAATGAACCCGGACCATATACTGTAAAATTATCTATGTCAAGCCCAATTCAAAATCCGGAATTTAATCCGGTATCAAATGCCATAGTTACTATCATTGATGAAAATATGGTACAGGAAGTTCTGACTGAGACTTCTTCCGGGATATACCAAACCGCAGAAAATGGTATCAAAGGCGAGATAGGACATAAATACAAACTTTCTGTTATAACAAAAGCAGGAGGGATCTATGAATCAGACTTTGAAGAATTACTTGATCCGGTAGGTGTAGCCTCTGTAAGTTACAAACAAGAGATACAATCAGGGGGGAATGCTAACGATGAAGACCTAACAGGTTTCCAGTTTTACCTGACAACTGAAATGTCTCCAAAAGAGAAAAATTATTATTATTGGGAAATGCACGAGACCTATGAATATCATTCGGCTTATAATATTCTTTTTTATTATGATGGTGTTTTTGTCCATGCTTCTCCGGTACACCCACTGGGCTTACCCCGGACAATTAATCATGATACATTGTACTATTGCTGGCATAGTGGAAACCTGAAGGAAAGATTCACTTACACCACAGAATACTTAACCGTACCCATTATAGAAAATCTCTCATTACATTTTATTCCTTTTAGTGATGAGAGACTTCAACAAAAATACAGTCTTCTGGCGAAACAATTTACCATTTCACCGGAAGCATATTTATTTTACAAAGCGTTGGAAGAACAAAATTCAGATCAGGATGAATTAATTACTACCCAACCTTACCAGATCCGGGGAAATATAAGGAACATCAATGATTCGCAGGAAGCGGTGCTGGGTTTTTTCCTTGTTGCCGGAGTAGCTGATGGACCCAGGATTTTTGTTAAAGCGCCTCTATATTATAAATTGAAATGTGGTGCCGATACTCTAACTTATAATATTTTACGTTATATAACAACTGCCAGTTCTTCGGATTTGCCACTTTATTTTACTTATGTTTATTTCTCCAACCCTGATGATCCTATGGCTGAAGCTATTGAAGCACTGGCCTTGGTTCATCAGGAGTGTCTCGACTGTACAAAAAGAGGAGGAGTGCCAATAAAGCCGGATTTTTGGGAATAGGTAGGAGAAAAAAAAGGGATTACTAACAACCACAAAGAAAAGAAGTAAATAAATATATGCCAGTTTTACTACATAAGATATTATTTTTCATTCTTAGCCTGCTTATCAGTCAGGTGGTAAAAGGACAAATGTCTTCTTCTGAGGAACCCACAAGCCTTCCTCTTGAAGAAATCACTTTCATTACCGACCGTGATATATATTTGAGTGGAGAGAAAATCTGGTTTTCGGCTAGCTGTGAAATCGATGGCAAACCAGAACAAACGATGAGCCGTATTTTGTATGTCGAACTTTACAATTATTCCCATAAGTCTGTTGTGAAAAACAAATATCGTCTACAGAAGGGTAGGGCAAATGGCGTCCTGGATATCCCATCAGAATTTTTATCCGGAAATTATTTTTTACGAGCCTATACACAATACTTAAAGAACTTTCCTTCCGAAATATATTTTACCAAGCTTATTACAATTATAAATCCGCTTCTCCCATTACCCGCACAAACCAAGGATACTCAAAGCAAGATTGATTCACTTGCGGAAGGTGACAATGATAGAGTTATCGTTAGATCAGACTTAGTACCTGCCAGTCAAAAAAAGATTGAACTTAAAACCAATAAGGAAATCTATGAGCCGAGGGAACTTGTTACACTGGAAATTTTAAATGTTGATGGGAGCATGGATCTTACTGTTAGTGTTGTGAAAAAAGGGACACTTTTTGAAGAAGACAAAATTTTGACACAGCTGCCGGATATTATCTCCCCGCAGTCAACAAAAAGCAAATGGCTTCCCGAGATTCGCGATGTAAGTATTAGCGGGATTGTAATTGATAAACAGACAGGACTGCCACAAACGGGTATTCCCGTATACCTTTCTGTAGGAAAAGAAAATCCACAGATCCACATATATAGATCCGGAGAAAAGGGTGAGTTTATCTTTTCTTTAAATAATTTTGAAAGATTTCAGGAGGTTTTTCTATGTCCTTTAAGTGAAGCTGATGATGAACTGGAAATAAAAATAGTGTCAGATTTTTTACCTGATTTCCCTGAATTGAATGAAGTTACGTTTAGCATCGACAGTTCTCAAATGATGTTTCTGGAGCAGATGCATATAAATATGCAAGCTTCAAAAGCTTTCAATACTGAGCCTGGCCATAATCCTTTACAATATAGTCATTTACCATTTCCCTTTGCTAATCCTCCAATATCTGTTGTTTTGGATGATTACATAGAGACACCCACAATGGAAATGGTATTTAGGGAACTTGTGCCAAGAGTTAGAGTGAGGAAAAAGCATGGGATATACCGTTTATCTGTTTTTGATTTTGATAATTCTCTTAATTATACCGAACCCTTGATCCTTATCGACAATATTCCTGTTTTTGAGGTTAATGAACTTCTGAAGATCCAACCAGCTTATGTTGAAAAGATTGAAGTACATAATTCACCCTTGATACTCGGCGATAATATCATCCTGGGCACTATCATGATAACTACTACTACAACAAACTTTGGAGGTATGATAATGCCTGAAACTTCTACATTCCTGAAATACCGGACTCTGACCTCCTCATATCAGTTTGATCCACCTGAATACAATACTAAAGAAAAAAAACAGGATACAAAGGCAGATTTCAGAAACACACTCTATTGGGATCCTTCCCTCAGGATAAAATCAAATACAAGCATATCATTTTACACCTCCGATCATTTGTCGGAATATGAGGTTATTGTGAGAGGCAAGACTGCCCGGGGGAAGCAGGTATTGGGAAGGACTGGTTTTAGAGTGGTTAAGTAAGGGGGGGGTAGTAATTCAATAGTAATTTATTGTAATTTAGCCGATTAAAGGGACGCCATCCCCGAAGAATGAGGGGATGGCGTCCCTTTTGATTACCTTATTTGCATTTTTAGATCAGAATTGCACAGAATTTTAGCATAATAGCATTTATTTTATTCTAAGCACATCAAAATAATATTTAACGATCTTTATACCTTTACATCTTTATAGCTTTACATCTTTATATCTTTGTATCTTTGAGTCTGTGTATCAATAATTATTTGGATAAATGAAAAGATTAACTGTCATTTGTGTTTTCTTTGTCTGTTGCAATTACTTTAGTCTCGGACAAACAGTAAGTTGTAAAACGCTTTTACAGGGAGCATATCAAACTGGCTCGCTGATGAGTACAGATCTAACAGCTCTAATACCCGGCTCCCAACCATATAATGTAGCTCCATGGAATTATCCGGGAGTGGAAAACCTGAGTGCTATCCCATCTAATATGGTCGATTGGGTACTTATTGAACTTCGCGATGCTGTTAATCCCACAATAATAATTGCCAGACGGGCAGTTGTACTTTTGAATAATGGTGATATTGTTGATACTAACCTGACGACATTAATTAATTTCTCCGGCATTTCTCCGGGGAATTATTATTTATGTGTTTTCCACCGCAATCATTTTCCTGTAATGAGTGCAAACCCTGTTGTATTACCTAATTCGATCTCTTATGATTTTAGTGATACTCTGAATTTTCCACCCTATGGAGGAGGATCACAGGCACTTATTGAACTCGAACCCGGTGTATTTGGGATGATAGGCGGAGATGCTAACAAAGATGGTGTTTTAAAATACAGTGGCCCGGCAAATGATCGTGGTCCGGTTTTGCAGTATATTGTTAACCAAAGCGGATCAAGCAGTATTACCACTACTGTAACAGGATATAGAGAAGAAGATGTCAGCATGGAAAGTATAATTAAGTACAGTGGCCCTGGCAATGACCCATCTCTCATCATTCAAAATCTGGTGGGATTAACCGGCTCAACTTCGATAACCAGTGTTTATAACTCCATTGTTCCACATGGCATTACTCCCTTCCAATGTGGCGATACCTTGCTGGATCAAAGAGATGGACAAAAGTATACCACTGTTCAAATAGGTTCCCAATGTTGGATGGTGGAAAACCTGGCATATTTGCCATCAGTTAGTTCTTCACTATACGGTTCTATCACATTACCATATTATTATGTTCATGGCTATCAGGGAACAAGTGTTTCTGCAGCTAAAGCAACAGGTACTTACAAAATTTATGGGGTGTTATATAACTGGGTTGCTGCTATGAACGGCGAGGCACGCAGTGATAGTGTTCCCAGTGGTGTGCAGGGTGTATGTCCTGATGGTTGGCATCTGCCTTCTGATGAAGAATGGAAGATATTGGAAGGCGCTGTTGATAGTCAGTATGGTGTTGGCGATCCGGAATGGGATGGCACAGAATGGCGTGGCTCAGATGCAGGTGGTAATTTAAAAGAAACAGGAACAACTCACTGGAATTCTCCCAATACCGGAGCTACAAATAATAGTGGTTTTATGGCTCTGCCTGGCGGTTACCGTGGAAGCTTTGGCTCATTGTACCCCCTGGGCAGCTACAGCTACTATTGGACTTCTACGGAGTACAATAGCTCTAAGATCTGGTATCGGCGTTTGTCATACGCTAACACTAATGTGGGCAGGAACAACGGTGAAAAGTCGCCTGGAATTTCTATCAGGTGTTGTAAGGACGGCCCTTGCACACCTCAACCAAGCCAGTCAGATGCAGGACCCGATTCATTAAATATTATTGGAGATTCGATTATTTTAATGGGCAACAATCCAGTAATTGGCCAGGGATTATGGACTATTATTAACGGAGCCGGAGGGCATTTTGCTGATTCAGCAAACCCAACAACAAGTTTTTATGGTTTATCTGATAGCACCTATGTTTTGGTCTGGACAATAAGCAATAACTGTGGAAGCTCATCAGATACTGTTCTTATTAACTTTGCTGTAGCAGGATTTGTATGCGGAACTCCATTTGTGGATAGTTGTGATGGCCAGAGCTACAACACTGTACAAATTGGTACACAATGCTGGATGGCAGAGAATCTTAATATTGGTGTAAGAATAAATGGGAGCAACACACAATATAATAATGGAGTAATTGAAAAATACTGTTATAACAACAGTACCGCATATTGTGATAATTATGGTGGTTTATACCAGTGGAATGAGATGATGCAATATGTAACTACACCTGGTGTACAGGGAATCTGCCCGGCTGGCTGGTATATACCAACAGATGAAGATTGGAAAGTTCTTGAAGGCAATGTCGATAGCCTTTATGGTGTTGGAGATCCGGTATGGGACCAAACAGGATACCGTGGTTTCGATGTCGGCCTGAATCTGAAATCCACATCTAGCTGGAATTCGGGTGGCAATGGAACTGATCTTTATGGATTTTCATGCTTACCCTCAGGAATTCGCAGCTATGATGGTTATTTTATAGGTGTATACAACTCTACCTACTTATGGACCTCAACAGACTATAGTGTTCCCTATGCCCGAGCCAGAAATTTATATTATAATAATGACGGAGTTAATCGGACAGGTTGTAGCAAAAGTTTTGGTAATAGTGTTCGCTGCCTGCAAGAATAGTAGGTGAGTAAGAATGTCATTCGGTTGTCATTAGATGTTAATTCAGTCATCAGAGAACCTAATCAACTACTTAACTTACTCAACCAATTAACTAAAAAAGGCCTCCGGATACTTCCAAAAGCCTTTATAGTAAAAATTATCAATACCTATACCTTATACCTTAAACCTTCTACCTAATAGCAGTGGGATGTAACAGATTCGAACTCATGACCTCATCTTTCAATTACGAATTACTTATTACTTGCTTCGGCTTCCGTTCAGCATGACACATAAACCTGCAACCTGTAACTCGCAATCTTTTTTCATTTTCAAATTTTTAAATTATTTTATTCGCGCATTCGCGACTGAATTAATTCCAAAATCCAAGTTCTAATCCCAAAAGTTTTTAGAAAAAAACAAATCTTTCAATTACTTCCACATAAGTAAAATATTTGTATATTTATTCTTTTATTAATTAAATCTTTAACCTTAATAATTTAAGCGATGAAAGTGAACTATTTTTTTTTAGTGGTTTTATTCTTATTTGGATTAACCTCTTGTGTTCCGACATATTTTCAGGTTTATAGAGCAGTGCCTTATGATAATTTGGCTATAAAGAAAAATGCAATGGTATATGAAGACGACAATTGCAAAGTTTTTTACAATTTGTGGAACGAAGGTGGAAATATTGGATTTGTGTTTTATAACAAAACAGATCAAAATATCTATTTAAATTTAGAAGAAAGTTTTTATATTCATAATGGTTTAGCATATGACTATTATAAGAACAGAATTTTTTCGAGTTCGATAAGTTCAGAAACATCATCTTTAATTGGCACAACTACATCCAAATCTGTAACAGGTGTAAATTACTCCGATTTATTACAAACAAATAGTTATATAGCAACAAATACATTAGATGTGGTAAATATTTCAGGTTATACTGTATCATATAAGGAAGAAAACATAGTATGTATTCCATCACAGACTTCAAAAATTATTGCTGAATACAATATTAATAAATCACTTATCAGGGATTGCGAACTTTTTAAATATCCGAAAAAAAAGCAAATTTATACTACAATCTATTCAAAATATAGCAGCCCTCTTGTATTTAGTAATAGAATAGCATACACTTTGGGTCAATCAGAAAATCTTATTAAATTCGAGAATGAATTTTATGTAAGAGAAATTACTAATTATCCGGAAAATGAGATGTTTGAATTCAAGTATGATGAATTTTGTGGACAGAAAAGCAAATATAAAACAGAATATTTTAAATATGTATCACCAGATAAATTTTACATCGAATATACTAAGGGAACTGATTTTTGGAAACATTAAAAAATGATTTTTACAAGTAAAACAAACACATGAGACAAATTATAATTATTTCTTTTTTACTTTTATTATTTATTAGCTGTAAAACTTCTTATATTCAGCTAATAGATACAGGTTCTACAAATACAAAAAAGGAAAAAGAATATTTTGTATTTGAAAATGATTCGCTTAAAATATCCTATAATTTTTGGGCAAGGAATGGTTTAATGGCATTTACAGTTTACAATAAACTCAATAAGCCTTTATATATTGATTGGAAAAAGTCATCTTATATTGATAACTCCGTAAAACTAAATTATTGGGTTGATGGTGAAATAACAAAAACTAAAGAATATTATGGAAGTTATTACTATTATGGTCAAATAGCAGGAACAGCATCATCGACTACTATGTCCGTTGAAAGAATTACCTTCATACCTCCAAAATCGAAATATCCTCGTTCACAATTCTATATCCTTCCCAATAATTATGTTAAGATGAACCCTGATGCCGATTTTAAGCAAGTGCCACTAAATAATAAACCCCCAAAGACCACAAAGGTTTATGAAAGGTTTTATGAGAAATATTATTCACCCTTGGTCTTTCGGAACTTCTTGACATTTTCATATTCAGAAGACTTTAAGAATGAGTTCTATGTTGATAATGAATTTTATATCAGTAAAATAAATGAAATGGACAGCAAGCACTTTTATTATTACAAATCTGTTGATAAAGTTGATAGCAGGTTTTTAGTTAGAGATTTAAAAGATTCCTCATTTAAGTTTACACCATTCAGAAAAGGAAGTTCCTTTTATAAATTTATTCCCAAAGAGGGAAGCATTGAGTACCGAAAAAAAAGACTGTAAAGACAGACTTACATGAAAGCCTATAAAAACTCATAACCTTATTTGTTAATATGAAATCAAATATGTTTTTAAGAATCAGTTTTGTAGTATTAATTGTAATATCTTTTTTAGATTGCAGCAAAAATGATAATTCTGAAGTAGACCCTAATATTAATGCTAATTCATTCACAGATATTAGAGATGAAAAAGTGTATCAAACTGTTAGAATTGGCGAGCAGGTGTGGATGGCAGAAAACCTAAATTATTATACAGTCGATGGTAGCTGGATTTATAATGATAGTATTCCAAATGCAAGTATTTATGGGCGATTATATGATTGGGAGGTTGCTTGTGTGGTTTGCCCTTTCGAATGGCATTTGCCAACTGATGAAGAGTGGAAGGTGCTTGAAATGTTTTTGGGAATGACTCAAAGTCAGGCTGATACAATTTGGGGGCGCATTACAACAGGTGAGGGAAGAAAACTAAAAGCATCCAGCGGATGGGACAACTATGGGAATGGAACAAATTCAAGTGGATTTACCGCTTTACCTGCTGGAACAGGAGGCTCTATGAGTTCAGGAATATTTCTTCATATTGGTACCGGAGGATACTATTGGACATCTTCCTATACTTTTATTAGTGGAAGTCATAAGGTAGGATGGTATAGAGGTTTATGGGCAGATAGTGATAGTGTTCATCGTGGTAACAGACCAATAAATGAAGGATTAAGTGTACGTTGTATTAAGAATCCAGATTATTAATTTTTTTTTTAAGTCCTATTAATGCCCTAACCTGATTAATTCACAAACTTAAGATTTAGTCAAATTTACGAAATTATTTTCAAAAAATCGTATCCTCAAAATATTTTTTAGTCAAATCTCAAACATTTACAGAATTTCCAGGCTGATATATT
>Ga0222627_1000047_pt1 | contig 83612 bp, 53 predicted proteins | sample AntAcemetageno93_FD_179859 | JGI IMG/M metagenome (GOLD analysis project Ga0222627, IMG submission 179859) | Saline water microbial communities from Ace Lake, Antarctica - #93 | ecosystem: Environmental > Aquatic > Non-marine Saline and Alkaline > Saline | place: Antarctica: Ace Lake | collected... | reverse complement strand
GCTTCATTAGAAACACTCATATCGTCCTCAAATTCAGGAAAACCAAATCCTTCAAGGGCTTCAACATAATAAGTGAACTTACCTGTAGTTTCGAAGTAATTTGAAACATCATCGGTATATCTTTTTGTTTTGTACGGAACATTCGCAATAAGCACAGGCAGATCATAAAACCCTTCAACTTTACGATAAATATTGTAGGATTCAACATATGACCATGGCCATTCTTTATAGTCATTCCACAGGAGTCGGTTTGTCATATCTATTTTAGGTATTACAGTAAGGAATACTGTTCTTGCAACGTTTGAAGTTAAAACGTCGAGTCCGCAACTATCCACAACAATAATTTTATAATAATAACTCCTTTTGTCAAATCTCGCATTGTAATCAATAAAGCTAAGATTCGGATCTGTAAGTGGCGTTGAAGTGGTAATGTTTGCAATTTCTTCAAAAGGGCCTATTGAGCTTTCAGCTCTTAGAATTCTGTAACCCTGGACAAATGCGGAGATATCATTATACCACATTAATGAAACATGATCATTAGCCACAATTGTTGCATATCTCAGATATACAAATTTTGGCTGCGGAGGTTTGTTGACGGTAAAGCACCTGATACAGGAAGATGAAGTTTTTTGTTCTGAATTATCAAACGCCTGGACAAAATAGCAATATCTTGAATCTTCATTCAGCCCTTCATGGATAAACGAGGTATCGGGACCAAAATTACTGTAAGTAAGGTTTTGGCCCAATATAGTGAAAGGGCCGCCATTTTCGCTTACAAATATATTATATCCGGCAAGAGGTGGGTCGAGGTTAATATATTGATTCCATCTCAAGGTAATAAAATCTGTACAAGGATTGATATCCTCAATCTCAAGGTATATGGAATGATGAATATTATCAAATCCAATAAGACTGGATGAACCACAACTATCAAATGCTGCAATACAATAAGATTCAGAATAAGAGCATGGGTTAGAAGCAGTATCAGTATAAGTTGTTGTACCGTGTCCCCATACAGTATCGATTTTTGTCCATATTCCTGAATCATAGTGATAGATCATATATCCAAGAACACTCCTGTTAGGGCTTATTTGCCAACCTAATATTGCATTTTCGGAATTGTCAATACTCACACTATCAAGAACAGGCACAACAGGTGGGTAAGTCCAGAAGTAATCGCCACTGATTGAAGAAACAGAAGCACAACCACTTGCATCATATATCTCTACATAATAAAAAACTGAGTCGTCACAAACGTAAATGGTATCAGAGTAATTTAGTGCAGTAGTTGAATCAATTAATGTCCATGTCCCAATAGGATATTCCCTGTAAATATAATAAAGGCCTAAAGATGTAGGAAGGTCAGGAACTCTGATTGTATTCCATGTGAGTTCTGCAGCAAAGCCTGAATTCACAACATTCATCAACATGGTATTAAGAGTATCGGATGGCTGGGAATAAAATTTGCTTGTACAATCCGTACGTGTCTCCACATAATAATATCTTATATCAACATCAGCATTGGCATTTGCATGAAAATATGATGTCTGATCGTAATCAAAAACACTGTCTATCACGATAAACGGACTGATTGCATCCGGAGAATAATAAATGATATATGCATCAAATGCATTTCGTGTAACAGCATCAGGGGGTTTAACCCATGATATGGTAACATCACCAAATTCATCAACAGCAGTACAACGCAATTCCGGTGGAATGGAATACTGGAATTCGTCACCATCAATGGAAGAGACAGAGATGCAGCCACTGGAGTCTGCAATTTCAACACGATAATTAATAAAATCACATGCTGTTATAGTATCAGAGTACATCAAATTTGTTGTAGAATCAATAAACACCCAATTCCCCGGGGGATATTCTCTATAAAGGAAATAATATCCTGATGATGTTGGGAGTGCAGGTGTATGGAGGGGGTTCCAGATAATATCAGCAGTAGTATTTGCATTATTAACCACGTTGATCAATATACTGCTAAGAGTATCTGAAGATTCGGTATGAGTGTTGTTTGCTCCTGTCAGTATTTCGATAAAATAATGTCCGCTCTGGGCCTGGCCGTTTGCTCCAACATGTGTATAGCTAAGTGTATTAATATCGGAAATAGTATCAATAATATTATAGGGGCCATTGGGGTTATATGAATGACTTATGAGATAGCCATCCCAGCAGATCAAAATCCCTGTAGGTGGCATCCACGAAAGTGTCACATTGCCGTTACCCAGCACACTAACGCATCTCAGATCAGGTGCAGGCATCAGCGGGAGACCTATTACTCTTACTGAATCAAAACCAGTACATCCAATATAATCCGTTACGGTAACAGTATAATCAACTGTATCCACCGGACTAACAGCTATTGACTGGGTAACATCACCTGTATTCCATAAATAGGAAGCAGGGTTAAGTATGCTAGCACTAAGATATGCAGTATCGCCAAAACATACTATTGTATCAGGCCCGGCATCAGGCAATGGATTACCAACAACCACATGCACTGAATCAATAGCAAAGTCACCATTTATGGTATTCATCACATAACATGTAATATCGGTTGTTTGTGCTGGATACATTGGAGGAGGATCAAAAACGGTATGCCCTGTTGACCAGTTTACGATCTGATTACTTGCGCATTTTATTTCCACGTTATCAATCCCCCAGTGATCCCATTCAAAGCCGGAAGTAAGATCCTGGAACCATCTGAATTGCGTAAAAAGAGTAAAAGCAGCAGGGGGGATAGCTTCCAGATAATGTGTCCATGTGTATAAAGGACCGGAAATATTGGTAGTTGGAGTCCAGTAATGGATAGTATGCCATGTAATTGCACCATCGATAGAATATTGCAGGTAAACTCCTTCATTAGGCAGATCGGGATCTTCACAATTCACAGCTGTCTGAATATCACCGTACTTCATATCAAATTCGATAGTACATCCTACACCGGTCAGGTTATATGCCACAGTGGTAAGCTCTCGCGGGAAGTTGGTTGCCGATCCGATCCAGCAAACAATTCCTGAGGCAGGAGGCAAAAGTGGTGGGCATGGATTATTGAACATTGGAGTGGCATTTGAATACCATCCGGTTCCAACAGTACCATTATTAAAATCATTAAACATAAAATAATTGCAATGACCTTCGGCAATAAGATCAATTGAATCACCCAGGCATATCTTTAAAGTATCAACAGGTATTGTATCTACCATAATAGTTACTGTGCACTGAGAGTAACAATAGGTTAATGATGTAATAAAAATCAAAAAAGAAATAAATATCTTCTTCATCTGTAAAGTGTTTAAATTTTGCTATAAAATTACATATTATATGTTAAAAACCAAATATTATCTAAAGTCAACATCACAGCTTTCCCGCTATTACCTCATAAAAAGAGTCAGGATCAAGGTATTTTTCTGCAAGTTGTTTCAGGTCATAAGGCTCAATTTTTTGAATATCATCAATACTTTTTCGGTAATATTTAAAATCAAGGCCATAATCAACCACAGACCTGTATCTGTCGGCCTGATCAAAAGGCCCGTCAAAATTATGAAGCATTTCACCCAGCATATAGTTTTTCACAAGATCAAGTTCTTCCGGTGAAACAATTTCTTCTCTCAACTTATCCAGTTCATAATAAATTTCTTTCAGTGTATTTGATGTATGCTCAATCCCGGTTTCTGTTGAAATAAACATATATCCACCATTCAACAATGAGACCATTCCGGAACCTATACCATAGGTATATCCTTTTTCTTCCCTTATATTTGTCATCAGCCTGGAACCGAAATAACCTCCCAATATTGTCATCAAAATCTTTAATCCACTATAATCAGGATGTAGTTTGTTAAATAAGGGTTTTCCGATTCTAACAGCTGACTGTAATGCATCCTCTTTATGAATAAATTGTTTTTTTTCTGTTACTGGGTTTTGCCTGATTGCATTATGATTCGTATTATAATTAACATTCCAATGATCCCCGCCAAAATGAGTATTAAGAAGGCTTAAAGTATCAGTAGCTGATTTTCCTGAAATAAATATTTTACAGTTTGAGGAAGAATAATTTGTTCGATAAAAATCAACAATCTGATCTCTGTTCAGTAGATCAAAATCCTTTAAATCTGCTTTTTTACCATAAGGATGATTATATCCAAAAATATTGGAATTAAAATTAACTTTCGCCTGGTATTCTACTTTTTTACTATGAATAATAAACTGTTGTTTATTTTTTGCAATAAAAATTGATAACTCCTCCTCGGGAAAAACCGGATTCCTGACCACCTCCTCAATAACAGGAAGAACTTTTTCGAGATTCTTAAATAGAGAATACAGGCATAAACATGATGTATCCTGATCTATCAGAGTTTCAAAATAGGTTCCATAATGGTCGACAGTTTCAGCAATTTCTTTTGAGCTATAATTTGAAGTGCCTTCTTTCATCATCATGCCACTTGTAAGGGCTTGAAGTGGGGCAGATTGCACATAGTATCCAGCATTAAATATCAATTCAAGTCTTATTAAATCCTGTTTACCACTATCAATAATATATACAGGTATACCATTATCAAGCCTGAACAATGCAGGCTCATTAAGGTTTATTCCTCTTATATCAGGAGTTTTAACCTCAGGCATTATGTTTTTGTAAGTATGCAATTAGTAAATTAATTAATCTTATTTATGTAGTTTTATTCAGATGAATGGATAGAGAATCCGGAATATTGGAAGAATGGAATACTGGAATAAAAGTAAAAACAATATTCCTGTATTCCATTCTTCCCTTTTCAATTTTCTTACAATGCCAAAATATTCAATCCAAAGTCACCTATTAATAAGCAGATGGTTATTTTATCTTTTACCTTAGTAGCGTAAGGTGCCCATTCAGATTATGAACTTTTTTCAATGAATCAACAAACCTGATGGTGTAAAAATACACACCAGGTTGAGCCATTTTCCCATCTATCCTACCATCCCATCCAATGTTAATATTATTGGTTTCAAAAATCATTTTACCGGTGCGTGAATGCACTCTTAAGTCAAATTCAATTATATCTGTTCCTTTAGCAATAAATACATCATTTAAGCCATCTCCATCTGGTGTAAATGCATCTGGTACAAACAATGGTGAACACTCATATACTTCCACCATAATACTTCCATAATGCAGGTTCTGGCCGGCATCCGTAACAGTAACCGCATATATTGTTGTAACCAGAGGGTTAATACTTATTAAACTACCCTCTTCACCGTTATTCCATTTATAAGTTATGCCTCCTTTAACTTCCAGATTCGCCTTTTCACCCCTGCATATTTTTTGATCCAAAGGAAACTCAATTGGAATAATTGGCACATCTTCTATGATATCCTCAGTTCTTTCTGTTTCTTCTACTGGTTTTTCCTGCTCTAATGTTCCTGTTTCCTTGATAGTACTTTTATTCGGAATATTTTTTTCAGCAGCATTTAAGGCATCATTATTTACAATGTCAGATTCATTTGAAATTTGCTCTGTTTTGTCAGTAGATATTTCAGGTGTATTTTGCGATAATTCCTGTTGGCTTTCACTCTGTTCAGATTTAAGATTTACTTGGATCTCCTCTTTCTGCTCAGCTTTGGCAATAGTAGTTTCTGAATCCTTGGCTTTTTGCTCTGTTATTTCCTTTATCAGTTCCTCTTCCTCCCCTACTGCTCCGGCCACTGTTCCTGCCACTTCTTCATTCTCAGGGCTTGCAATCACAGATACATTTTCTATAGGATCTGCAATATTTAATTCTTCGATTGAATTAGTATTCCTCAATACAATAAATACAATAACTGCCACTACCAACAGGGAAGAAAATGCAATAAAATAGTTATTCTTCAATAAACCAGATGTTACTGAAACTGGTTTTGTCAATTTTGCTTCAATATTTTCCCAGGTTTTAGCTGAAGGTTTTTTACTGTAATCTTTAAAAGCTTCCCTGTAAATATCGCCTATGTCTTTATAATTATTCTTCATTATCTTACTTCAACGTTCTCATGTTTACTAAGTAGAGCGAGTTTTTTCTGTAATAGCTTTCTTGCTTTTAAAAGTTGTGATTTCGAAGTATTCTTAGATATTTTCATTTGCGTTGCTATTTCTTTATGACTATATCCTTCAATTTCAAAAAGGTTAAAGATCATCCGGTATCCTGGAGGCAGATCCCTAACAATTTTTAAAAGATCCTCTACATAGAAATCTTGATTAAAATCTTTATCAAAAACTATCTTATTTTCGTTTTCAGTTATATCAGAGTGAAAATAATGTTTCAGATTACTTCTATAATAGTTAAGTGCAGTATTTATCATGATCCGCCTGATCCATCCTTCGAATGAGCCTTCAAACCTGAATTTTTTTATATTTTTAAAAACTTTGATAAAGCCTTCCTGCAAGGCATCCTCAGCTTCTTCTGTATCCTTGAAATACCTGATGCATACTCCCAACATGCTTGAGGCATACTTCTCGTATAACAGGCGCTGGAACTTCTTATCTCCATCAATACAACCCTTAATTATTTCTTCATCCGAAATCATCAATTTCACCGTTATTTAGTAGACAGAAATATAATTCAAAAAGTTGTCTGTCAGTATAAAATTTATTCTGTTCACAGTTTTAAATTATTATGCTAAAATGGGTAATTGTTATATTGTTAAATTGCCAAATTGTTAATCTGCAAGTAATCTCCTCTCACCCATCATTCAGCTAAATAATATAATGTTGAACAGTTATTTTCATTTAAGATTTTGTTGGATTGCTCTCTTATGTCTTCCCTTGTAATATCAAGATACCTTGATGCCTCAAGATTTAACATACTTGCATCACCTAATAGTTCATAAAAGGAAAGATTCATGGCATTATTTAATGCTCTCATAGAAGAAAAAGCAAGCAGAGTTTCAATTTTATTTTTAACTTTCTGCAGCTCCTTTTCGCCTACCAATTTATTTTTTAGGTTTTCCAGTTGTTGCCAGATTGCACTCTCTCCATCCTGTATAGATATTCCTTTCATCAGCTTACCGGAGATAACAAAAAGTCCTTCATCAAGTTCTCCTGTGATATATGCATTTATTTCGCTAAAAAGCTGGTTTTCCTTAATAAGTTGCTGGTAAAAGCGCGAGGAAGTGCCTTGTGATAAGATATCAGATATAAGATCGACAGTTTGGAATTCCGGATCAGAGCGTTTATACATATGAAAGACTATATAAATGGCATCAAAAGGAACTTTTGATGTAATTTCAAGCTTTCTGTGAGATATTTGTACAGGTTCTTTGGAAAGCTCCCGTTTATAATCCTTTGTCTTTTTTATTGGTTCAAACCACTTTCGGGCAAGTTTTTCAACCTCTGATGTCTCAATATTACCGGCAATAGTCATAATCGCATTATCAGGACAGTAATATTTCCTGTAAAAGTCCTTCACATCCTTCATAACAGCATTTTCAATATGCGAAATATTTTTCCCGATTGTTGGCCATTGGTACGGATGCACAAGATATGCCAGAGGCCTTAATAATAACCATACATTTCCATAAGGTTGGTTCAGGTAGGATTGCTTATATTCTTCAACTACTACATTTCTTTGGGTTTTCAGGCTATCAGAAGAAAAAGCAAGATCATCCATCCTGTCGGATTCCAGCCAGAATGCTGTTTCAATGCTTTGTTGCGGCAGTGTTAAGTAATAATTTGTAATATCATTATTTGTGAAAGCATTATACTCACCACCGGCACGGTTAATAGCTATATCATATTGAGGAATATTGCGGGATCCGCCAAACATAAGATGTTCAAACAAATGGGCAAATCCTGTTTTCTCAGGATCCTCATCACGTGCTCCAACATTATACAAAATGTTCATAGCAATAATTGGGGTCGAACTATCCTTGTGAACAATGATCTTTAGTCCGTTATCTAATATTAATTTATCGAATTCTATCATAATAAAAGAAGTACTTAAAGTGCCTTGAGTACTTAGAGTATTTAAAGTTGTTGCTATTTCAAATGGGGTTCATTAATAAATTTAAATTTACGGCTAATTTAACGCAATTTTTATTATAATATTTTTTTATAATTTTGAGGCCTGATTTAAATACATTTTCCATAAATATAAAATTAACATTATGAAAAGAGACAGTGCAGTTTTTGATATTATTGAAAAAGAAAGAAATAGGCAATTACACGGAATTGAATTAATTGCATCGGAGAATTTCGTCAGCGATCAGGTGTTGGAAGCTATGGGGTCAGTAATGACAAATAAATATGCTGAAGGTTATCCCGGAAAGCGTTATTATGGCGGATGCCAAAATGTTGATGAGACTGAACAGCTTGCTATAGATCGCGCAAAAGAACTTTTTGGAGCTGAATGGGCAAATGTTCAGCCTCATTCTGGAGCCCAAGCAAATATGGCTGTGTTAATGACAATTCTTAATCCGGGTGATACATTCATGGGGCTTGATCTTTCACATGGAGGACATTTATCACATGGGTCTGCTGTTAATTCTTCCGGAATACTTTATAAACCTGTTGCTTATGGTGTAAAAAAGGAAACAGGAACTATTGATTATGAGATGATGGAGGAAACCGCACTCAGGGAAAAACCAAAACTTATAATTGCCGGCGCTTCAGCTTATTCACGTGACTGGGATTATGCACGTATGCGTGAAATAGCTGACAGGATAGGTGCATTACTTATGGCGGATATTGCCCATCCGGCAGGACTAATTGCAAAAGGACTTCTTAATGATCCTGTGCCGCATTGCCATATTATTACAACTACAACCCACAAAACCTTAAGAGGCCCAAGAGGTGGATTAATACTTATTGGAAAAGATTTCGACAACCCATGGGGAAAAGCAACCAAGAAAGGTGTAATCAGGAAAATGTCTTCATTACTTGATTCAGCTGTATTCCCGGGCACTCAAGGCGGACCACTGGAACATGTTATTGCGTCTAAAGCTGTTGCATTTAGTGAAGCACTCTCAAATGATTTCGTTTATTATGCTAAACAGGTAAAGAAAAATGCAGAAGTAATGGCTCAGGCATTTATTGATAAAGGTTACCATGTATTTTCCAACGGAACCGACAACCATCTTATGCTGATCGACCTCAGAACAAAGTTCCCTGATATTACAGGTAAAGTGGTTGAGAATACCCTGGTAAAAGCAGACATAACAGTTAATAAAAATATGGTTCCTTTTGATTCAAGGTCTCCTTTCCAAACTTCCGGACTAAGAGTTGGAACACCAGCCATTACTACCAGAGGTATGAAAGAAGAACATATGCCGCTAATCGTGGACCTTATTGACGAAGTGATCAGTGATATAGAAAATGAAGCCCTTATTGAATCGGTAAGAAAAAGAGTTTTTGATTTGATGGTGGAGTTTCCGCTGTTTGCGTACTAGACCATGAAAACCCTCTACATCGTCCGTCATGCAAAGTCATCATGGGAACACCCAGAACTAGCTGATGTTGAACGGCCACTCCTGGATAAAGGAATAAATAAAACTTCCCATGTAACTGATTTTATTCAGCAAAAAGGATTAAGAGTTGATCTCATACTGAGCAGTCATGCTGTAAGGGCATACGAAACGGCAAAGCTATATGCTCCTGCCTTTTCTTACGATCCTGAAAAAATTATTATTAAAGATAGAATTTACGAACATTCAACTGACAGTCTTTTTGATCTTCTTTATGAATTGGAAGATAATACAGATTCAGTAATGATGGTTGGACATAACCCTGCTTTTACCGATTTTGTAAATTGTTTTTCAGACAAACATATTGACTGGCTTCCTACATCGGCTGTTGTATGCATAAATTTCCATACAAATAAATGGGAAGAGATAAGTATAGCCAAAAAGTTTATTGTGTTCGTGGTTTATCCTGAGATGCTGAAGAAGGCTTAATTTTTCGACCTGATTACCTTTTTTATTTCTAATTTTGTAGCCATAAATAAATTTAATCCAAAACTCATGATCTTATTTGAAGAAGCATATGATATTGTCATGAAACAGACAAGCAGTCTGAACACAGAGCAAATAAGTCTGGTGGATTCACCAGGACGGATATTGGCTGAGGATGTTTTCTCGGATGTCGATATGCCTCCTTTTAATAAGTCTGCAATGGATGGATATGCCTGTAGATTGGAAGACATCAAGAATGAATTGAAAGTTATTGAAACCATTGCTGCGGGTAAAATACCTGTTAATACTGTCGGCAAAGGCCAATGCTCAAAAATTATGACCGGGGCAATGATACCAGAAGGAGCAGATTGTGTAATAATGATTGAGCATACTGAAGAAATTGCTCAGAATAAAATCAAACTTACAAAAGACGATACCAGGATCAATATTGCCAAAAAAGGAGAAGATATAAAATCAGGTGATCTGGTGATTGGGAAAGGCACAAAAATTAAACCACAACATGTTGCAGTGATGGCAGCTGTTGGATGTGCCTCACCTTTCATTGTAAAAAAACCTACAATCGGAATCATTTCAACAGGAAACGAATTGGTTGAGCCACAACATAAACCTGAAGTTTCACAAATCAGGAATAGCAATGCCTACCAGCTTATTGCACAGGTGGAAAAAGCCGGAGGCCAGCCAAACTATTATGGTATCGCTGAGGATACTGATAAAGCATTACTTAAAGTTATTGAAAAAGCAAGCTCTGAAAATGACCTCATACTTCTCACAGGTGGTGTCTCAATGGGGGATTTTGATATCGTTCCAAAAATTCTCAGGCAATTAGGGTTTGAGCTTTTATTTGAAAGTATTGCAGTTCAACCCGGAAAACCAACAACCTTTGCTGTAAAAAAAGATAAATTTTGTTTTGGCCTTCCGGGTAACCCTGTTTCTTCCTTTATGCAGTTTGAAACACTTGTGAAACCTTTAATTTATAAAATGAGTGGCGGTGTTTATAAACCTATTGTCATTAAACTTCCAATGGGAGCAGAATATAAAAGGAAACGCTCAGCACGAAAATCAATTATTCCGGTCAGGATAGCTGATGGACAGGTTTTTCCTCTAAAATATCACGGATCGGCACATATTGCTTCGCTTGTTAATGCTGATGCAATCCTTACTATCCCTATTGGGAAAACATTATTGGAAAAGGGAGAAATTATCGATGTACGACAGATTTAACAGACGGATAAATTATCTTAGGATATCAGTTACCGATAGGTGTAACCTGCGCTGCAGGTATTGTATGCCTGAACATGGTGTGCCTATGCTACCGCATAACGAAATTTTATCATTTGAAGAAATAGTAGAAATCGTAAATGTTGGTGTAAACATGGGAATCGAAAAAGTAAGAATAACAGGCGGCGATCCTCTTGTAAGAAAGAATATTGAGGAGCTGATATATTTATTGTCCCAAATTGATGGCATCAGGGACCTGTCAATGACAACAAACGCTATCCTTCTTGATAAATATGCAAAGGTACTTGCTGAAGCAGGTTTGCATAGAGTAAATATCAGCCTTGATACAGTTGATCCTGTAAAATATTCGTATATTACACGAGGTGGTGACATCGATAAGGTGTTCAGGGGTATTGAAGCTGCACAACAAGCAGGTTTATTACCTATTAAGATCAATTGTGTTGTTGAAAAATCATCGGCAGAACCCGATGCTCAAGCTGTAAAAAAGTTCTGTCTAAAACATGATCTGGAAGTCAGGTTTATACACCAGATGGACCTGAAAAATGGCAGTTTTTCTGTCGTTGAAGGAGGTGATGGAGGTAACTGCCGGAAATGTCACCGTCTTCGTCTTACTGCTAACGGTAAACTTAAACCATGTCTGTTCAATGATCTTGAATATGACGTAAGAGAACTTGGAGCTGAACAAGCAATTAAAAAAGCGGTTGAAAATAAACCTGAATGCGGAACTATGAATAACCTGAATAAGTTTCATAACATTGGCGGATAGATGTTGGGAAAGTGGCAGTGGCAGTGGCAGTGGCAGTGGCAGTAAAGAAGTCTCCAGTCGACAGTAGGCAGTAACAGAACGAAACTATAAACTAAGACATATGAGCAAACTAAGTCATACTGATGAACAAGGAAAAGCCAAGATGGTTGATGTGGGACATAAAAATGATCAGTTGCGTACTGCCAAAGCAAGTGGTAATATTAAACTACATCCCAAAACCATTGAACTTATCAAAAATAATGAAATAAAAAAGGGGGACGTTCTGAGCATTGCTGAATTTGCAGGTATACAGGGTGGGAAGCAGACAAGCAATCTAATTCCATTGTGCCACCCATTGCAGATCACTAAAATTGATGTTAAGACTAAGATAACAGAGACAGGTGTGTGTGTTGAAAGCGAAGCAAGATGTGTGGGCAAAACAGGCATAGAAATGGAAGCACTGACGGCAGTTAACATTGCCCTGCTTACTATTTATGATATGTGTAAGGCAGTTGATAAGAGTATGGAGATAGGGCCTATAAAGCTTATAGAGAAAATAAAAAAGGATTTGTAGGATGGTTAAATTGCTATATTGTTGAATTGTTGAATTGTTGAATTGTTGAGTTGTTGAGTTGTTGAGTTGTTGAGTTGTTGAGTTGTTGAGTTGTTGAGTTGTTGAGTTGTTGAGTTGTTGAGTTGTTGAATTGTTGAGTTGTTGAGTTGTTGAGTTGTTGAGTTGTTGAGCTGTTGAGCTGTTGAGCTGTTGAGCTGTTGAATTGTTAAATGGTTATTAATAATATGGATGAAATAAAGATATTATCTGTAAATAAATCTGAGAAAAGAGGTACAAGTAAATATCCTGCTGAGGAGATACTGCTTGATATGAATGGAATTGTGGGTGATGGTCATGCAGGAAAATGGAACAGGCAGATCAGTCTGCTTGATATCTCACATGTTGAGCATTTCAGAAAACTGACAGATAGCCGGGAGTTTAAGTATGGAGAGTTCTCGGAAAACATAACACTAAAAGGTTTAGGTAGCTTAGAAATAAACAGATTTGATAAGTTTAGCTCCGGAAATGTTGAAATAGAAGTTACTCAAACAGGAAAACCATTTCACAGTAAATTCAAAGATGCAGGAAATTATGTGATGCCTAAGACTGGAGTTTTTTGCAGAGTAGTTAGGCCGGGTATTTTAAAAGCATCTGATAAATTTACATATCACCCAAAAACATTTAAAATTCTTGTTATCACTCTAAGCGACCGGGCCAGTACAGGAGAATATGAAGATAGAAGTGGCCCGAGAGTTCGTGAGCTTTCTGATATATTTTTCACAAAGACAGGATGGCGTTTTAAGATCACAAATGAAGTTATCCCGGATGATGCTAAAGTACTTAAGGGAATATTAAAAAAAGCTAAGGAAGAGAATGATGTAATTTTTACAACAGGAGGCACAGGGATAGGCCCGAGGGACATTACTCCTGAGGTTGTTAAAGCATTATTGGATAAAGAGATTCCCGGTGTGATGGAGATGATCCGTTTAAAATATGGTATTGAAAAACCTAATGCATTACTGAGCCGGGGCATTGCCGGTGTGATGGGGAAAAGCCTGATCTACACTCTTCCGGGAAGCGTAAGGGCAGTAAATGATTATATGACAGAAATATTAAAAACTCTGGAACATCTGATCTATATGCAGCATGGAATAGATGCGCATTGATGGAAGAAAGGCTAAGGCTGAGGCTAAGGCTAAGGAAAAATGTTATTATGAATAGAAAAGAAGCAATAGAACTCTTACATCAGTATATTAAAAACGAAAACCTACTAAAGCATTGCTATGCCTCAGAGGCAGTGATGAAGGCACTTGCAGAAAAACTGGATCAGGATGCCGACAAATGGGCTATGGCCGGTCTCTTACACGACCTTGACGTGGAAATGGTTAATGCCGATCCAAAAATTCACGGGCTGGAAACTGCAAAGATACTTAAGGATAAAGGAGTTGACCCGGAGATCATCGATGCTATCAGAATGCACAACGAAGAAGCCCATGGAGAAACCCGAAGCACATTATTTCATCATGCCCTGGCTGCCGGTGAAACCATAACAGGACTTATTATTGCAACAAGCCTTATTTATCCTGATAAAAAAATACACAGTGTAAAACCAAAATCTATTACCAAACGGATGAAACAAAAAGCCTTCGCCGCATCTGTGAGTCGCGAAACAATTATGGAATGTGAAAAGCTGGATATACCTCTGCCAGATTTCGCAGTGATCTGTTTGGATGCTATGAAAGGCATACATGAGCAGCTTGGACTTTAACATACAGATGTGAATAAATTATTGTCTGTTTTGATATTTGACTACTAATTGAACTAACTTTGTACTGAAATTCACTTCTGCCATGTATAAAAAAATCTTTCTCCGCTTAAAAGATAAATACATCCTTATCACATTGGCTTTTTTAGTCTGGATTTCCTTTTTTGATACACATAATCTGATCTCCCAATTCAAGCGTACTCGTGTACTTAAAGATGTACAAAGCGAGAAACAATATTATCTTGATGAAATAAAACGCGATAGCATTGCCACCATGGAACTCACCTCAGATAAAGAACACCTCGAAAAGTTTGCCCGCGAAAAATATTTAATGAAAAAGGATGATGAGGATATTTTTCTGATCATCAGGGAAGAATGATTGATTAATCGATTGACGATTTATGCTTCGTCCTGTGTTCACCACTTTTAGAAGATAATTAATTTTGGCTCTGTCCCACCCATAAATAGTGTATTTTGTTTTTGATCCAGGTGTCCCAAATGGCGAAAACAGGAAGAAGACAAGAAATCAAAGAAGTAATTATTCAATCTTACCAGGAGAGTCCTCTTTAAAAATATCAAACTTATTCTTTGGCCTTATCTCATCGAGCCATATAAAACCCTTAAGCTTCCTTTCCTGTGGTGGGATCTCCTCTTCAGGGTATAAAGTTGCATCAGGTCTGTCGATGTATGTGATGGTCTTAAATTCTTTGTTTTCTAAATAGATCAGCATTTCACTAGATCTTGCCTGATTGATACCGATCAGGGCATTATCTTCTTCTCTCACATAATAGATAGTTTCGGAATTGCCCTTAACCATTATCTTATAAAGTTCATTATCTTTGAAAAAACTTATCATATTCTTACCTTTGATCTGGTTAAAACAATTCGTATCATTTTTTGAGATGATTAGGGCTGAATGTATTAAAAGCATCTTTTCGATCTGATTATTTTTGGTAAGTAAGACGATAGTATCAGCAATTAACTGATTATCTTCCGACCAGATCACTGGTTGGTCAAATAGGGTTATCGTCGAATCCCCGAAATTATAGACCAGTGAATCGCACTTGCCCTGTATATCATTTTTATAGAATTTAGTTTTATAATATGCAAATAAGGCCTGTGCTTGCTGTTCTCTGTCGAAAATAACTTTGAGTGTATCCGCATGCAAAAATAATGAATCGGCCTCATCGATCAGTATGGCTGTGGCACTATCGGTCATAAAAGAATATCCATCGTTTTCATAATACATTGAATTATTACCTTTTACAATAACATTCTGTGTAGTGTCAACCATAGTAACATTATTTGTGGCTTTCCCAAGGCCGGTATTCCTGTTGTAATATAAACTATCCCCTTTAATAATTTGTTCTCTTTTTTGAAAATATGCATTCCTGCTGAAACGTGAAATATCAGTCAGCGTGTTATACCATCCGTTTTCGCAATAAATAATATTTTCATCACTTGTGATATATGAAGGTCCAAGAAAATAGGAAATCTCTGATGTTGTATTGTACATAAGTGTATCAGAAGTAATAGTATATTTCGGATTAATAAGGACTACACTATCTTTAAAAAAGAACTCCTTTGAGTTTGTATAGTAATATCCGATAAAACTGGTAAGTTTATTTTCTGTATCAACAATTTTTCCTCCATCATAATAATGAGCAATTTTCGTATTCCTGTCATAAACCAAGTGGTTTGTAGTAAGAACTGTATTATTGTCAACGAGTCTGACGTTCTCATTCAAGTATGCAATTTTATTATTTCCGTCATAATTCAATAAATCTGAATAAATATTCAAAGAATCATTAACTTTTATCCTGACATTCCCGAATGCTTCAAGGTTATTTGTCGCATCATGCATATAGGCACTATCGCATAATAGGTATGCACTGTCATGTTCAAAGATCACATCCCCAATAAGTCTTTTTACATTTTCGTCAAGGCGTTTATCATATTGCATAGATCCGGCTTGTATCAATCTGATTTTTGTAGTTTTCTGGGGATATGCAGCTTCAGGCATGAATGAGCAAAAACTCACTAATACCACAAGTTTAAATGAAATGAAGTAATATTTGAAGCTAGCTTTGCTCATATTACTGAAGGAATGCCGGAGGGTCTTCCATATACCTTCCGATCTTATCGAAATACAATTCTCTCTCTTTAGGGAAGACTTTTTTCTTAGTTGTGTAAATCAGGACATAATAATAATTATTTCTGTCTTTCCTGACTGCTTTCTCACCATAATCAACTTTATAATTCGGATAATTTTCATCCAGGTACCTCGCAACAGGTGCATAGATATTTTTATGATCCATTTCAGTAATAGTCATTACCAGTTTTCCATCGGGTGTAAATTCTGTTCTTGTGGCAATGTCTCTGAACCAGAATCTAGCCTGGTAATTATTATCACCTATTTCTTCCCAAACAACTTCCTCAGCTCTTGGGAAACGCCGGGAGAAATATGATGTTACTACTTCAGGAACATCAACACTAACAACTGTTTCTTCAACTTCTTCTACATATTTAGTTTTAGACTTTTCTTTCATTTCTTCATTTACTACCACTGCTGCTGCCGCTTCTTCTTCCTTCTCTTCCTTCTCTTTCTTCAATTCTATTTCCTCTAGCAGCTCAGGTGGATCAATCCTCTTTAAAAACCCTCCTGTGATTGTAAAAAATAATTGTGTTTCAGGTTGATTTAGGCCTTCTTTTTTTATAATAAGATAGTAATGAAGTCCCATTTCTTCATTTTCAAGATATTCTGCACTGGAAATTTTATATTCATGGAGCTTTTCAAAATTATCATATGCATAGTCCATAATAGGAGTAGGAAGGGATTTAGGGTCTACCTTTTGCCGTTCATAAACGGATTCATCTTTGCTTTCTTTTTTCTTCTTTTTCTTCTTTTTCTTGTCTTTTATATTACCACTCACTTCACTATCAGCGACCATGTCGAAATCATCCTCATAAACATCGATTTCATCAACAAAAGCCTCACTTGGATCATCAGGTATTTCAGGCTCAATTACTTTTTCAAACCTTCCGACTTTATCAAAGAACAGTTCTGTAACAGGAGGGTCTTTAACACCTTTCATCTTTTGGGTGATTTGAGCATAATAATAATTTTCACGATCGGCTCGTGTAACTTTTTCACCATAGATGAATTTACTGCCTGGATACTCTATATCGATAAAATTTACAATAGGGCGGAAAAGAGACTTTGGATCCATGATCTCCTTTGATTCTATCCATACTCCTTTGGGGGAAAATTCGGCTTTAATATTAAGATCATCCATAAAAAAATCAACTACATAATTTATTTTATGAAGTGTGTCCCAAATTATTTCCTCAGCACGTGAATATTTCCTCTTAAAATACATGATCACATCAGGTGGAACATCACTTTCACTTAATTTCTGATCTCTGAATTCAATATCTTCTTCTATTTTAACTTTTTCTTCTTTTTGTGGAGGTGGTAATTTCTCTTTTTTTTCAGCTTTACCTTTTTCCGCTTTTATTACATCTTCCACTACCTCTTCTTCAAAAGGATCTTCACCTGTTTTTCTTAAGAAGTTCCCGCTTAGATCAAAAAATAATTCAGTTACCGGTTGATTTATACCTTCATTCTTCACCTGAAGATAATAATAGCTTTCATTTTTATGGTTTTCGACATATGCAGAGAAATCAATAATGAAGGTTTCATACTTTTCATCAACATAGTTATTGATGTTACTAGGTAATTCTTTCTCCCCAATTAAAAATTTAGTTTTATTCCATTTTCCATCGGCACTAATTTCAACCAGGCTGGCCTGGCCATCAATTTTTGTTGTTGCGACATAAGTGTTATCAATTTTTTCCCAGTTTTTAACTTTTGCCTCAGGATATTCGTCCTGGAATCCCTTTATGATTTCAGCGGGCAGATCAGCTTTGTCGATTTTCTGTGAATAAGCAGAAAAGGAAATAAAGCTTATAAATAAAACTAATATTCTTGTTTTCATTATTGATAGTTTTCTTAATTAATTATTTCCTAATGTGAACTGACAGGTTAACCCTTCAGTTTAGAGACGATTAATTTTTATTGTTTGTTCTCTGTCAGGTCCAACGGATACAATATTTATAGGTAGTTTGACTTCATTTTCAATGTAGTTGATATATGCACTAAGATCTGCCGGAATATTTTCAAGGGATTTTATATTATCTATTTTCTTATTCCATCCCGGGAGTGATTTATAATGAGGTTTGATGAGATCCGGCGACATTTCATAAGGGACATGATCACTTAATTGATCACCATATTCATAATGTGTACAAACTTTAATTTCTGCGAACAGGCTCATAACATCAGCTTTCATCATAAACAATTCATCAATTCCGTTTAACATTATGGCATATTTTAAAGCTGGAATATCCAGCCATCCACATCTTCTGGGTCTTCCTGTTGTGGAGCCAAATTCCCTTCCTTCAACGCGTAGTGCTTCACCGGTTTTATCTGTAAGTTCAGTGGGAAACGGTCCGCTTCCAACACGTGTACAATAAGCTTTAAATACACCAAAAATATTATTGATCTTTTTTGGGGCAATACCAAGGCCTGAACAAACACCGGAAGAAACAGTATTGGAAGAGGTAACAAAAGGATAGGAACCGAAATCAATATCAAGCAGAGTTCCCTGAGCGCCTTCAGCCAGGATTTTTTTATTATTATAAAGGCTTTCATTGATAAAATATTCACTGTCGATGATTTTCAGGCCTTTCATCATATTTATTCCGTCAAGCCATTTTTGTTCGTATTCATCGAAGTTTAACTCATCTATCAGGTAATCAGAATAATTAAATTTCAGAAACTCAATTATGTCAAGATGTTTTTGTTTGAGAATTTTGTATCTGTTTAAAAATCCATTTTCAAGGATGTCACCAACCCTTATCCCGTTTCGGCTTATTTTATCTGTATATGCCGGGCCAATACCTTTAAGAGTGGAGCCAATTTTTGATTTTCCTTTAGCTTTTTCATAGGCCGCATCCAGCAGGCGATGGCTGGGAAGAATTATATGAGCTTTTTTTGATATCAGAAGATTTTCTTTAGGATCAACATTTTTCTCGTACAGGCTAATAAACTCATTGTTGAGGATAAACGGATCAATGATTACACCGTTCCCAATGAGGTTTATTTTTTCCTTGTGAAATATGCCAGAAGGAATTGTGTGCAGTATTTGCTTTTGCTTATTGAATTCAAGAGTATGCCCTGCATTAGGCCCACCCTGAAACCTTGCAATTATATCATATTCAGGAGTAAGAACATCAATTATCTTACCTTTTCCTTCATCACCCCATTGCAAGCCTAATAATACATCAACTTTCATTTAAATAGAGGATTAATTAATTAAACCACACCCTTATCATTATTTTTCCTGTTCTTCACAAGTTCCATAAAAGGTTAATGAATGATGTGAGACTTTAACGCCAAGCATTTTCTCAACTGAACTTTGGATCTCCTGTAAACGAGGATCACAAAATTCAAGAACTTTTTTAGTATCTAGGCAAATGAAATGATCATGTTGTTTGAATTTATATGCTCTTTCAAATTGCGCACAATTATTTCCAAACTGATGTTTAACAACAAGGTTACAGTTTAGAAGTAATTCAATCGTGTTGTAAAGAGTTGCACGGCTAACCCTGTATTTGTTATTTTTCATTTGAATATAAAGGGTCTCTATATCAAAATGTCCATATGTTGAATAGATCTCTTTAAGTATAGTAAATCTCTCAGGTGTTTTCCTGTGACTGTTCTTCTCAAGATAGTCGGTAAAAATACTTTTTACCGACTCAATTGTGTCTTTATTAATATCTTTCATCTGCAATAAAATTTTGCATAAAAATACAAAAAATATTTTATTAATATTGGGTATAAATAAGAAGATTTTTTTATCACATTATAAAAGAGCCTCTGAGATATTATTTATGCGATATATTTTTTTAATATCTTTTATATGTTTTATCTGGTCAATTATTTCATTTAGTTTTTTCGAGTCAGTTACCATTATCATAACAGCTGCAGTTATAATTTCACCGTTACTATCGTAATGAAAGTTACGAATGTCGGATTGATACTCCTTGGTCAGGATTTTTGTGATCTGATGGATTAACCCTATATTATCGATTCCTGTAATTTTAATTCCTGTGAGGAAACTTTTGGATTCGGGATTAGTCCATTTTGTTTTTATTATTCTATTTCCATATTTTGACATTAAAGGTATAGCTTCCGGGCAATTAGTTCGGTGAATTTCAATTGGTTTTTCAGGGATGATCAACCCAATAATATTATCTCCCGGAATTGGATTGCAACAGGATGAAACAGTATATTGGATATCTGAAGATCCAGCATCTATATTAACAGATTTATTTTTTATTTTGCCCAAAAGAGTTTCCGGCAGGCTTTTGGATTCCTGGATTTTAGTTCTGGCAAAGGGGTTAATTAAATAACCAAACCATTTACTTTTCTCCTGGTCATGGAAACAGGCTTTGACTTCTTTAATGCCTAGATTTCCTTTTGCGATTTTATAATAAAGATCCGTTAAGCTTACATTGTTAAAGGTTTGAAGTTTCGCAATATTTTCCGGGGTGAATTCAATTTTTTGTTGATAAAAATACTTTCCTAATGTTTCTTTTCCTTTTTCGAATAATTTCTTTTTATCGTCTTTAATTGCATCTTTAATTTGAGATTTCGCCCTTGCAGTGATCACAAATTCATTCCATTCGTTTTTTGGTTTTTGTTTATTGGAGGTGATAATTTCAACCTGGTCGCCGGTTTTGAGTTTACTATTTAGAGGAACGAGTTTATAATTGACTTTTGCGCCAATACATTTATTTCCGATCTGTGAATGGATGTTGTATGCAAAATCCAGGGCAGTTGATCCTGCTGGTAAGGTTTTTAAATCACCTTTAGGCGTAAAGACATATATTTCATCAGAGAACAGATTTAATTTAAAATCGGTGACAAAATCAATAGCGTCAGAATCATTATTTTGCAATGACTCCCGTATTTTCGCAAGCCACTGTTCAAGTCCAACCTCAGGGTCAGAAGAATCTTTGTATTTCCAGTGGGCAGCATATCCTTTTTCAGCTATTTCATCCATTCTGGTTGATCGAATCTGTACTTCAACCCATTTACCGGTACGACTCATTAAGGTTGTGTGTAATGATTCATAACCATTAGCTTTTGATAAAGAAATCCAGTCGCGTAAGCGGTCTTGCTTTGGCCGGTAGATCTCTGTAATTATAGAATAAACTCTCCAGCAATCTGTTTTTTCCTTTTCCGGGGGTGTGTCGATAATGATCCTTACTGCAAACAAATCAAATACTTCTTCAAAAGGAATTTCCTTTTTTTTCATTTTATTCCAGATCGAATATATAGATTTGGTTCGTGCGAGGATAGTAAATTTTACATCTCCATCCGCTAAAGACTTCTTTATTGGGTAAATAAATTTATTGATAAACTTGTTTCTGTCTTTTTCTGTTTCTTTGATCTTTTCGGAAATAGTCTTAAAAACAACGGAATCAGTATATTTCATTGCCAGATCTTCCAAATCGGTTTTAATATTGAACAAGCCAAGACGATGAGCTAAAGGTGCATAGATATAAAGAGTTTCTGATGCTATTTTCATTTGTTTGTCAGTGGACATAGCATCCAGTGTTTGCATATTATGCAGGCGGTCGGCAAGTTTTATAAGAATTACTCTGACATCATCTGAGAGGGTGATTATTATTTTCCGGAAATTTTCAGCCTGTAAGGATGGTGTTTTGTGGTCAAAAATCCCTTTAATTTTTGTTAATCCATCAATAATTTTAGCAACTTTTTCTCCAAATAAACCTTCAATATCCGAAATAGTACAATCAGTATCTTCCACAACATCATGCAGGAGGGCGCAAATTACAGAAGTCGCTCCCAATCCAATTTTAGTAGAAACAATATTTGCAACTTCAAGAGGATGGTAAATATAGGGCTCTCCGGATAATCGCCTCATATCTTTATGAGCATCGACAGCAAAATTAAAAGCTTTCCTGATCCGCAATTTGTCCTTCCTCCCGTTCTTGGGGCTTAGTCCTCTTAGCAGTTTTCTGTAACGCTTTAATATTTCCTTTTTTTCTATTTCTTGTGTATCCGGATGCATATCTTTGCAAAAATATCAGTTTGCAATAAACTTAACAAAATTACATTAATTTTCATTACTTATTCGTCTTTAATTTGTGAATTCTTGGCAGGGGAAATATTCTAAAAAAAAATGTTATTATTTTGGTCTGTTAAATTAATCATAGTAATTTTGGATTAAATTTGTCTGTATACGTAACCCGCAAATAATCTCCCGATTCAATCGGTTTATTATATACTTATGTTGAAAATGCTTAGGATCTACTTAGTTTTTATTTTACTATGGGTAATTTCTTTACCTGCTTTTAGCACTCATCAGAGGGCTGGGGAGATCACTTATCGTCATATTTCAGGATATACTTACGAAGTTACAATACTTACCTATACTTATACACCCAGCCCTGCCGACAGGCCGGAACTTGAGATATTATGGGGAGATGGGACGTATAGTATCCTCCCCAGAACAGAAATAATTGATTATCCAAATGATATCCGGCGAAGTTTGTATGTAGGGACACATACATATAGTGGTAATGACACTTATATTATTTCAATGGAAGACCCGAATAGGAATTATGGTGTTATAAATATTCCTAATTCTGTTAATGTACCACTGTACCTGGAGACAATACTTGTTATAAACCCATTTCTGGGTCCAAATAACTCCCCAATTTTATTACTCCCACCTCTGGATGAAGGATGTGTTTATAAGCCCTATTACCATAATCCCGGTGCTTATGATGTTGATGGTGACAGCATTTCATACCGTCTTATAGATTGCCGGGGGATGAATGGTCTGCCAATTCCAGGCTTTGAGCTACCTCAAACCAGCAACATTTTTGAACTGGATGAAATAACAGGCGATCTGATTTGGGACTCACCTGTTATGCAAGGAGAATACAATATTGCAATGCTTATTGAGGAATGGAGAAATGGAATTAAAATCGGATCTGTTACCAGGGATATGCAAATACTTATAGCCGCTTGTGATAATGATCCGCCTGTTATCCAGACTATAATAGATACATGTATAGAGGCCGGGTCAACACTTTCATTCAGAGTTACTGCAACAGATCCTAATGGCGACCTTATCACTCTTACAGGGACAGGTGGCCCGATAGTTATGACTGACCACCCTGCTGATTTTCCACAGCCAGTTGATTCAGTAGGAACAGTTTCTTCAGTATTTACATGGAATACCGTTTGCAGTCATATCCGGAAAAGTCCATACCAGCTATTTTTTAAAGCAATAGATAATGGCACACCTGTCAGGCTTGTGGATTTAGAAACTATGAAGATCACTGTTATTGGCCCTGCTCCTCAAAACCTCACTCCAACTCCTTTGGGAAATACAATTCATCTTTACTGGAATAAGAGTCCATGTCCTAATTCATCAGGATATAAGATCTATAGAAAAAGCGGCTACTATGGCTTTTTCCCTTCTTATTGTGAGACAGGTGTACCGGCTTATACAGGATACAAATTAATACACATGATCCAGGGAATTAATGATACAACCTTCATAGATGATAATAATAGTAGTGGACTAACTCATGGAAACCAATATTGTTACATGGTTGTTGCTGTTTATCCTGATGGTGCAGAAAGCTATGCATCCCTTGAAGCATGTACTTATCTAAAAAAGGATGTACCCATTATAACTAATGTGAGTATAAATTTTACTGATAATAAAAATGGGTTTGCATATATTGCCTGGTCTAAACCTACAGAGTTAGATACTTTGCAAGCACCCGGACCACACAAATATCTTATTTATCGTGATGATACTTTTACAGGATACGGACTGAGCCTGATAGACTCAACAAGCCAGGATCTTAATGATACAATTTATACTGATTCCTTATTGAATACAACTAATTTCCCATATAGTTATCGTATTGACCTGTATAATGATTCAATTGGTAAAAGATTCCTGGTAGGAACTACCCAAATTGCTTCTTCTGTTTTCCTTTCGATTACTCCAAAAGATAATGAACTACAGTTAAACTGGGATGAGAATGTTCCATGGACAAACAATGAGTATACTATTTATAAACGAAACTCTGTTACATCTTTGTTTGATTCCATAGGATGGTCCGATATACAGTCATATTCTGATACCGGCCTCATTAACGGAATTGAATATTGCTATTATGTAAAAAGTAAAGGTATGTATACCGCAACCGGAATAATTGACCCAATAATAAATTTCTCGCAAATAAAATGTTCAAAGCCTCATGACAATCAACCTCCATGCCCACCTGTTTTATCCGTTCGGACTGATTGCATTTTTATTGAAAATCTGTTGACCTGGACAAACCCTAATAATTATTGTGCTGATGATGTTGTAAAATATAATATCTATTATGCATCTACCAATGATGTAGACTTTAGTCTTATCGCAATAAACAATCATGCTGAAGACACAAGCTTTTTGCATAAAAATTTGCAGTCTATTGCAGCATGTTATGCTGTTACAGCTGTAGACTCTGTTGGTAATGAAAGTATTTTCAGCAATATTGTATGTATAGATATCGACAGTTGCTCAATTTATAAATTACCAAATGTATTTACCCCTAATGATGACGGTAAAAATGATTATTTCAGGCCGTTTCCCTATACTTCCGTTGAAAAAATTGACATAAAAATATTTAATCGCTGGGGTAAGATAGTTTTTGAGACTCAGGATCCTGATATCAATTGGGATGGGAAAAACCAGGAAAATCAGAAAGAATGTAGTGAAGGTGCATACTTTTTTGTGTGCGATGTTTTTGAACTTAAGCTTACAGGCCCTGCGAAGAGAACGATTAAGGGAGCTGTTTACTTATTAAGAAGTCCGTAAAGTGTCTTAAGTATTTAAAGTGCCTTAAGTTAAATTACTTTAAATACTCAAAGTACTTTAAATACTTAAGGCACTTGTTAAATATTAAGATATAAACTAAATTTTAAGCGTATGTTTACTGGAATAGTTGAAACAATGGGAAAAGTTGTCAGTATTGACAAGGAAAAAGGGAATATTCATTTTACTATTAAGACTCCTGTCAGTGATGAATTAAAGGTTGATCAATCAATGTCGCATGATGGTGTTTGCCTTACCATTGTTAAGGTTGACTACGAAAAAAAGAACTATGTCGTCACTGCCATTCAGGAAACTCTCGACAAGACTAATCTTGGATCCTGGGAAACAGGATATGAAGTTAATCTCGAAAGAAGTATGAGGATGGATGGAAGATTTGACGGGCATATTGTTCAGGGGCATGTTGACCAGACAGCAATTTGTACAGGTGTTAATGAAGCTGACGGGAGCTGGATGTTCAGGTTTGAATATGATCCTACAAAAGGAAATATAACAGTTGAAAAAGGGTCAATATCCGTTAATGGTGTTAGCTTAACTGTTGTTGATTCGGGTAAAAACTTTTTTACAGTTGCGATTATTCCATATACATATGATGTAACAAATTTTCATAATTTCAGAGACGGCACTGTAATAAATATTGAATTTGACGTTTTCGGAAAATATGTTGCGAAGCTGCTGAAGCTTTATATGGAGCAGCAGGGTAATTAGAATAATCGAATGAACCCGCGAACCTTTTAACCGTCTTCCCATTTTCAAATTTTCAAATTACCTCATTTTCAAATTAATCCTGCCTCCTGCCACTGCAACTGCCACTTTCCCTTTCTTCCTTTGTATCTTTGAATCTTTACATCTTTATATCTTTGTATCTTTTATCCTGACTGCCGACTTTCCTGCCTCCTGCTGCTGCCACTGCCACTGCCACTCTCTTTTAACCACAATGACCACAATGACTATAGCGATGTCAGCGAACTAAGCGACTTAAACGAATATTTAAAACAATTACTAATTACGGATTACGAATATTAACCTGTGAACCTTTGAACGTGCGAACGTTTGAACGTGCGAACCCGCAACCGTTTTCCCCATTTTCAAATTTTCAAATTACCTCATTTTCAAATTTCTTCCTGCCAACTGACGACTGAGTACTTTCCTGCTACTGCAACTGCTACTGCCACTTTCTTCCTTTGTATCTTTACATCTTTACATCTTTATATCTTTTACCAAGCCTCATACAACAGCAATCTGAAAAACCAAGATACTCATTGAATTCAACTAATTGCAGGATCAAACAAAGCTTCCACTCATTTCAGCTTGTCATGCGGGATTTATTCAATTAGTTTTATCAGAAATGGTAAAAGAAAAAAATAAGCGAATTATAGTGCGCGGGACAAAAGTTATAGTTTACAGCGATAATAAGGAAGATTTTATCAGCCTTACAGATATTGCCAGATACAAGGATTCAGAACGAGGCGATTACATTCTTCAAAACTGGCTAAGAAACAGAAGTACAATTGAATTTATTGGGCTTTGGGAAAAATTTCATAACCCAGAGTTTAATTCCATCGAATTCGATGGGATTAGAATCATGGCTGGATCTAACAGATTCTCATTAACGCCTAAGCGGTGGATTGCAGAGACAAATGCTAAAGGAATTGTTTCAAAAGCAGGTCGATATGGAGGTACTTTTGCACATAAGGATATAGCATTTGAATTTGCTTCCTGGCTTAGCACAGAGTTTAAGTTTTACCTGATAAAAGAATTCCAGCGGCTAAAGGAAGAAGAGAATCTACGTCTGTCTCTAGATTGGAATCTGCATCGTACACTTGCAAAGATCAATTACCGTATACACACTGATGCTATCAAAGAAAACATCATTCCACCTGAGCTAAGCAGAAAACAACAGAAAACCATTTATGCATCAGAAGCTGATGTATTGAATATGTCTATGTTTGGTAGAACAGCCAATGAATGGCGTGAAGAAAACCCTGATTTAAAAGGTAATATCCGCGATTACAGTACAATCGAACAGTTGCTTGTTCTTGCTAACCTCGAAAGCATGAACAGTGAGTTTATCAGGATGGGAATGAACCAAGGTGAAAGGCTCTTTAAACTAAACCGCATTGCAATTCAACAGATGAAATCGCTGACACAGAATATTCATATTAACAAATTGAAGTCTAAGAATAAGTGAACTTGCGAACCTGCCTTCCAACCGATTTCCAATTAGGATATTAGCATATTGATTTTCGAACTGAAACCATTTTCAAATTTTCAAATTACCCCATTTTCAAATTTCTTCCTGCCAACTAACGACTGAGTACTTTCCTGCCACTGCAACTGCAACTGCAACTTTCTTCCTTTATATCTTTAAATCTTTACATCTTTATATCTTTTATTTCAAAGCGAGTTACCTTTCCTACAAAAACCATACTAACAGAAAACCAATTACGAAGCCTATGGATAAAAAAGAACTAATGTTTCCTGATAAAGTAATAATAAATAAAATTTTCTTAATCAGGGGTAAGAAGGTGATGCTGGATAAGGATCTGGCAGAGATGTATGGAGTTGAGACAAAACGACTAAAAGAAGCAGTAAGAAGGAATATAACTCGTTTTCCGATCGACTTTATGTTTGAGCTGACAAAACATGAATTCGAAAACTTGAGGACGCAATTTGCGACCTCAAGATGGGGAGGGGCAAGATATTCTCCAATGGCCTTTACAGAACACGGAGTATTAATGTTATCGAGTGTGTTAAATAGTGAAAAAGCAATCAATGTGAACATTCAGATTATGCGAATATTTTCTAAAATTCACAAAAAACTTACTGATAATCTAAACTTTAAGCTTGAATTGGAAGAGATAAAAAAGAAGCTTGAAAATCATGATAAAGATATTGATGAAATATTTACTTACCTGGATGAACTAATAAAGGAACAAGAAAAACCTTTGCCAAGAAAAAGGATAGGATTTCGATTGCCGGAAAAGAGGGCATAATTCTATTGTTCTATTGTTAATGGTAAAGAATCTTGCACCCAGTAACTCGTGACCCGCAAACCCGTAACCCGCAACCATTTTCCTCATTTTCAAATTTTCAAATTACCTCATTTTCAAATTTCTTCCTGCCAACTGACGACTGAGTACTTTCCTGCTACTGCAACTGCTACTGCCACTTTCTTCCTTTGTATCTTTGAATCTTTACATCTTTATATCTTTTATTTCAAAGCGAGTTACCTTTTCCTCAAAAACCATACTAACAAAAAACCAATTGCAAAGCCTATGGACAAAAATGAAGTGATGTTGCCAGATGAAGTAATTATGAGCAAAATATATTTTATCAGAGGTATGAAAGTAATGTTGGATAGTGATCTGGCAGAGATGTATGGTGTGGAAACCAAAGTATTAAAACGAGCTGTCAGAAGAAAAATCGACCGTTTTCCAAAGGATTTTATGTTTGAACTTACTAATGATGAACATAATAACTTGAGGAGTAATTTTGGCACCTCAAGTTGGGGAGGAGCAAGATATGTTCCTATGGCATTTACAGAGCATGGAGTTCTGATGTTGTCAAGTGTTTTGAATAGTGCCAAAGCTATAAAAGTGAATATTCAGATTATGCGTATCTTCACAAAAATACATCGGAATTTATCTGACAACCTTTTATTAAGACTTGAGATTGATAAAATTAAAAAGAGTCTTGAAGATCAGGGAGAAAATATAAAAGAAATATTTACTTACATGGATGAACTAATAAAGGAACAAAAAAAACCTTTGCCAAGAAAAAGGATAGGATTTCGATTACCGGAAAAGAGGGAATAATTCAATTGTTCTATTGTTCTATTGTTAATGGTAAAGAATCTTGCACCCAGTAACTCGTGACCTGCAAACCCGTAACCCGCAACCGTTTTCCCCATTTTCAAATTTTCAAATTACCTCATTTTCAAATTAATCCTGCCTCCTGCTGCTGCCACTGCCCCTTTCTTCCTTTATATCTTTAAATCTTTGTATATTTATTTCAAAAACGTATTACCTTTTCCTAAATAACTGATTAATATTAATGTACTTGTTTTAAAATTAAGCAAGTGGAGGCTAATTTATATTTAAAATATTTTGATATTAAGGAATATTTAATATATTTGTGTGAATTAAACAATGCTTATACAAAAGAATTAAAAATAGTAGATGAAATGAAAACAGCTTATTATTATCTTTTAAGTATTCTTATTAGTATTATATTCTCATCATGTCAGCTTAATAATAAATCAGAGCAATCCTCTGAAGGTCAAGTCATAAATTCGCAAGTAGCACAAACTGATAATAATATAGATACTTCAAATATAGTTTTAAAGGTTTCTTGTGATAGTATAGACCTCAGGTTATACCCTTCAAGAAAAATTTATCATCAATTTCGAAATGAGTCTGTACAATCAGTACAGAGCTTTGGAATTTATTACGATACTGCAATTGTTAAATTATATAAAATCACAAATTCTCAAAATGAAGATATTCTAAAAATACACTTCGAATTAACACCATATTTTGTATTTGGTAATTGGCTTTCTATTAGACGAGAGTTTGAAAATGTGATGGATTTTAGTAATTGTAAAGGGATTCAATTACAAATAAAGAATGAAGCTCCTACTGATACAAAATTGAGACTTACTTTCTGTGATGTAAAGAATAATGAAGATATTAATAAACATGGAGCAGGAGAAATGTGGTGGTTTGATTTTGATGATGGAATTTTAAATAATCAAGGAGATTGGATTACTCTGTTTGCTCCGTTTAATAAGTTTTTTATCTCCGAAGGAAGTGGTGCCCGCCATAATGATTATGAAATGGATATTTCAAAAGCAGTGGCATTTGAGATAAATGTTGTATCTAAAAAGGGAAAACATTCAAAAGGAGATATTTTAATTAAGGCTATACGAATGTATTAAGATTATTTATTAATTTTATTTCACTTTTAGTAGAAAATGATTATAAATTCTCTTTTAAAAGAAATAGTCTTTAAAAATTTTAACAGATATTTAATTAAAGTAGTGAACATTTGCTTAAAATAATAAAACTTAATTTATAGATTGAAATTTAGATGAAGAAAAAAATCTTTTTATTTTTTTTATTTTTTATGACTTTTTTAGTTGTTTTATGCAATGATACTCTTTCTTTCAGGAGACATTATATCATTGTATTTGATGTATCAACACCTTTTCTTCAAGGATTTAGAAGTACACCTGATTATCAAAAAATAATCAAAAAACTATTTACTAATAATATTATTAATTCTGATCTTTATTACGAAGCAAATACAAATAACATTGCTCAGGAAAGACAAAATAATATTAATTTCTTTGAAGAAAATTTAGATGAAATATCGTTTTTTCATTTTGGTATTGCACAACAGGTATTTAGCTCATTGCGATGGACTGCTTCATTTGAGAACAAAAAATTAATTCAACAATTTATAAAATCATTTATTAAAGATAAAAATAAATACTGGTCTGACTATAATTTTAATAATTTAGGTATTGATAAGTATTTATCAGATATATTCTATGTTGAGCCATATCCACCCAAATTTGGAGATGGTGTGACTTTATCTAATTTTGTTTATCCTCTTATAATAGATGGTATAGCTAATGGTGATTATGCTAAAGAATACATATTAATTATTATGAGTGATTTTCTGACGGGATCAGAGTTTGGAAACAGAAAAGACTTTGAAAGGATAAAAGAAGTTTTCGGCTATAATGATAAAAATTCCCCTGAAATTATAAGGAATTATATTAGTAAAATCGAATCAAAATTCTATTTGCTTGATTACTTTGAGTTTGGAATAACACCTATTAAACATCCCCAAAAAAGTAGCGGTACTAAATTAGGAATCATTGCTTACAAAATTAAACCTAAAGCAAGCTATTTAGATAATGAGAATTTATCAATTTTTGTTGATGCTGATTTGAATATTTATCAGAAAAAGTATCAAGGTACCAAGTTTAATATTTCTGATACCAAAATTAAATTTACGCATGGTAATGATTTATTATTAGCAAAATTAAGTTTATTAATAGATTTAGTAAGAGATAGTAAACCAATAGAGATTTTTAATGAAAACATTGCATATATATCTGATAGCAAATGGTATTCAAAATATACAAAAGAAAGAGACTTTTTAGATTTTGATAAAAAATATTTGTCATACTATTTGCCAAGATTTAAAAAAGTTGAATTTGACAGTAGTATAATAAAAAAAAAATTTAATTTTCTTTTATTCAATTATAAATTTTACACGAATTATCAATACAAACAATCTAATAACGTTAATTATATTTTTAGCACAATTAGAACCGTTAATAAATCAAATATTCATTATAAAAGTAAAACCAGTAAAATTCTTATGATCTATATTATTCCAATATTAATAGTTTTTTTAATAATTATTATATTAGTGTTTATTGGAAAGCCGATTAGTCTCAATTACGATTATACAGGGTTCCTTGATAACTACAAAATCATTGATTATACTAATAAGATTGGTATCAAGCAAACACCTTATCAATGTTTCAGTTCAAAAGATAGAGAATTTATTATAGTAAACTGCAAATTATCTTATAAGTATAAAGATTCCTGGTTAAACTGGAAAGCTAAAATAAAAGTGAAAATCATTAAAGAATCTCTTCCAGAAGGTTTTAAGGTTTTTGTCGTACATAATACAGATGACAGAAAACAATTTTATCTCGGTAATGAGTTAGTAATTCCTAATATAAAAAATGATAGTTTTTACTTTTTTATTGGATTTATTAAAACTGATCCTTTATTGACAATTGATAAAATTGAGAATTGCTTTGTTTCAATTAAGCTTTCTGTTCGGGAAAAAAGATTATTTATCATTCGTGATAAAGTAAAAACCGAAATAATACCTTATGAATTTAATATTGGTCCGGATTTAGGAAAAGTATGGGTTGGATTTGACCCCGGAACAACAGGTTCATGTATTGCAGTCGCCCGGGAGGGTGATAAAATAATTATGGAACCGAATCCTCAAAAAAAAGAAAAAACAGAAAAGATTATGCCTTCCGTACTTTCCTTCGACACATCCCAAAATATAATTGAGCAGGAAGATAGCAGAATAGATGAAGACCTTTACAGATATGGAAATTTAGCAATTCAAAGACCTGATTCTGATAGAAAATTCCAATCAATAAAAAAATTACTTGGATTTAAAACTAAAAAGAACGTTCAATTTGTCAATACCACAAAAGATTTTACAGGGCAGCAGCTTACTTCACTTTTAATTTATGGAATGTATAATGATTTAAAACAATATATAAGCAAACATATTGAAAATGACTTTAAAGAGTTGCAGGATAAAAATGCAAGGTTTAATCCTAAAAGAGCAGTTGTAACAATACCAAATAATTTTACAATTTCGAAAATTCAAGATGTAATTAATGCTTTTAAATATATAAAGGATAAAAATGGCAATAATCAATTTAATGAAGTTAGGTATATCTATGAATCTGAAGCTATTCTTTTTTATTTAATTAGCAAAACTCTTAAAGAAAGTGAAAATTATAGAGGAAATAATTTAGTTTTTGACATGGGCGGGGCAACGATAAATGCTTCTTTACTAAATGTTGATTTTTATACAAAAGCAAAAAAATATGAAATTGACATTTTAGGCAAGATGGGATATGGTATTGGAGGAGATACAATTGATTATGCATTATTAAAATTCATTTTCCAGTATGCAGATGACTACCCGAATTTATCCGGTATAAATAATCCATTTATTAACCCTGATATAAGAAGAAAATATCAAGAATTTGCTTTTGATATCAAGAAAAAAATTATAAAAAATTTTAATGAAGGAGCAGAAAGTTTAATTAAACCATCTGAAATTAACGATGCATTTTTAACAATTGCTGATATTAATATTCGTCCTTCTGATAAACTATATAAAAACTTTTTAAAAAATACATCTAATACTTATCCTATTTTAGAAAGTGATTTATTCAATGATCTAATATATAACAATGTATCTGAGATAGTTTGTGAATTAATAAATTTGTCGCATGTTAATGATGTAAGCAATGTTATATTTGCAGGAAGAAGCACTTCATTTCCAAAGATAAAAGAAACAGTAAAGCAAGAACTAAAAAAATTAGAAATAGTAGCTTCTTTTCCTTCTTTAGGACTTGATGAGTCTAAAATTGCTGTAGCTAAAGGAGCTGCTTTGTATGGTGTTAATAAAAGTGGTATTCAATTAAACAATGTTAAAACCAATGGAACTTTTGGGGTAAAACACAAAAGATCACTTGCTGAGGATGATATTGATTTTATTAGGCTAATAGAAATGGGGCAGGAATTCACAGAGAATTCTTCAGGGGATAATTTAAAAAACATATTTTCTGAAGTTAATTTTGCCGATACCTTTACATTTACTAATCAGGATGTTAATTTTTACCAAATTATGGGAGAAAATGCAAAAAATATTTTACTAAACAATGAAAAACATAAAATAAACAAAATTGCAACAATACATACTAATCAAAAAACTGATAAATTGTCTTTGGATGTATGTGAAAATGATAAAATTGAAAGTAAGATCATTACTGAAACTAATAGACCTATTCCAAGTTTTGGAGAAGTACCTGATCAGGAAATTGCTGATGCTAACGATGAACATTATACATGGATTGTACAATAAAGATTTTATGAAAATTATTTTATTTATACTTTTTTCAATTACTTGTTTTAGCCAATTATTTGGGCAAAATAATTTTGCTAAAATTAATCATGATATTATAATAGAGATAGACAGCATAGATTATAAAATATACAAAAATGAAATATTTAGCATTGTTGGTGATACTAACTTAGGAATTTATATTGATTTTGGTGAAGATTCTGTTTTTATTAAGGTGGAAAAAATTAAGGGATTACCAAAATATTATAAATCATCAAATAAACAATTTGAACCACATCTTGATTTAGAAAAGCTTACAAATGTTATTACAAAAATTAAAATAGATGGCGGACATTATTATAAGTTTGACTTTTCTGAATTCAAAAAAGACAATAATATTGATACAGTTTATGTAGTAACAAATGATAATAAAATACCCTTAATTAATAAAAATGAATTAACTAAGGAGCTTACACAATTTGGAGATTTTATTCGTATAATAGTTGCCGGCGCACCTACTTTTTTTTATGATACCTCGGCGATAAAATATTTGTTGCCTGATTTTGATAAAGATAAATATGATATATACAAAACAAAAGATGGAAGAAATGTTGCTATTAAAAAAGACAAAACAAAAGCTTTTTGGAAAACAAACAAACAAAATCCCCCAACGGTAGCTCCACCGAATGATTTAATTTTTAAAAACGTTACTCTGAAAAAAATACCAACATCAGAGGAAGTTTCATTAAAAGATGGTAAAGTTTTAAAGTTCAAAAATAGATGGATTATCAAAACTAAATTTCCTCCATGGTACATATATATAGCTGCCGCATTATTTATATTTATTATAATAATATTATTAAGATTCTTTTATGGTAAAAGAATTAAATTAGTTTTTTGGGAATGTGAAAAGAATACTGAAACAGTAACTCTTGAATACAAATATAAAAACAAAATAAATAATTTCATTAAAGATAAAGGTATAAGTTCAAAGAAGTTGAAAAAATTAAATAAAAGTTTAATTGAAGACAAAAATAGAGAAGGAAAGAAAGGAAAAATTTCATTGAATAAATGGAATAAATCTATAAATAAAGAAATAATAATAGGTAAAAAATGGAAACTAATAAATAAATATAAAAACTCTAATGAATTTAGTTTTCTGCTATTTAAAAGAATCAAAGAAGAAGATAAAAGACAGTTTAATCATTCATCTCTTACAGATTTCGCTAAAAAGTATCATATAGCTTTATCAGAATTAATTAAATTAAATCCGGTGAAATTACATCCGGATTATAAAACCTTGCCTACTGAATCCAAAGATGAGATAAAAAATAATTTACAACAAGAAAAACTCATAGTCGGATATAAGAATGAAATAGTATGGAAATATAAGAAACATATTGATAAAACAAAATCCCCAGAAACTTTAGAATTAAAAAAATCCAGCGAGCAACATCCTATTCCTATTGATTCTATAAATACCGGACAAATATTTACCCAACTTAAATCAATGATACAAACGTTGCACAATAATAACCAAAGAAGTTTTAATTCAGTTAATAATGAACTTAGTGAATTAAAAAAATATAATAAACAATTACTTGAATTAAATAATGCGAATACAATTAGGCTTAGTGAAAAAATAGAAACCATTGAAAAGACGAATATTAATCTTAATAAAAATCTTAATGAAGAAAAAAAAGAAAAAGAAAATTATCGGGACCAATTCAAAGAGTTTCAAATAAAATATAACGATTTAATTAAATCAGCAAAGCCTTGTCCTGATGAACTCGTTAATTATTCAAAAAAGATAGTAAATTTTTCCGAATTTATCCAAAAAATTGAAGATGATGTTTATAATATTATTATTAAAACTAATAAGTATAAAGTTTCCGATACTGAATATTTAATAGTTTCAGAAATCATCAATTCATTCATTAGTTCAATTGATAAAAAATCTAATAATAAATGGTTTCAGGTTTTCAAGGATATTAATCAATTAGGAATTACCACTGATAAAGAAATTATTAATCGCATTGAAGATTTTAAAAATACGCCGGAAGAACTCATTTATAGCCTTAAAAAATTCTTATACAATAGAATATGGAATGGTTATCTTTCTAACTTGGTTATTGTCTGTGAGGAATTAAGGAACCTTGATAGATATATCAATAATGATTCAGAATTTACACATAACTTAATACCTTTGGTAACTGACTCAATAAAGAATATTAGGTTTAAAACCAAAGATATACTTAACCTGGAAATAAATTATGTCCCTCTTTTTGAGGACTATGAAAAATATAACTTTACCAAATGCTCAACCGAAAATACTAAAGATTATACAAGTCAATTAAATTTGAAAAATTTTGAAAAGCATGATATCATTGAAATAATTAATTACGGGTTTAAAAACAAAAATGATTTTGAGAAAGAAGATAGTAATGTTGTAATTATTAATTAAAAAAATATGACATTTATTGAAGAATTTATTACTGAATTAGGAGCATATTTTCATGAGGCCCAGGATAGCTTGAGCTCTTTTGAGTTTTGGGCTTATCCGGTTTTTACCGTTCTTGCTATTTGGGGGCTATCCATTATTATCCCAAAACTGTTTTATCAAAATAAAATAAGATACTCGCTAAAAAAACCTTTTTACGTAAATTCTTCAATTATTATAGCCTCTTCGTTAATTGCGGGCTTATTAATTAGTATAGCTTGTTACCTTTGGACACAAAATTATTATTCTAACCATATTCCCCCATTAAAGCTTTCTTTTCTTATAAGCATCTTGATACCATTTGTTTTTATAATTTATACTTTTACAACATTAAGCAAAAAATATGACAGGGCTTTTTTAAAGGAAATAACCGGCCAGCCTTTATCATCTAATTTAAGAGACAATGTTGTGCTTAAGGCAAAAAAGATTTTTAACACGTTAAAATTATTTTTATTTATTCCTTTAATAGGATTTCTTTTTTTATTTTTTATACTTCAAAAAGATTATAATCTGATAAGTTTTGTATTTGATAATTCAGGAAGCATGAATTCTCCTCCTGCCAATAATAGTACAGGGCAAAACAAAAAGAATATTGCAACCGTTGCTTTGAAAAAAACATTCGATAATCTTGATTCATATAATCATATAATATTAACCACCATTGAACCCGGCCAACAAAATGTGAATGATGCACAAAATACTATTGATGAAATTACTCAAAATCGTTCAATTTCAGATCTTAGAGGTAAATATGTATTTTTTGATAACCCGAAGCAGGCTTCTCACCAGTTTATAAATCAAATTTCTGCAGAAGAAATCTATGGATCTCCAATTACAGAAATTATGTGGCAAAATTTTTTATTCACAAAAGAGATTTCTTATTCTTTTGATTATAATAACAAAATGTTATTTGTAATCACAGACGGTGAAGATCAGATTCATAACGATTATTATTTTTTTTGTGTTATTGACGAGTTTAACCAACTATTTAATGAGGATAATATTGTTTTTATAGATATTGAGGGGAATGTAGAAACCGGAAACATAAATAACTTTTTTTCAAATGCAATGAATTGCAATTATAGTGTAGAAGATGGAAGCACTGCAGATGATTATTTTATTGCTCTTGACAGAATGCTTAAACCTTTTAATAACAACTGGTTTTTTGTATATTGGATATTATCAATTTGTATTGTTTGTGAATTAATAATATTTTTTATTAATCCCAAAAAGTTATAATATATGAAAAAATTAATTTTAATTATTCTATTATTCGTTTTAATACTTCAACCTTGTATTACTCAGGAAAATGTATATATTATGATAGATGTGTCAAGATCCGGAATTAAACGTGTAAAAGAAAGTTCAGGAAAATCATTAATATCAGATATTGTAACCGGTTCATATAATTATACCAACCATGCCGAATGGAATGTTGTAAATCCTGACATACCTGTAGATGATTCGAAACTTAAAAATATTATTAGTGGGAGTAAGCAGTCACTAATTGGAAACGGAACTAGTTGTGGAATCATTGAATTCGGGAAATATGGAAGACACAAAAATTCACATAACTTCTCAATGGTTAATACCAATTCTGATTTTACTGATTTTTATAATAATAAATATCCTGATAATGTTTGGAAAGATAATTATACTTATATCAATATTGTTGAAGCATGGATAGCTGTTCAGGCTAAAGCCGTACCTGTTAATGCTTATTATCTTTTCCGGTTATCTGATGAACTGCAAGATCAGGGTAGTACAAGCTCACAGGTAACTTATACTCAGGAAGAAACAGAATGGATTGCAGCGTATGGTACGGCAAATGCATCAAAAGTGAGATTATTAACCATGCAGTACGAGAAAAATAATAAACAAATGTTCTTGGTTATATCAAAGATATACAATCTTCAAAGTTCTCAAAATCCTATTCCTAAAATACAACCTGATAAATCTGCTATCACGCCAAAGATAACTATACAAACCTATGCGAATGGTGTTAAAGGGGATGAGGCAATTGCTAAATCAAATCAATTAAAACTCTCTTGGACATGTAAAGGCTGTCAAAAAGGAATCAAATACCGAGTAAAAATTACAGGTTTTAATAATACTGATTTCAATGATACAAAAACCGTATCAGCCAATTTTTTAAATTTAACTTTGGAAAATGGCAGTTATCGTATTAATATTTCCGGATTTAGTAGTAATCAGAACATTAAAGTAATTCCTGATAAAACTTATATTAAAGTTAAAACAGGAGGTGGGGTGGGGTTCTTAATAATATTATTGATAATAGCTGCTTTAGGCACTCTATTATATTATTCATGGAAAAAGAACCGTAAACCAAAGAAAAAAGTAAAACCTGGGAAAAATAAAGACCAAAAGAATGGTTACAAAATCATATAAAATTAATAAGATATGAATATATTTAAAGAATTATTTTTTAGCCTTGAATTTATTAGCGCTCCTTTTCAACTCGTCAAAATCATTTTATTTTTAGTTTTAGGAGCATTAATTGTTTATTTATTTCTGCTGGTTTTATCCAAATATCTTTTTCGGAAAACACATTTACATAGTGACTTTAGGCTACCACAAACTTTACTTTGGTCAATCATTTTATTTTTTATATTTTTCAGTATCTATATCGGATTAATTATTAATTTTTATGGATTCGATAATATTCCCTGGGATAATTTTAAATTATACATAGGATTTTATAAACCTTTAAGTATTATCCATTTGGAATTATTATATATAGGTACTATTGTTTATTTCATTTTAAGAAGAAGAAATTTATTAAAATCATTTAAAAACCAATAATATGGCAACACCTACAATATTTATAGGAATAGGAAGCAGTGGCATGTATGTTTTAGAGCATGTGCAAAGGTTTTATTATGAAACCTTTAAAGAAAATAAACCTAAGCATGTTGAATATCTGTATATTGAAACAAATAAAGACAACAAGCCGGATGTAACCCCTTTGCCTGATAAAATAAGAAGAGTCTTTATCAGCCTTGAAGAAATGAAGCAAATGAGTAAAGATATTATTGATTCAGGTGCAGGTTGGGTTCCCCCATTATCTGACCTTATGAATTCAGGATTAGGTGCAGGAGGCGTTAGGCCTATTGGAAGAGTTGGATTATGGGGCAGAAACAATAAAGGAAATAATTTCAGAAATGTTGTTGAAAGTATTCAGTTGGCATATAGAAATATAAGTAAATCAGGAAATAAACCTGTAGTTTTTATTACAGGTACTCTCACGGGAGGAACAGCATCAGGTATGTTTATTGACCTTGCATATATGGTTAGAGATATCATCAAAGACATTAAGGAATTATTTGGGCTGTTTCTGATACCAAATAAACCTACCGATATAGTTGCCAATGCTCAATATTATGCTAATACTTATGCATCTTTGCTCGATATTGATCAATTTAATTCAACAGAAACAGAATATAGCGAAAAATGGCCTACCCGGCACACTGATGTACCTTTTAAAGAACCACCATTTGAATTATTCCAAATTATCAGTCAGGATTATATTGATGGAAGTCCTGCAATAAGTAGTCTTAGTGGTTTATATAAAATGGCCGGATTATTTATGTTTTTAAATATGATCGGTATAAAAGAAAAAAGAACTGCAAGACTTGTTGATTCTGAAATTGGCAAATATGGTTCTTTTGCACTTTCAGCCATTCAATATCCAAAGGATCAGATTGAAGAATACGTTGCTATTGAACTAAGTAAAGAATTATTAGATAGATGGATAAACCATAAATTATATATTATTAACGATTCGGATTTCCAAATCATTGAGGGAAATATCGGCGAGCAGGCAAATGAAAAATGGGATAGCATCATCAATGACGCAATTAACAGTTTAAATACTATTGGAGGACGTGGAGGAAAAGACCTTGTTCATGAATTGGAAATAAAAGCCGTGAATGTTAATAAAAATGATATAACGGAAGAACCCTTTGAATATTTGTTTAGCCTGTTTTCAAGCAGTGTTGCAAATAACTTTTACGGTATGGTAAAAGGAAATATACAAACGGCAGTTGATAATATTATTGAATCTATATATGATTTTAATGCCAGAATTCTGGATGATACGGAAAATATTACATTTGCTAAGATTGCCTTAGAACAGCTTACCAAATCAATTAAATCAAATATTGAATATTGGAATGGTCTGGGAATTTCTAAAAGAGCTGATCAATGGGACAATTTATTGTCCGAACAATGTAATTGGATGTTGAAAAACAGGTATAAATTACTTTTGGAACAAGATCCGGTTTTATTCGACAGAATGATTACAACCTTTGACTTAATGAAAATGCATTTACTGATCACTATATTAGAAGAGATCATTGATAATATTGAGAAAAAAGAAGGTGCTAAATTAAAATCCAGTACAACAGATACGGTACTTCCCAGATTAAAACAATTTGACGTCCTGTTTACAGATATAGCCAAAGTAACCGGAAAACTTGAATCGGAAAATACATCTTTAGAAAAACGGGCAGAGGAAATAATATCCGATATTAATGATGAAACCATTCCATTATATAGAGTATTCCCGAGTGAAAGTTTTGAAAAAGAATATAAAATAGGAAAGGATATCTATCAGCAAAAAACCAAAACTAAAACAAGAACCAGAATTGATATTTCACAGGTTGGATTATGGAAATATCTTACTTCAAAGGGAAGAAATTTTCATAATGAATTATATCAGGATGTATTATCATCATATCGAACTCTTGTTTCAAAATACGATTGCATAGCTGATTATAATGTTCCGCAATATATTGAGGAGCACCCGGATGAAGCATTGGAGGTAGCTAAAAAAGGTACTTTAGGTTTTTTATCACTAAATAAAACTTTAACTCCTGAACATTATATGCCCAGATTTATTGCCGCTTCTTCAAAACCGGCCATAGAAAAGGTTATTGATAGATTTGAAAGTGAACATAATTTTACGGATTTTAAAAAAGATAAAAATGGTATTCTTGAAATTAAAGGTTTAAATAACATGATGGTATTTTATGATGAAAAATTAAATTTTAAACCTCTGGAAAATCTTGTTTATATACAGGATATGAAAGAAGTCTATGAACATAAACCTAGCAATTTTGAAGGTACAAACGAAACCTGGATTAATTACAGAAATGCATATTTTAAAAAAACAATAAAATGATACATAAAGGAATAACTAACTCAGAGAGTAACAGTAATAAGATTAAACTAACCAAAAAATTAAGGGCAAGTTCGGTAATGTTTATTATTACCGCCTTTTTACCTTTTATTATTATCCTTTTATTTGCATTTAATATTTTAAAAGGAAAACCTGCAGAAAGTTTAAAATTAGAAGAACCGATTGCAAAAGTAATTGTAAATAATGGCATTGGAACTGCTTTTCTTGTTTCGCCGACACAGTTATTAACCGCCAGGCATGTAGTAGAAGGAATGAACATTGGCGATGAAGTGATTCTTGATTTTCAAAAAGCAAGAAAACCAAGACAAATAACAGGCAGGATTGTATTTTATGAATCCAGTAATTCATCTCCTGTTCAAGGTGTTGTTCCTCTTGGTTATTTTTTAACGGATATAGCAGTAATTGAAATTCCGGAGATAGAAGATATTGAACCGATGGAAATAGGGGATTCAGATTTTGTTGAAGAACTGGATGAGGTGATCTTGATTGGTTATCCAAATGATGATTACTCTAAAACGGATGGTAAAATCAATAGTATAAGTTATCAGGACCTTGATTTGTTCAAATCCGATGTAACTGCAAACAGGGGGAATAGCGGTGGACCTGCTATTTATAAAGAGGATAAGAGTGTGATTGGTATAATTGTAGGTAGCGGTGACCCTGACGATCAAGGAGAGAATGTTATTATAAAGATTAATAATGCTATATGGTTTTTGGAGAATAATGGTATAATTATTCAATAATGGAAACGATACTATTTATATTTTTTAGCATTATAATTTCTTCAATAATATTACTTTTTATCAGGATATTAATCAAAAAGATTGATCAACCAGAGATTTTTCATAAAAAGATTTTATTACTATCATTTATTGGTATCTTTATAACATTATTTGGAGTATTTCTGACAAATTATACAAATATAATTATTGATAATAATAATAATCCATTTTTTATTTTTAAAAACAATGCATCTGCAAGTAGTTTAGAGAAATATAATGAAAAAATAGAATCATCAACGACTGATTATCTTTTTTTGATTGATATTAGTGAATCAAATATTTCTGATGTGACGGAACTCAATTGGTTTGATAATGAACAAAGAATTCTTAAAGAACTAGGGTTTATTACAGATGAAAAATCTATAAAAAAAAATGATTTTTATCCTATACTACTTTCTATTGCAGATTTATTAAATAACAGAAATGAATCTATTGATAAATTTGCTATAGGTCTTTTTTGTGCTAAACTTGAAGCTGTATTCCCTAAATCATTTGCAGATTCTGAAAATCCTTTTATTGAAAATAATGAAAATAATCGCAAAGAGATAATAAGAACTGATATAAAAAAATATATAGAAAATTCAGATCAAACGAAGACCAATTTTATACAATTGTTTGAGACCTTAGATTCCACAACATTTAGAAAATATAAAAAGCATATTACGGATTATTCAAAAAGAGATTTAGCTCTTTATATCTATAGTGATTTTATCCATGATAGATTATCTCCAGAAGAAACACAGAATGATAAGGTTAGTATATTCACGAATTTATCAAATCTTCAAAACTATAATTTTCAAACTATAGCTGCTATTTCGTATAATAAAAGGGTAAGAAGACTAAATAATAATGAAACTGATATCTTACCAATGCTTGATTCAATTTTTGTTTCTGAAAAGTTACACAAGTTTGACTTTACCTCTTCTAATTTTCTAACGGATTTTCTAACTGAAAATTATCAATTGTTTTCATCAAAAAGATTAGAATTATATTTCGCTGATGAAAATGATATAGAATCAAAATCTAATATTAAAATACTAGAGAAAGGTAAGTATTCTTTTTCATTAGTCTGCAAGGATAAGTATAACAATCTTAATGATATATTGAAGGGTTTTTCAATTAAGGAAACTGGTAAAGATGATCAATTGCATTTTTACTTGAATAGGGTTCAAAGTTATGATCTAAAGAAAAATATGGAAATCTCTATATGTTATGAAGGACAATTACAAAAAAATATTGATCGTCATTTATTAGTTGAATTTCCACCTGATGTTGCAGAATACTCTCTATTAATCCCAATAAAATTTACTAAAACAATACCTCATTGGTTAAAGTATTTTTTCTCGGCATTAATGTTTAGTATTCTATTTCTTTTAGTTATTTTAATGTGGGACAAAGCATTTACATTTTATTTCTCTGATTAACAAAATGAAGTTTGGAAAGCATGTAAATTATTTGAGTTTGTGAAGGAATGAAAAAGTGCATGAAAGAAAAATAAAACGATATGTCAATCAAAGAAAAAACAAAAACGGATAACTGGGATAAGCTAAAAATCCTTTCAAAGATAATAGGATTTCTTATAATTCCAATTGCAGTTGTAATCATTGGTAATTTGTATTCAAAAACTTTAAAAGAAAAGGAGATTCAGGGAAATTATATCAAAATTGCTGTAGAAATATTAAGAGAAGAACCTTCAAAAGAAAATTACAATATACGAGATTGGGCTATTAAAATTATTAATCTGTATTCCGAAGTTAAGTTAAATGATTCCATCCAGCAGGAACTTAAAACTAAGACAACATTTCCACAAATACCGCAACCTGTATTTATTTCCGGTGAATCACTTACAAAAGGTGATATATTAGTTGAATTACTAAATAATAATCTACTTCGAAAAATATGTGATGCAAAAAATATACTTAAGAGTAAATCATTAAATTCAGAAGTTGAGGCAGCAGATATTTTTCGTGAAGTATTGCAGAAACTTTCACCTGAAAATAAATTACAACTTGATCAAAATTTGCATAAAGAAGCAGATTCAGATTATCGAAATAAGTTTTATAATAATGCTGCAATAAAATATAAAGTTATGTTTAATAAGTATTATGAATATTGTAATTAAAATTATTATTAATTAATAGCAGGTAATCATGAAAAAGAAAACTTTATTTTTAGCAGGAGTTCTAACATTTAGTTTAGTACTCTTTCTTTCAACTTCAAATCTTGTTCATTCTCAGGATGTCTCTAATCCGGAGGAAGTTTGCATCCTTTCAATTACGTCACCTGATAAAGATGGTACAAACGTTGGTTTAAACTTGAATGTAAAAGGACAGGCAAAGAATCTTCCATCAGGAAAGCATTTATGGATTCTTGTTCATAGAATAAAAGGATATAAAGCAGTTTGGTATCCTCAGGGAGAAGGTGAAATTGATCCGATAACAAATAAATGGGAAGTTACAGTGCAATTTGGCAAATCCCAGGACATTGGTTATGAATTTGAAATAGCCGTTATTGTTGTTAATGAAAAGGAACATGCAAAACTAATGGATTACTGGCTTAATGCTATGCAAAGTGGAGATTGGAAACCAAAATTAATGCCACCTGTAGAGTGTCCTCCCAAATACAGAATGGTAAAAAAAATAAGCCATGATTAATGATAATTTTGAATCAAAAGAAGAGTTTACTTTTTTCTATAATGAATTAAATCATAACTATCTTAACTAATACAATTTAACAAAATCGCATATGGGATATAGAAATTTCAATGGAAAGTTATTTTCTATTATTATCCTAATCATTTCACTTACTTCTTGCCTTGAAGATGAAAACAGCAAACAAAATCTTCAAAACAGAAAGCGAATTACTTTTGAAACTCAATTAAATAGTTCAGATTATGAAACTCTTGCTGTTTCTTTAAAAGCATTACAGCAAGAACTTATGGATTGTCAATCTTATTCAAAGGAACTGCTTCATTTATCAGGTCTTAAAAAATTAACAGGATATATTTTTGATAAGGAAAATAACGATTTGATCCTTATTGGAAAAACTGATGAAAGTTTACCTGATTTATATCTGGAAGATTTTGTGATTGCCCTAAGGAATGCATGGAATAAATATACTATTATTAAAGATAATATACCTTATTATTCTAATCCTGGGTGTTCAATTGATCCTGATACTAACATTTTGAAAAGATTGGATGCTATTAGTCAGCAGATAAATTCTGATACCTCCATTAATAATATAGAGAGATTACTCGATAAATGGTGTCAAATATGCATGCATGATCAAAAAGTCCGCGTATTAGGTATTCCATACAACAGCCATTTCGCAAAAATAATGGTAAAGGCAGATTATGATATGAAAGCTATAGCAGATGGTTCGGATTCGCTTGAAATTGAAAATTTTCATAGCTTAACAGATAGGCGTATCCAAGAAGCACGATTAAAAATAAATAACAGTAAACCTGACAGTAATCTTTCACGTAACCTGAATCGATTTTGGTTGTACCCTGGAAAAATGCTTTTTGAACGTGCAGAAAATATTACAATTATTAAACAATGTGCGGTAACTCTCCAAACGGAAGAAGAACATCTTCATAAAGGGAAAATAATCCCGACAGGAAAGATCGATAAATTAGCTCAACAATTTGCCAAAGATTTTACCGATAATTATGTTCAGATCAGTCAACAACGTTCTGTTTATTCAGAACTTGAAAATCTTTACCGTTTTGTCGCACTGGCAAAATTACTTAAGTTCTCTGATGTTGGATTCGATTTGAGTTATCTATTGGAAGGTTTTGAAATAACTCAAACTCATGTTAACAGACAACTTCCTGGCAAGCCTCATATAAGTAGATATGAAAACAAACAAAATAATAATAGTAGTCACTTTTGGTTACGGAGTTGCGGGGGCGTTGATATTGATATAAACATTAATCAAAACCAATTTAAATATAATAATGATTATTTAGCAGAATTAAAAAAGACAGTTTTAGACAACAGGCCTTCTTCAAGTTCCATTTCATGGCATGCAAATCCTGACAGTAAAAATAGAGAGTTAGTAAAAGCCAAAAGCGATGATAATGTAAGGTTCTTTTATTTGAGCACAATTCCAAAAAGAAAAAAAGAAGATGATGATATAGTCGTAATTCAGTTCGGCACTAAAAAAGTTATGGTTAGTCTTGCAGAATTAGACAGACTCATAAATGGTAGTCCTGAAGTCCCTTCTTTTGACAGATTGTTTTTTTCCAATGGAAGAAGTAAACAAAAAGTTATTATTTTTAAAAGTGATTTTTCTGAGCGAAGATATATTGACAAATATTATAAAAACCGTGAAACACCGGAAATTCAGTCTCAATTATTATTGGCTTTAAGAAATCGTTATCCTAATTATGAATTTTACCTTGATGATGAGATGGATTTAGCCAAGTCAAATATTGAAAATTTACCTAAAATATATACTTCAGAAGACATTGGAGCCTATATAATAAAGATGTGTTTCGAAGTAAAGGATTATAACGTATTAAACAATATTAAAGATATTTTAGAGGAAGCAGGAATACAAGTTGAAGAATCACTTGTCGTAATTGAAAGACCTAATATTCTTATTATTTCAGGGCATAAAGATGAGCATTATAAATCGTATCTAACAAATCTTGGTAATAGAGGCGCATTAAATGGAAAATGTGTTATTTCATTCTCTTGTTATGACGGTGGTGATGAAACATTTAATAGTCATTTGATTAAAAAATATGGCGCAAAAGCAATTATTTTCTTTCCCACAACAATTCATCCCAGCGCTGTGGAAGATGTTATTAATGAGATGTCAAAGATTTTGCAGAATAACAGAGCTATTAACTTAGAATTAATAGAATTGTTGAATAGAAGTATCGAAAGAGCAATTGAAAACAATCCCATTGATAATAATGACCATACAAGATCAAATTATTTTAAAAACCTAAAAAAAGCAATACCACAAATTTCTTTTAAATCGGAAAAAATATTGAAGCCAATTGGGGATATAAAATGCTTTTGCCAGTGTTAAATGAACATGAGAAAGGAAATATTGTTGTTTGCGAAGAAATTTCAAAAAAATAAAAACTAAAGAGATGTTAGAAATCAATTTGAATTATAAAAATGCAATAGATCCTTATCTGCATATACCTCCAAATGAGCGAGAATTAGGTGGTGAGCCACATATTGAAACAAAAAATATACGCTTACGCATCGGCGAGCGCCCTGTTGCATATAATTTAAAAACCTTATATGAATTAAATAATCGCAAGCTTCCAAAGGATATACAAATTTTCGAAAGTTATAAGATATGGGTAATTAATCATAACATAGGTGTCATAAAGGAAGGTGGTTATAAAAGTATTAATAAGCTTGGTTATCGGGTGCAATTTCCTGATAAGCCAAAAGTTACTGTTATTGATATTTTACCGCAATCTCGTTTTATAAAAAAACTTGAAATGTCTTTCAAAAATGAAACAGATATTCAAATTAATGGTCAGGTATCTATTCCGGATCCTTTGGTTATATTAATGAACATCCTGGAAGATATTCAACTGGATGCAAAGATAAATATTGCCAATCATTTGAATATTGTGGGACGGTTTTCATTTTCTGTTATTTCACCAACTATTCAGGCTGTAGGTGTTGGGGATAGAACAAGCGAATGGCTTTTCACAAAAGAAGATAACCCATTAGTAGGAAATCAAAATTTGACACAAATTATACTTACTCCGCGACATACAGAGAGATTAAAATTTAAATCAAAAATATATACTACCGTGTCAACATTCAATCTTATACCTTCAAGATTAGAAAGTGAATGGATTGATTTAGAATGTGAACTTACTTAGGTTTCAATATATGAAGTGGCCATAAATGCGATTGCCTGAAAAATTACTGTTTTTTTCTTAAACTTTCACCTTTTAATTCTATTCTGTACGAAGTATTGTATATTCTGAACCATCCTGACTTTGCCAAGAATATTCAATTATGTTTAAGTCGAGAAATGAGAAATGTCAAATATCTTTTATGTTATTGGTAAAAATAAAATAAATACTGGTGTAAATTCCAAAATTTTTATTGACTTTTTCTAATATTTTCTATATATTTGCAAATAATGTTATTAATAAATTGCCATTTAAAAGGTTATGTAATATGAAAAGGTTAATAATATTATGTTTTGTATTTTGTATTAATATAAGCTATTCACAAATTCCACCTTCTGTAGATAGCGCATATAAACATATCAAGAAACAATTTGATTTCTTACATAAGTTTTCTTATGTTTATTTAGATGATAACTCGGGAGGTAATATATTTATCCCTTCCATATGGCAAGGAGCAACATCTGATGTATATTTCAAACAAGATTTTACAGGTGATTGTTGGTCAGGGCGAAGCTCAACTCAAATAATATTTCCGTTAAGTACTGATACTTCATATTCAGCAATAAAATATGTGTATCCTAACAATAATATTGGTTTATATCGAGGTTTTGATGTGTCTAATGCAACAGAATTATCTTTTTATGCAAAGGGAAGGGGTACGGTTGAGTTTTTAATTGGTGGGATGAATCGTAGGCCTTTTTATAACAATACTTTGCCTTTTCAAGATGGAGTTGATATTAGAAGTTCAGGATTTATTAATTTATCAAGTACTTGGCAATATTATGCTATTGATTTATCTGATAATATTTTTTGGGTATATGTTGATTCAACAGCAGGATTAAATAACAAATACATTCAACCAATGTTTATGGATTCTTATTGGAATTTTGATTTTTTTTATGGCGCCTCAGATGGACTGGGAGGAACTTGTATGAAAATCAATTGGTTTGGTGGAAACAGTACATGGGCTGGTGTTTTTCTATTCCCACCAGAAAGCGATTGGACTAGTACTCAGGGTTATGACTTATCAGGGATTGATAAAATACATTTTAAAGCAAAAATTTCTACTCCGGGCAATGTAAAATTTTTATTTGGAAAGAATGGGGATTCTTGTGGTCAATTGACAAAAATATACTACATTTCAAATACATGGAAATGGTATGAGTGGGATTTAGATAATAATTTAAATTATAATAATGTTATAGGTGGTTTTGGATTTTTCTTTGGTGGAAATATTGGTACTCCAAATAATTCATCAACATTTATTGATTCGGTTTATTATGAAGGAGTCGAACTTGCCAGTGATTTTTCTAATGTAATATGTGGATTTACTGTTTCTGTAGACAGCATTTTAAATCAGGATTCAGTTATTATATATCTTGATGAAATAAAATACAATAAAGACAGAACTGAAAAACCCAGATTCTGTCAAAGCTATGTATGTTGGAATGATACAATAGATATAACCCAAAAAAATACAGCCTATACCTATGACAATGCTCTAAAATTAATAGCTGATTTAACACTATATGATACCCTTAACGATATCCAATATCTTGAAAATGCTAAAAAAGTTGGTGATGCTTTAATCTATGCAATAAGTTATGATAGATTTTTTAATGACAATAGAGTAAGGAATGCATATATGAGTGGTGAGATGATGCATTATGATTCCACAGTACGAATACCTGGTTGGTTTGATGATAATTCAAATGCATGGTTTGAAGATGTTCAGTCTGTATCAACCTCAACAGGTAATATGGCTTGGGCTGGAATTGCTTTAACATCGTTATATGAAGCAACAATGGAAATCCAATATTTAAATGCTGCTAAGGCAATTGCAAATTGGTGTATTGATAGTACAAGTACTTCATATGGCTTTACTGGTGGATTTGAAGGATGGGGGCCCTCAGGCCAGATAAAATTAACTTGGAAAAGCACTGAACACAATATAGATTTGTATGCATTATTCAAAAGATTATTTGAAATAACAACTGATTCTGCATATTTTTTCTCATATAAAAATGCTGAAAACTTTGTAATGTCAATGTGGGATTCAACAGGAAATCATTTTTGGACAGGCACCGATAGTACAGGAGTGAATGTTAATATAAGTGTTATTCCTTTAGATATTCAAGCTTGGTATATAATGGCTTTTAAAGATACTGTCTCTCAATATTCTGCTGGAATTGATTGGGGAGGTCAAAATTGTTATCTAATAAATTATAACAGTCCTAATTATTTTACATCAATAAGTGGTTTCGATTTTAATACTGATAAAGATGGTATATGGTTTGAGGGTTCCTCACAAGCAGCCTTAGCATACAGCATGATCGGTAACCAAACTTTTGCTGATACTATTCTTACTAATATTGAATACATACAAAACAATCATATTAATCCCATGTTTTATAATTGCAATAAAAAAGGAATAGTTGCAGCTGATCATAATAATACTACTACCGGATTTAATTGGGAATATCATAATCGCTTACATATTGGCGCTACCTGTTGGTATATTTTCGCAAAATTAGGAATTAATCCTTATTACTATCAAGGAATTGGCCCAAATAGAATAGATGATCAAGAAAATTATTCTGATCTAGAAAACACTATACTATTTCAAAATTACCCCAATCCCTTCACTCATTCGACAACAATCAAATACTTTGTTAAGAATGATTCCTATGTTGATATAAGAATATTTAATATTATTGGTGAAGAAATACGATCGCTTGTTAATCATCTAGAATCAAAAGGATTAAAAACCATTATTTGGGATGGTAAAGATAATTTACACAATACTGTATCACCTGGAATCTATTTTTGTGTGATAAATAATGAGAATAATACAATATCAAAGAAATTAATAGTTATTCAATAGTCTGTCGTTCCTCATTAACTAACTATTTTCGATAAAATTCTCATTGAACTTGTTTTGACAAAGAAAATTCTTGTTGAAAGAAAATACCAAAATATTTCCTCTTTGACTTAGTTCAATAGAGGCTATCTAAAACACTTAAATCACTCATTCTGAGTGCATTTAGTTAATTCTTTTTGATAAAAAATCCCAAAAATCCCTGATATCAGGGAAAAACGGAGTAATCTAGTATAAAACATCCACAGTAAACTTCAAATAAATTAGCAAATTGAGTATTCCGGAGTAAAGTGTACAACCCATTCCGGGATATAGTGTACACCCGATTCCGGACTAAAGTGTACAACTTTTTGGATTGTATTTTTCAATTTTTTTGAAATTAATAGTATCCCCTCTACCAAGCAGATCATTGCTAAATCAAAGAATATAATATAAAGCGGGGCTTACAATGGTCAGGTTAAAGGATCAAGTTTTGATGCAGCAGCTCATGCAATCTGTTTACCTTATGTTCAGGGATGACTTCCAGTACTTTTTTAAGCCAGTCAAAGAGATTAACATCATTCTTTTTTCACGTACCAAAAAAGGAATAGAACATGGCTGCTCTTTGGGCTCCCCTGGCTGAACCGGCAAACAGGTAGTTCTTTCTACCCAGGGCTATTGGCCGGATAGCATTTTCTGCCAGGTTATTATCTATTTCTAATCTCTGAGGGGTTAGTTCCCCGCCGCTTGCGGCGAAAAGTTGAATTATAATCCATCATGATACCCCGTTGCTTGCGGCGGGGAGATTCATTGATTGGGAAACAATCTTTCAATAACCTACTATCCCACATGTTCTTTATACACATTGCTAACTACTTTTTATTTTCTTTTTCCAATCATTCAATTCCAATTTCCTTATGGATGTGAAATTATAATTATTTCTTTGTTTTCCGTCATATGTCAGATAATTAAAATCACAGTCTCTAACCTCTATGTCACTCAAATCAGATTGGAAAATATCGAGTACACCATTTAAATAATAATGACCTTTATACAAAATTGAACTTGGTACGACAGATTTTATATTCTGATTTATTGTTATCATTTGAGGAGGTCCACCTGTTTTGAAATCAATCATTGATTCTATGACGTCCACAAGAGCTCTAAAATATGTCCTAGAATAGTTATAACCCTCCCTATATCGAAGATTGCCTAACGCACTAAGATAAAACTTTCTACCAGAGCCTTCATAAAACACTAACCCCGTTGTTAGAGGTATTGTATTTTCATAACACTTAAATTCTTTTGAATCGAACTTGTATTTAAAACAAAATGAAGATAGTTTTTCTTTATGCAAAGAGTTCCAAAGTACCATAAAATTGTGATTTAACTCTTCAATAGGATAATGTTTTAATGAATCATCAAGAATTTCATTAATAATATTTTTCTTATTTTCAATAGAGTCACTATTTAAGAAACCTTCGGATTTATTTAGGTATGATACAATTCTCGAAATGTTACTTAAACAGAACAAGCTGTCACCACAATAACCAAGGACGTCCTGTGTTTTGTCAAGTTGAAATATTTTTTGAGAATAATCGAACTTAGATTTTAATTGTTCTTCTTTTCCTTTCCCAACTGTCCAACTAATTCTGCTGTCACTAATCATTGACAGATTTTTTTTGCCAGCATCACTTATTGATATGAAAGAGGCTATTGTTGTCATAATTGTAGTTAATATCCTAGTGTTGTAAGCAGGCTAACTATTGTTCATCTCGCCAAGTGTATAAGTGATTAAAAAGTGTATATTTAACATTGTCCAGAAATTTCGTTAACTCTCCTTTAGTAAAACCTATTTCCATTAAAAAGGAACATACCAATAAAATTTTTAGTTTCTCGGAAAGGTAAAATAAGTCAGAGCCTTTAAGTGCTTTATCCATGCAATTCGTTGAATAGTGTGTATAATAATTACGAGAGTGTTTAACTTGCTTAACAAATATGTCTTTATCGCCAATAATTTTATCAAGAATATCATTCGAGTATTTAGTTGTAATTTCTGCAAGCCTTGCATGTAAATTTAGGTTGTTGCCAAATTTAAATTGATCAATAAGCCAATCATGATATTTAGTTGGACTTAACTTTAGGATCTCGTCTTTCATGAGTTCATATTCTTCCTTTGGAACTTTGGAATGGTTGTGTATTCTAGCATGAAAGGTTTCTGCAGATTGAGCTAAATTCAGAAAGGTATTAACCGTAAATTTGTTTCCATTGTAGAATTGTTCAAATACTAAATTGAACGCAGGTTCTAAAAGTTCATATTTTTCATACCAATTTCTTATAATCAGGTTGAATTCTTTTCTTATTCGCTTGTAATTAAATAGCATTTCCATATCAAACTTGGGTATTTCGCCTCCCTTGCTACTAGAGTCTGAAATATATAGTTTGATTTTAGCTCGAACTGGCTTACCATCTCCATAATAGTCCTTTTTATATCTTTCTCCACTTAATTCTATTGACGTAGTATATGTACTTCTATATAGTGCAAGGATTAGAAAATTTTGGAAGCCAACTACGTAAGAACGTAAGTCATCAACACTCTTTTCGATCGTTGAATTAATTTGAAGTTCGACTTCTTGGTTAATGCTTATGCTCTTCTGATAAGCTGAAAACCCAGGTTGATTAGCAATAAAATTGATCTTACCACTAGTATCTTTGTCTATTGCAAAGTCTATAGGCTCTGGAAGTTTATATTCTACAGTAACTTCATATCTTTTTAGTTTCTCAAGATCAGGAGTTTGGTTAATAAATCCACTGATGCCAATCCATTCATCCAAATTAAAAATTTCACACGAAATTCTGTCAAACTTAAGTTCATCTGCATTTTGGACATGCAATCCAATTAATGTGTATCTTATCAAGTAAATAAAATATGGTTTCCCATATTCTTCTCCTTGCCCAAAAGCAGGACCACCTGATTTTGTCATGAAACAACCATGTAGAACTACTTGTTCGCTTTCACTAGTTAATCCAAGAATTATTTCTTCGTCCTTAAAATCTTGAGAGAATCGATCTGAATCAAGGCCGCCATAAAGTTGCAGTTTTGCTCCTTCTTTCGAATGAAAACTTAAAGTTCCATGTACTCTTCTATTTTTATTAGAAGGAAGAAACCATTCACCTTTTAATTCAAATTGATTTGTCATAACTTCAGATTCAGTTTAACTTGCTTACAACCTAGAGAGTTTACGTAATTCGTATATCTTCAATACCATCACTTGATTATTGCTAACAAATATATTTAATAATTATTAATATTTCAATATAATATCGAAAAAACTTTAAGGGAAACTGGAAATTAGAAACTAGAAATTGGAAATTAGAAAATGTTCTTCATCAATGGTTAAATGTTTAGTTCTCCCACTTCTTCATACTCTCAATCTTCAGACTATCCTTAACTTTTAAATACTCCCTGATTAATTATATAAAGATATAAAGGTACAAAGATACAAAGGAAGAAAGGGAAAGTAGCAGTTGCAGGAAAGTTGGCAGTCAGGATAAAAGATACAAAGATATAAAGGTACAAAGATACAAAGGAAGAAAGGGAAAGTGGCAGTGGCAGTGGCAGGTGGCAGGGAAGTCGGCAGTCAGGATAAAAGATACAAAGATTTAAAGGTATAAAGGTATAAAGATACAAAGATACAAAGGTACAAAGATACAAAGGAAGAAAGGGAAAGTAGCAGTAGCAGTAGCAGGGAAGTCGGCAGTCAGGATAAAAGATACAAAGATGTAAAGGTACAAAGATACAAAGGAAGAAAGTCGGCAGAAAATAATTTGAAAATGAGATAATTTGAAAATTTGAAAATGGGTTTTAAGGAGTGATACGTTATTTTAAAGATACAAAGGAAGAAAGGGAAAGTAGCAGTTGCAGTGGCAGGTGGCAGGAAAGTCGGCAGGAATGAATTTGAAAATGAGACAATTTGAAAATTTGAAAATGGGGAAAACGGTTGCGGGTTCGAAGATTCACTTATTACTACTTTTCAATTTGTTTATATGAATATTTTGCGTCAGGGATTTCATCTGTTGGATAGCAATATGGTTTAGTTTGAAGAGCCTTACACCTTGCTCCATTCCCATCCTGATAAATTCGCTGTTCATGCTTTCGAGATTCGACAGAACAAGCAACTGTTCAATTGTGCTGTAATCGCGTATATTACCTTTTAAATCAGGATTTTTTTCACGCCATTCATTGGCAGTTTTCCCAAACATAGCCATATTCAATACATCAGCTTCTGAGGCGTATATAGTTTTCTGTTGTTTTCTGTTAAGCTCAGGAGGGATGATGTTTTCTTTTATTGCATCAGTGTGTATACGGTAATTGATTTTTGCAAGTGTACGATGCAAGTTCCAGTCGAGAGACAGACGTCGTTTTTCTTCTTCCTTTAAGCGCTGGAACTCTTTGATTAGGTAGAATTTAAATTCGGGGCTTAACCAGGAGGCAAATTCAAATGCTATATCCTTATGTGCAAAAGTACCACCATATCGACCTGCTTTTGAAACAATTCCTTTTGCATTTGTCTCTGCAATCCACCGTTTAGGGGTTAATGAGAATCTGTTAGATCCTGCCATGATCTTAATACCATCGAATTCGATGGAGTTAAAACCAGGATTATGAAATTTTTCCCAAAGTCCGATAAATTCAATTGTACTTCTGTTTCTTAACCAGTTCTGAAGAATGTAATCGCTTCGGTCCGAATCCCTGTAACGGGCAATATCTGTAAGGCTGATAAATTCTCCCATATTATCTTTGTAAAATATTACCTCTGCTCCGCGTACTATGATTCTCTTATTATTTCCTTTCGCCATTTTGATAAAATTAATATTATTAAACCCTATCAGCAAGCTTAAATGAGTGGATGTTGCTTCTGAACCGGATATTGGAGGTTTTTGATGAGTAACTTAGTTAATCAGATTTCTTTTGTATGATGCCTGGTGTGAAAGATACAGAGGAAGAAAGTTGCAGGGGCAGGAAAGTCGGCAGTCAGGATAAAAGATACAAAGATGTAAAGGTATAAAGATACAAAGGAAGAAAGGGAAAGTAGCAGTAGCAGTTGCAGGTTCATTTCCTGAATTAACCAATCAACTATTTAACTAATTAATACATTGAAGCAATCATGCATTAAATTTAGCATTGCTCAATTGTTCCATTGTTCCAATGTTAAATTGTTATTTATCTTCTTAGCCCAATCGCTTAAGTCGCTTAGTCTCATTCACGCATTTAAGCATTTGAGATACAGGAAAGTTACCTTTTTGTTATAAACTATACTAATACGAAGATGAATTGGCTGATTTGAGATCGCAATTTGTGGCTTCAAATTCTGATAAAAAAGTATAGGGCAAAGAGCATGGAAATTATTTTTTTAATCCACTGGTATAAATAATAATTATGAGCGAATCCCAAAATGTTGAATACAAATCTAACTGGCGTGATGAATACCTGAAATGGATCTGTGGTTTTGCCAATGCAAACGGCGGTAAATTATTTATAGGTATTGATGATGAAGGGAATGTAGCAGGTATTGATAATCACCACGTATTATTGGAACAATTGCCCAATAAGTTTCGGGATCTTTTAGGTGTATACGCTGAAGTTAATCTAAGAAATGAAAACAACTTGCATTATATTGAAATCATTATTCCCCGTTATGATGTGCCAATTTCTTTGAGAGGTAAATACTATATTCGCATAGGAAGCACTTTGCAGGAATTGAAAGGCCCTGCATTAAACGAATTCATTCTAAAACGAACCGGTAAGACCTGGGATGACATTCCGGAACAAAGAGTATCTGTTAAGGATATCGATAAGGCTACTATTATGCAATTCCTTAAAGATGCCAGAAAAGCTAAACGTATCAATGTTGAAGACGATATTACCATTCCTGTTTTATTGGAGAAACTGCGCCTAAGCGAAGAAGGACATTTGAAAAGAGCAGCTATTGTCCTGTTTGGAAAAGATCCCGGTAAACTTTACGCGAACATGGCCGTTAAAATTGGCAGGTTTGGCGAATCGGATGCTGATCTGAGATTTCATGAGGTGGTTGAAGGCAATCTTATTCAAATGAAAGATTGGATTAGTGAAATGCTCAACGCCAAATTTTTCATTCACCCAATCCACTTCGAAGGAATGCAGCGGGTGGAAAGAGACGAATATCCGGTTGCTGCTATCCGCGAGATGATACTCAATGCATTGGTACATAGAAATTATATGGGTGCGCAAACACAAATACGTTTGTATAATGAACACTTAAGCATTTGGAACGATGGTGACTTGCCCGATGGAATAACGGAAGAAGATTTGAAAAAAGTACACCGCTCCAAACCAAGAAATCCTTTGATCGCAGACATCTGTTTCAAAGGAGGTTATATTGACTCCTGGGGCAGGGGAACAATCAAAATAATTGAAGCATGTCAGGATGCCGGTTTACCAGAACCTGTATTGAAAGAAGAACAAGGTGGTTTTTTCAGTGAGGTATTTAAAGCCCTGTCGACAAAAAAACAATTACTCGAATTGGAAAAAAAGCAGGATGCGTTAACTGTTTTTAGGAAGAATTACGGGGAAATTACGGAGAAGTTACGGAGAAATTACGGAGAAAATGCGGAGAAAATTGTAGCCTGGATGTATGTAAACGCGACCATTACCACTCACAAAATGGCTGTAAATATTAATAAAAGTCAAAGTACTGTCGAAAAAACTATAAAAATACTTAAAGACAATAAATTGATCGAAAGGATTGGGTCTGACAGGGCGGGACTATGGAAAGTTAACTTAGAAGAAAGTGCCTAAAGTGAACTAAAGTGTCGAGTGACTAGAGTTGGAAGAAAGGGAAAGTAGCAGCTGCAGTGGCAGGTGGCAGGTGGCAGGGAAGTCGGCAGTCAGGATAAAAGATACAAAAATATAAAGGTATAAAGATTCAAAGGAAGAAAGGGAAAGTAGCAGTAGCAGTAGCAGGGAAGTCGGCAGTACTCAGTCGGCAGTCACCAGTCCTCAGTAAGCAGTATTCATAATTAAATCTCCACTCGTTTGCTCGAATGTTCGGTTATTCAAAGAGGTTACCTTTTCTCTAAAAAGCATACTCACAATAACCAGTTACAAAACTTTTGGAATAAATTAAATGATGTTGACCAATTGCATAATAATACATTTGAAACATTATGAAAAACGAAATAATTATCTATCAGGCACACGAACAATCAACAAGAATTGAAGTCAGAATAGAAAAAGATAATGTTTGGTTGAATCGCCAGCAGTTATCAATGTTGTGTCACAGAGACATTAAAACAATCGGAAAGCATATCAATAATATTCATAAAGAAGAACTAAAAGGCTTGCAAGTTGTCGCAAATTTTGCGACAACTGCAGCTGATGGAAAAATATATCAAGTAGAGTACTATAATCTTGACATGATTATTTCAATAAATCAGGATCTTGTCGCGAATCCCAAATAGCTACAATCACAACCGATTTTGAATAAATTTCATAGAAAATGCAATAATCTTTTTCCGGTAACACTCTTGTGTTGCCATAGTCAGATGAATAACCAATATACTTTTGTTTTTCAAAAGAGAAACAGTTTTCTTAATTCTTTTACTGAGCTTTAAGCTGTACTTTGCATTGCCGTTTCTTCTGATGTAAAAATCAAGGATTCTCTTTAAATCTGCTTTTGCCTCATCTGACCATCCTATTGTGTTTTTAGCCATGAATCAACTTCATTAAAAACATCATCATTATCAGTAACCTCTCCTTTTGCAACCTGCTCGCGACCCTTTTCTATCTTTTTTCTCTGAAGTTCATTAGTCTGATAAATCTTCTTGCCTGACCTTGACTCAATAATGGTTTTAATTTCTTCTAAAAAAGCTGAATCATTGATCTTTTGAAGTTTTTCAATTATCAAATTTCTAAGTTCTACAGTTGTCATTCTAATAAGCTTTTTACAAAGATAGCAAATTATCCTGAGGCTTTCTTTGTTGGTTAAATCTTATTTTGATGTGCTGGTTTCAATTTATCACTCTTTTTATGCCACTTTTAAGTATTGTTGTTTGGAAATTAAAAAGCAAGCCAAGTTTATATTTGCCCAATCTTAAATAAGTCAAAACTTGCGCAGTATGAACATCATTAAATGCCTCAATTGTTTTTATTTCTATTACAATTTTTTCTTCGACTAATAAATCAATTCTATAGCCATGATCAAGCTTCACTTCTTTATATACAATCGGCATAGGCTTTTCTTTTTGAACCTTCAATCCAGCCTGTTTCAACTCATAATACAAACATTCTTGATAAGCAGATTCTAATAATCCCGGCCCTAATTGTTTATGTACTTCAATTGCACAACCAATAATCTTTTTTGATAATTCATTTTCAATCATAATATCAGTTTTTTCTTTGTGAAACTTTGAGTCTTTTCTCTGTGGCTCTCTGTGTAATAGCCCTGTCTGCAAAATGGTAGCTATATCACAAAGTTACTCAAAGAAGCCACAGAGTAACAAAGAGATAAAAAAGTCAGATCCCCTTAAAGTAATCCCAGCACATCAAAATAATATTTCACCTCTTTGTTTCATTAGTATCAAAAACTCAAATAAAGTAACCCGCCAGCTCTATAAAAATAGATCTTTTGTGTTTTCGTGGCCTAATTTCAATTATACAATGGTACAAAGGGAAAGTAGCAGTTGCAGGTGGCAGGGAAGTCGGCAGTCAGGATAAAAGATATAAAGATATAAAGGTTCAAAGATACAAAGGAAGAAAGGGAAAGTAGCAGTTGCAGGAAAGTTGGCAGTCAGGATAAAAGATACAAAGATATAAAGGTTCAAAGATACAAAGGAAGAAAGGGAAAGTAGCAGTTGCAGGGAAGTCGGCAGTCAGGATAAAAGATACAAAGATATAAAGGTTCAAAGATACAAAGGAAGAAAGGGAAAGTAGCAGTTGCAGTGGCAGGAGGCAGGGAAGTCGGCAGTCAGGATAAAAGATACAAAGATGTAAAGGTACAAAGATACAAAGGAAGAAAGTGGCAGGTGCAGGTGGCAGGAAAGTCGGCAGTCAGGATAAAAGATACAAAGATATAAAGGTACAAAGATACAAAGGAAGAAAGGGAAAGTGGCAGTGGCAGGTGGCAGGAAAGTCGGCAGTACTCAGTCGGCAGTCAGGATAAAAGATACAAAGATGTAAAGGTATAAAGATACAAAGGAAGAAAGGGAAAGTAGCAGTAGCAGTAGCAGGAAAGTCGGCAGTACTCAGTCGGCAGTCAGGATAAAAGATACAAAGATGTAAAGGTATAAAGATACAAAGATATAAAGATACAAAAAGTCGGCAGTGGCCAGTCTCCAGTTTTGAAAGTCGATATTCGCACATTCGAGGCAAAAAAAAACGCCTAACTCATTGTATCTTCAAGTGTGAGTTGGAGTGTGAGTAAAGAGAAACAGCGTGAGATTCCTCGCTTTCGCGACTCACTCTCACGCTGTTTTGGTAGTCCGTAGGGGACTGTCAGTCAATCTATGTAGTGCTTTGTTAATCAATCTGTTATGCGATTGTAAGATTTCTTGCGGCCTAACATATGGCCTAACATTTCAAATTATAGTTATTAAGTTAATCCTCATCAAAGAAGTCTTTTGGGTATTTTGCATGCGCGTTGGGAAATTTAATAGCATAATATCCTAGATCATCCATTCTATCTTTCCTTTCTTGTTGGAATGCATGAATACATTTTTTCTGAATTAGAGGATCTAAATCTTTGAATTTACCGACTGAGAAAACATCTTTTCTTTCTTTTTTGCTAAAATTTTCAAAATATTTATCTCCTAAGCTCTTAATTTGTTCTATGCTAACGTGTCTATGTTCCCAATTCTCCCTTTCTAAGTAATCAATGATCTTTCTTTTATCTTCAAGCTTTTCTTTAAGTGATTCAACTTTTAATTTAAATTCTTGATTTTCTGCTTTTAGCTCGGCATTTTCCTTTATTATTTCTGACATACTGATTGAACGAATGCCGTCTCCTTCAGCACCTTCTATATCAATGAGATCCATTAAGGATACATTTAGAACATCAGCGATCTTAATTACAGTACTCATTCTTAAAGAATCATTTCGCAAAGATTTAAGCAAGCCATTCTCGGACATCTCAACTTTCGAGCTGAGCTTGCGAAAGGTCATATCCTTTTCTTTTAGAAGTTTTTTAATTCTTATCTCAAGACTCTTATCCATAGTTAATCAGCTTTTATTTAGGTCATTACATAAGTATTAGTAAAATTGTTAACAACTTTAGTTGGATTCACCAATTATTTAGTATTACTTTCGCCATCATTAAAGTGTTGCACAACTTGAAGTAATTTTGCTTATACTTTTATGATCACTGCAAATGTAGTGAATATTATGTGATTAGACAATAATTAATTATTAATACTTTCAAACATGACAAAAATTATAGTTAGTACAGAAGAAAACTTAAGAAATACTTTATACGAGGTATTAGATGAGTTTGACAAAGTTAAATCAAAAAATCGATCTCCAAGGCTTTATTCAATAAATCAGATCGCGATTAAACTACATCTTGCCCATTCCACTGTTTCAAAGCTAACCAAGAAGGGCCTTATAAAAACTACTTTAGATGGTAAGATTACCGAAGATGCAATAAACGAATATCTGCAATTGAAATGATAAGTCAAATTACCAAACAGGATATTATTGATCGTACTGATATCTATGAAGTTGTTAGCGATTTTGTTAAACTAAAAAAAGCAGGAACCAACTATACAGGCCTTTGCCCCTTTCATAAAGAGAAAACTGCAAGCTTTATCGTGAGTCCCGCAAAACAGATTTACAAGTGCTTTGGCTGTGGTCAAGGTGGTGATGCAATAAAGTTTATCCAGGAGCATGAAAAAAAATCCTTTCCTGAAGCGCTTAGGTATCTGGCTAACAAATACGCCATAATAATTGATGAAGAAAAACTGGGTCCTGAAGCCATAAAGAAAATCGATCTTAATGAAAAGCTCATTAAATTGAATGAGCTTGCTAGTAAATTCTATAATAAAAACACCACAGATATACAGGTTGATTATATAAATGAAAGATTCACAAAAGAAGAAATTGAGCAATGGCAGATTGGTTACGCTCCAGATAAGCGGGATGAACTCCTTAAATATTTCAAAAAGTCAAATGTGCTGGATGAGTTTATCCAAAAAACGGATTTAATTAGATTCTCAGAAAAACACCAGATCTATTACGATTATTATCGAAACCGGATAATGTTTCCTATCCTGAACAACACAGGAAGGGTGTCAGGTTTTGGCGGACGAATTATTGAAGGTAAGGATGCTGCCAAGTATCTCAACAGTCCTGAATCAGATCTTTATTCTAAATCGCGCATTCTATACGGCCTGAACTTTGCCAGGAAAGTGATCTCAATTAAAGATAATTGTAATATTGTTGAGGGATACACTGATGTGATAAGCATGCACACAGCCAATATTATTAATACTGTGGCCTCATGTGGAACATCTCTTACTATTGACCAGCTGCAGCAATTAAAACGTTACACTAAAACTATTACTCTTATTTATGATGCTGATGAATCTGGAGTAAAAGCAACAAGGAAAAATGGTAAGATGGCAATCGAACATGGTTTTAATGTTTATGTATGTCTGCTCCCTAAAGGAGAGGATCCTGATTCGTTTGCAAAAAATTACACTGATAATGATAAGCCGATCGACGAGTGGATCATCAACAATCGTAAGGAGTATATCTTACACTACTCAACAACCTTATTGCAATCTGCAAGTGATGATCCATTGCTCAAGCATGATGCAATTAATGATATATGCGGATTACTGTCTTACCTGGATAAAACCAAGCAGGAGATTTACATTCAGCAGATTTGTAAGGAACCCAACTTAAAAGCAAAGATATTCAGCGATAAGCTTTCTGAATTGAAATCTGAGGTAAAACCAGTTGTTGAAAAAACCTGGCTTCCAAAGGATGTTGATCCAAATGATTTTGAAAACTGGGGATTTTATTCCTATAAAAACGAGTATTATTTCCGAACCCAAAAGGGAATTGAGAAATTCTCAAATTTCATTTTAAAGCCGGTATTCCATGTCGAATCAATTTATGACTCACGCAGGATCTATGAGATGATCAATAACCTGGGCCGTCGTGTGGTGATTAATCTTGACATGAACGAGATGGTAAGCTTGCCGGCTTTCCAGAAAAACATTGAAGCAAAAGGAAATTTTTTGTTTTGTGGTACAATGAGCCATTTCCAAAAACTAAAACAGAAGCTTTACCTTGAAACACGTACCTGTGAGGAAATAAAAATACTGGGATGGCAGAAAGCCGGATTCTGGGCATGGAGTAATGGTATTATTGATGATGGCAGGTTCATCGAGATTGATGAATTTGGAGTTGTGAAACATGATGATAGGCATTACTTCATCCCTGCTTTCAGTAAAATATATATAGCCGATAAATCAGTATTCCTGGATGAGAGAAAATTCCAATTTAAACAATCGAATGTGACCATAGCTGAGTGGTCTGACTTATTCGTTAAAGTTTTTAAGGATAATGCGAAAATTGGAATTGCTTATTGGGTAGCCACAGTTTTCAGAGATCACCTTTTGCACATCTTTAAAAATTTTCCTTTACTTAATCTTTTTGGACCAAAAGGAACTGGTAAAAGCCAAATGGCCATGAGCATGAGTTGTTTGTTCGGTAACCAGCAGACACCATTTAATATTCACAATGGAACTAAACCCGGACTTGCTGAGCACTTACAACAGTTCAGTAATGCCTTTGCCTGGATAGATGAGTATAAGAATTCACTGGAATCCGATAAGATTGAAACACTTAAATCAATTTATGATGCAATAGGCCGGAGCCGCATGAACATGGATAAAGGCCGGAAGAAGGAAACAACTGAGGTAAACTCCGGAGTGATCCTCTCCGGGCAAGAAATGCCTACGGCTGATGTAGCTTTGTTTTCCAGGGTTATTTTCCTGCAGTTCCAACAAACTGAATTTAACCAGGAAGAGAAAAAGAATTATGATAATTTAAAAGCAATGGAAAACCCAGGGCTTTCACATCTCACAGTAGAGCTTATAAAGCTTCGGAAATTTTTTGAAGAAAATTACTATTCAGAGTATGACAATGTATTGAGTGATTTCACTAATGCTACAGAATCAGCTACGGTTGAGGACAGAATATTGCGAAGTATGTGTTCTATAGTAGCTGCATTTAAGACCTTGGAGAATAAGATTGATTTCGGATTCACATATAAAAGTTTAAAAGAAATTACAATTATGGCAATTAAAGATCAAAATTCCCAAATATCTAAATCAAATGAGATCGGTATTTATTGGAATATTATGGAAGCAATGTACGATGAAAACATCTTGATTAACAAATGGGATTTCAGAGTTGATTTTATGGATTCAATAAAATTAAAATGTGGTCGTGAATTGAATTTTGAAGAGGGTAAAAACGTACTAAAATTTAAATTCAATAGTATGTATAAGAAGTATGCAGAAAACGCGAGGAAACAAGGAGTAAAACCTTTACCATCTGACACCCTCAGATACTACCTTGAAAATCATAAGTACTTTTTAGGAGTGATGAAGAGTTGTAAGTTCACCACGGGCGATTATGATTCAACGGAAGGTAAAACCATTGAGAAAATGCAGGTAACCACAGCCTTTTGTTTTAACTATGATAAGCTTAGTATAAACCTGAGGCGGGATCCAATCAATAGCCTGGAAAATACCATTAATAAAGATCAGACTATAATGAATGATGAAGATGATTTACCTTTTTAAAAAGACATAATATGATTGCAAGAGCATATTTTACACAAATTATTAAATTTATTCTAGAGTACAATAAATAGGGGCAACCATGGGCTACAAGGGCTACCATGTTTATATTCAATTATTTAAATTATAAATAAAGGTAGTCTTAGATAGCCCCAGGTAGTCCGAGGTAGCCCGGTAGTTTTCAAAAACTACCAAGTAACCGACGTAATTCACAAATAATGAGGGTGGTAGCCCTTGTAGCCCCAGTAGTTCGCCAAATATGGTGTGGCTGTGAGAAAATTTAAAAAATAAGGGAATAAAACAAAGAGACACGTTGGATCTTGCAGCCAATGGCTGCGGTGAACCACAATAGGATTTTGACCACCTACTCCCAGAAGCAATAGATTAAATTATTAGGTGACATACTATCTTAACAGATTTCAAAGAAGGTTTGGTCCAGCCGAACATAAAAATGACCATTGCGATTCTTCTTTGGAAAGATTTACCTTTTTTGTAAAATTGTTTATACTTTGTATATCTTTATATTAAAAAGTCGCAACAAAGAAATTGGGCAGGCATACGGTTGAAAGTACCGAGACCTTTCAAAACATGTTTTGAGCTGTTTGGTGTGACCTGCCTTTTTTTATAAACCTAATAAATTATTATTAAGTCTACACCAAAAAATCAAGTCAACCCAACCAAAGTAAAGAGCTGCAGGTAAAATAATTTAGTTGAAATACACCCCAAATAGATCCAAACAGTGATTTATTCCGGCCAGTCCACAAAATGGTTAATTAACCATTTTTCTTATTGCGTTTTGATAATTATCCTGGACATAAAAAAAGTCAAAGTAGAGATTTATTTCAGCCCGATGGTAGAAATGGTTAATTAACCTTTTTACTCAACATGTGATTACTCCTACACCCAAAGTTTTTCATGATAACTTTATAAAGTATTGATATTCTGTAAGTACGGATATCATATTTCCTAAAAAAACAAAGAGTTAATTAACCTTTTCCGATAGGGCGGGGCCGTGGTCAAAGTGCAAAAAAAATGAATAAATTCTAACATTTTACAGTTAACGTTTTAATTTTGTGGATTATACGGAATAATAAACTTTAAAAATATGTACAAAGAATATTGATGTTATTAAAAAGGTAATTACCAGGACATGAAAATGATCCAACTATGGGATTTTTTCTACCCCATTATTAAAAATGGCAATTGCCATTTTCATAGAATGTGGGCGAAGTCTCGGTTTAGAAAAAAATGCAATTAAGTGCATTTAACATGGATGTTCTTGGGAAACTGGTGTTTTCGAAAAGGATCATAAAGCAGAAAAACCAGGAATTAATTAACCTGCATGGTTACAAATCCGGATTTTATTTGATTAACTTTGTAGGAGATGGGAAAATTATCAAATCTTAGAAGCTAAGTATCGTTAAATAATTTTGTACCTTTGGATATGTTCAAAGAGATTAGGGTAATAACAATACTGTTATTAATAAGTATTCAACCTATACTCGCACAGGTTGAATATTTCAACAGAATTTACACACAACATAGTTTAAGTAAAGCATTTGCTGTAGTTGAACAAGATTCATTTTATTTTGTAGCAGGAAATTTAATTGACTCAACCCTAGCTGGTTATCAAAGAATCTATTTTAATAAACATGCAAAGAACGGCGATGTTATCTGGACAAAATCATGGGGTGAATCTGGAAAAGCCTATTCAGTGGGTTGGACAAGCCCAATGATAATAACGTCTGATAATGGCTTTGCTTTAGTTGGTGGGATAATAGACTCGACTAATTTTTGGCATGGAATATTAGTGAAACTTAACAGTGATGGTGATACTGTTTGGATGAAACACTTTTATGATACAATCAGCCTAGATCCACATAATTTTTTTGGCTCATTTACTTTAAGGGAAACTAATGATAAAGGATTTATTATTGCTGGTGAGATCTCTGCAACGTATCAATGGGATAATGATGTCTTACTTTTAAAAACTGATAGTTTAGGTAATACAGAATGGCTTAGAACCTATGGTTATGTAAAAACGATGGACCGAGGTTATTCGGTTATACAAACACCAGATTCTGGATATGTTATTGGGGGAGATTCATGGCGGGCAGGAATGGACTACGCATTAGATGCATATTTAATAAGAACAGATAAGGAAGGAAACAAAATATGGGATAAATTTCTTGGGGGCCCTAAATCAGATCTTCTTGCATTCATTTCTTTATCATATGATAGTAATTACCTTGTTGGTTATTCCTATGCTTATGAAGAAAATTTACCAGCTCCTGCTCAAAGGACGATTTGTGTTGTAAAAATATCACCTCAAAAACAAATGATTTGGGGTAAGACTTTTTGGATTCACATGGATCATACTGTTAGAAACATTTATGAACTCAATGATCATAGTATTATTATTGTAGGACGTTCCTGGTTTTATGATTCATTCAATCAAATTGGAGGACCTATATCATTTATTATGAAATTATCAGAAAACGGAGATAGTCTTTGGTTTAGAGATTATACCCATATACCGCAAATTTCGAGCAGCATTTTTAATTACCTTGTGGATATTAAACCAACTTCTGATGGAGGATTAATTGCATGTGGTGATTATCGAAACATCTTTGCTGGTGTTAATACAGCTGCTTGGTTAGTTAAAACTGATAGTTTGGGTTGTGATACTCCTGGGTGTATTATTGTTGGAGTGAAGGAATCTCAATTAGCATGGGATATTCAAGAGTTAAATATCTATCCTAATCCTGCTTCTGAATACATAAACATTGAGATCAATCAAATCCTGTATGAACCATTACTTTTCGAGCTATTTGATAAATTTGGCAGGTTGGTCAAAAAGTATAAAATCATGAGACCATCAGACAGAATTTCCCTAGCAAGGTTAAGTGTGGGAATGTATTTTTATAGGGTGAGGAGTAAAAGCAGGATTCTTTGGAAAGATAAATTGTTGATTATAAACTAAGGATGTCAACGTATTCTGCCCAGCTTTAAAATCAATTCAAAGCAAATAATCATTGTGATTTTTATCAGACAGGTTTAATTTTTTTTAGATAATCAACTCCCCAATCTCAGCTGAGCTGGCCATACACTCCAGTACCGCTGCGGACAAAATTATCTGGGCGAAATGCTAACTAAATAGATCCCACAAGGAATTCATTCCTGCCGGAATGTAAAAATGGCAATTGCCCTTTTTTTTTGCATCCCTTTTCCATTCCCTAAGTATAAATTCCCCAAAGCCTTGATATTCTGGGCGTAAGCCTATCGCATTTCCTTAAAAAACAAAAAAGGCAATTGCCTTTTTGTGTAGGGCGTGGGCGTGCTCACTATGCAGAAAAAGCACTTGATTTTGTCGTTTTTTCGGCTAAAGTGCGGAGAATGCGCAAGTTATAAAATAATAAATGTTAAAAATATTTTTTTTAAAAAAGCATAAAATTTTTGAAAAATATTGGAATATTCCTGAGCCAATAAATGTGTCATTATTTAATATGCTTGTTGTCCTTTTTTTCCTTTATCCTATCAGTTGTTTTGAATTTTAACAAGAGAGAATAATTCAATATTGAAATTCATTTTGCAAATTATGTGATTTGGTGAAATACTCTCTGAATAAATCAAAAAGTGGATTTATTTCTGCCCGAAAATAAAAATGGTAATTACCACTTTTTTCCTATGATGTTTGGGTAATTACCAGGACATAAAAAAGACTCAAAAAGGGAATTATTCCTGCTTGAATGTAAAATTGGCAATTGCCATTTCTTCTTTACATCCACTTTCTATTTCTAAAGTAAAAATTTGTTAATGCTTTGATATTCTGCGCTTAAGCCAATCATATTTCCTTATAAAACAAAAATGGTAATTACCTTTTTGTGTAGGGCGTGGGCGTGCTCAAAGTGCAGAAAAAGGGTAAAAAATCGCCGTTTTTTCGACTAATAAGCTGAGATAGCGAAAGTTATGAAATAATAAAATGAAAAAATATTTTTTTTTAAAAAAGTATAAAATTTTTGAGAGATAATGGAATATTCCTGAGCCAATAAATGTGTCATTATTTAATATGCTTGTTGTCCTTTTTTTCCTTTATCCTATCAGTTGTTTTGAATATTAACAAGAGAGAATAATTCAATATTGAAATTCATTTTGCAAATTATTTAATTGTTTACAGAGGATCTTCAATACAGGATTTTGGTATTAATAAGTCTGTAAAATCAAGACATGGCTAGGTAGGATTGTTTTTTGTAACTAATATTGAACTACCACAACTCTACGCCATTTATCATGCTAAACAAAAATATCTCAGTACCGCAGGATATGTACACAAATTTTCATTTCCCGGCATAAGTCTCCACTCAATTAAAAAAAACCGAATAAAACCTATTACCTTTAGGTGCTTTTCTGATTAATCTACATTAGGTTAATACTTGCTAAATGGAAGCAATCTTTTTCAATTTATTTGAACATAAATATTTTATTACATTTTCTTTATAATCATGTAAAGAATCATTATATTTGTATCTTAGCCTGAGATTTCAAAATGAAAAAGTTGTGTACATTAACAATACTGCTCTTTGGTGTATTATGTGGCTATGCCAATTATAATGGCCGTTTATACGATTCAAAATTTCATTATTAATAGATATTTAAATATATGAAACATAAAAAACCATTATTAGTGTTAATTGGGATTCTTATGTTGTTATTTCAATTTACTATGCAAGCACAGGTATGGGCTCCAGTTGGAGCAACTTGGCACTATACTCAAGAAACAATAAATCCAAATCTTATATCTTATAAAACTATAGAATCCTTATCAGATACCACGATTAATGGTATTCAATGCAAAAAGATGATTGAAGTTGAAAGATACATTGATACTGTGGATGTTGTTTATCATTACGTGTATTCTGAAAATGACAGTGTTTTCTTTTATGCAGCCAATAATTTTCAACTTTTATATGATTTTGGTGCCTTACCTGGAGACACAATTATTCTAGACTATTTCATAACTTTCAATGGCTCACCTCTAAAAATGATCATTGACTCACTTGGATCAATAAATATTAATAACGAAAATAGAATAGTCCAGCATATAACTTGTGGGGATGGAATTGTTGTTGAATTTGGAAAACATGTTATTGTAGGAATTGGTAGTACATCATTTATGTTTCCTACATATGATTTATCAATAAATGGTCCATTACGATGTTATGAAGATAGTACGTTAGGTTTGTTTATTAATCCATTTTATCCAAATAGTACATGGAATCATCAAGATTGTGATCAAATAATAACAGGAATTGAGGAATTTGAATCATACGACGAAATAGTAGCTTTTCCAAACCCTTTCAATCAGACTTTGAATTTTCACTTTAATAAATGTAACTTAAATTTTGCAAATAGATTGCAGTTCAAGTTATATGATTCAATGGGTTCAATAGTAAAAATTGGCATAATACCGAAAAGCAAATCAATAAATCTCTCTAAATTGAATTCTGGTTTTTATAATATCCATTTCCTGTTAAATAATAAAATTATTCACAAACAAAAAATTATTAAGTTATGAAAAAATTATTCATTTTAATTATGGTATTTTTTACACACTATTTAACTTCTGGTCAAATACCAGAGGAATTCAAATATTATTGTTCAATGTGTGATAGTTCGGAATGCCTCTTGCTACCTGAGTCTACTATTTGCAATAACACATCCCCATATTGGTACGACAATAATTTATATTTACCATCAAGTGGTTTCGAAAACATTTACGTTAAGGTAAACTTAATCTTTTTACATAAGAATAATGGAGATGGTATGTTTACACAAGGAGATCCTGAGCATGATATGTTAATAAATGATTTAATTAATGAAGTTAACCTCACATATAGTAATTTAGTTAATTCATCAGATCCAGATTGCTACACTGCAACTGGTTTTTTATCACATAATAAAATTCAAATTGTTCCTAATATTATTCACATAAATGATGAGTATGGTTGGAATAATGAAAATGACATCTATCCATTTTGTCCTAGTCCGCCATGGTACTTGGATTATCTTGACAACCAGATTACGAATAATCCCAATATACCTAGAGGTATCAACGTGTATTGTACTGAAACTGCTTGGTATTATGAAGAATTGGTTGTGAACCAAACCACGGTAGATCCTGGGCCAATTAATCATGCGTGTTCACAATTTCCTACAACCAATGATCTTGATCGTTCTTCAAGAGTGCATATGCCAAATCTATTTACCAAATACTGGTTAATGAAGAACATTGCTCCTGGAATTTATAATGAACCATGGGATCCTGTTATTCGGGGGTGGTATATAAGATCTGTAGGAAGAAATTTTGCTCATGAGCTGGGTCATTCATTTTGGCTTTATCATCTTTATTTATGTAATTGGAATTTGATGAATCCTAGTGCTGATTATTGGGAAAGTCTTTTCCCTTATCAAATTGGGAAAATGCATAGGAGTTTATCAATAACTAACATAAGAAAATTTTCAACTGATGAATCCTATATTTCGACGCCACTACTTATTCAAGATAACAAATTGTGGGATCTAGATTTTACAATGTATAGAGATGTTATTGTTGAACCGGGCTATACATTGACGGTTTCTTGTAAACTGGTAATGAAAAAAAATGCAAAAATAATTGTTAAACCAGGTGCAAATCTTATAGTTGATGGTGGAATAATAACGACTGAAGATAATTCTCACTGGCAAGGCATTGAGGTATGGGGTGACAGTGACGCATCACAATATACTCTTCCTGGCCAGGCATGTGCCCAGGGAAAACTTACTCTGATGAATAGTGCTGTAATAGAAAATGCAGAAATAGCTGTTAGTCTTTGGAGACCAACATATTATGAAACTACTGGAGGTATTATTGATGCTAGTAGTGAATCTGTTTTTCGAAATAACACATATTCAGTAATTGCTCCACCATACCGAAATATGCATCCAACTAATCCATTAGTAGAATTAGACAACTTTAGTACATTTGAGAATTGCACATTTGAAATAAATAGTGATTACTTGGATGATAATATTTTTTATCATCATATAGTTCTTTACTGGGTGAAAGGAATAGATTTTCACGATTGTGATTTCATTGTAGACCGTGATATCACTGGTGTATCAGAATACAGTCAGGCTATTTATGCTTACGATGCCGGCTTTAGCGTACAAGCCATTTGTAATGCTATCTTCACTCCATGCCCAGAAGAGGATTGGGATAAAAGTGAATTTACAGGATTTTATATTGCAATATTAACTCAAACCGATGGTTCTACATCAAACACCTTTCTAGTAAACAGGGCTGTTTTCAATGACAATATTTATGGAGTAAAAATTGAGGGGGTAAATAATGTGGTTGTTTTATTTTCCGACTTTAACATTGGTGAAAATGATGTCGATGTTTGCTGTGATCCAGCTGGATATGGAATTTTCCTCCAGGAGGCAACCGGCTTTGCTTTCGAAGAGAATAATTTCACTAAATTTCCAGGTGCTTCAAGTGGAAACTTTATTGGTATAAGTATTAACAATACAGAATCCTCGGATGAAATATACAATAATAACTTTGATAACTTAAGTTATGCTAATTATAGTGATGGAAAAAATTGGGGAGTAGATGAATGGGCTGGCCTAACTTATTTCTGTAATGAAAATGCGAATAATTATGCAGATTTTTATGTGACTGGTGGGCCAAACTCAGGTATTCAAAACACACAAGGTGATGATGATCATGTCACAGGAAATACGTTTTCATTCAATGGAACCGACTGGCATTTTTACAATGGTGGTGCCCATCAGGTAGGCTACTATTATTGTGATTATTGTCCTAATGAAAACCCCAATGATAACCTAATCTATCATGTAACTGATAAAGGAAAAAGTTTCGATAATTCCTGTGCTTCGCATTATGATGATGATGATCCCGACGAAGGCCTTGTTTTACCACCTCAGGATAAATTAATTACCGAACAGGAATATTATAGTGGGCTCACAGATTATAATAATGTAAAAGTCCTATATGACAATCTTGTTGATGGAGGTAGTACAAGTGCAGAACTAATAGATATCCAAACCGCCCAGCCTCAAGATATGTGGGTACTAAGGTCACAACTGCTAGGAGATTCGCCGCACTTGTCTATGGAAGTGTTAAAAGCGGCAGCCGATAAAACCGAAGTGTTCACAGAAGCAGCCTTATTTGATATACTGGCAGCCAATCCCGATGAATTGAAGAAGGAAGAATTGATGAAATATCTCGAAGAAAAACAAGACCCTCTACCAGCGTATATGATTAATATATTACGTAGTGTTGCTAGCGGTACAACTTATAAAACCGTGTTACAACAACAAATGGCAAGGTACAATAGAAATAAAACCCGTGCAGCACACGACATCATTCGTAGTATACTTAGCGATTCGGTTACCAATAATAACGAATTGCGCAACTGGCTAGACAACCTTGGTGGTTTAAGTGCTGACAGGCAAATTATTGCAACTTACATTTATGAAGACAATTTCACTGATGCATTTACACTGGCTAATATGCTGCCTCAATTGTATTCACTTGAAGGTGATGAACTGATCGAACATAATTATTATATTGACATATTGAACCTGCATTACTCCTTAAACCAACAAGGAAGAAATACAATGCAGTTGGATAGTACTGAAATAGCAAACCTGGCTTTAATAGCCAACAATAGCAATAAAATTGCCAGTTCACAGGCAAGAAGCATTCTTGAAGCCCACTATGGATATCATTTTGTGAATTGCCCCCAAATAGATAGCACAGCAGGCTATAAAAGCAGTAGTAATACCATGGATGCACTCAGCAAGGTTTATGGGTTAAATATATCAGTAAAACCTAACCCTGCCAAGCAATGGGCAGCATTTGATTATACACTGCCAGAAAATGAAAATACAGCTACAATCACTATTAGTGATGTTTCGGGAAAAACAATTGAAGTGCTCCAAATTAATGGCCAACAAGGACAAGAACTATGGGATACACGCCAAATTAAGCATGGTGTTTATATTTATACATTAAAAGTCGCAGGCTTAAGTAAGTCTGGTAAAATTATTATTAGTGAATAATAAAAATGTCTTTGTATTCTCCCCCTTTTGGGGGAGATGCTGAAGGCATAGTGTTTATAATGAAAAAACTACTTGCAATTTTTACAGGATTACTCCTTTTCTCAAATGTTATTGTATGCCAGCCATTGAAAATTGAATGGCAACAATGTTTAGGAGGATCAGAAAGTGAATATGCTTATGATATCACCCAATCCGGTAACGGTTACATGATCATTGGCTATACCTATTCAAATGATGGGAATATAAGCCATAATCATGGGGATACAGATACATGGTTGGTTAAAATTGATAGCGATGGGAGTTTACTTTGGGAAAAAAGCTATGGTGGTTCAGAGGGTGATGGTGCATTAAGAATATTTGAGGCTAGAGATAGCCATAATTTATTTCTTGTAGGAGGATCTAATTCAATCGATGGAGATATTTCAACTAATCCTTATCCAGGGACTACCAGTTATTGGATATTAAAAATTGATAGTATTGGAAATATTATCTGGGACAGGATAGTAGGAGGTACTTCAGGAGAGCAATTAAAAAATGCTTGTCCAACATCCGATGGGGGATTGGTAGCATTAGGTTACACAAGTTCTTCTGATGGAGACATTAGCATATATTACGGCGGCTACGACATGTGGGTGATAAAGCTAAATAGTGATGGAACTACTGACTGGGATTTTTCAATTGGAACTGCTTTGGGTATTGAATTTGGCAAAGCTGTCATCCAAACCAGTGATGGAGGCTACCTTATTGGTGGATCTGGTCGGCCAGAGGGGTATGGTAATATTACTTGTGTACCACATAGTTGGAAAGCTGAGGCAATTTTATTTAAACTGGATTCCAATGGCAATGAAGAGTGGCAACAATGTTATGGTGGTAGTGGTGATGAAGGGATTACTGGATTAATTGAAGTTGATGATGGTTATCTTTGTCTTGCATATAGTGAGTCGAATGATGGCGATGTTTCTGGTTTTCATGGAACACCTCTTTTGGGGATAATAGATATTTGGATAATAAAAATAGATTTTTCAGGAAATATTATCTGGGAAAATTGTTATGGTGGTTTTAATGATGAAGTTGCAGATAAAATATTCCAGACATCTGATGGAGGATTTATTGTTTTTGGAATAACTCATTCAAACAACGGTGATGTGAGTGGTAACCATTCTTTAACTCAAGAAAGACCAAGTATTTGGGTTTTTAAAATTAATAGCACAGGTCAACTACTCTGGCAACAATGTATTGGTGGGATAGCAACTGAGAGGATTCGTTTTGGGGCCATTAAGAAAAGTGATTATAATTTTGTAGTTGCCGGAGAAATGATGTACGGTCCATCCTTTGATGTGGGTTGCTCAAATCACGGAACTGGTGGGAGTAAAGATTATTGGGTATTTGAGATTTCGGATACTACTAATATTGGTATAGATGAAACTCCTCAATTAAGTGATTTAAATATATTTCCCAACCCTGCAAATACCGTCCTATATGTAGACCTGCCTCAAAACTACAATATCAAAAACGCAGAAATTGAGATCGTTGATATTTGTGGAAAAATTATATTAAGAACAAAACCAAGCTCAGTTTCATTACAAATTGATATCACCCAACTAAAAAACGGATTATTCTTTATTAGAATTAGAAATGATAAGACAATTTTTACTAAGAAGTTTCTTAAGTTGTAGATGGGATATGAAAAAATCATCAATATTTATTAAAAATTTATATAAATAATGACTTTTATTAAATAATTTATTTTCTTACATTTACAAACTTAATGGAGGTTTTGAGTTGAATAAATGATTATATACAATATTGCGTCTTTCTCTTAATGATTTTTGAAAGAGGACCATAATGTAATCTCAAAGAAATGATAAATACAAAAGATATTCTTAATGTTGTATTGTTATTCACATCTTTATTAGGTCATATTGTCTTTAATCTATCAATTGCAGATGGAAAGAATTTAATAGAACATCAAGATGTTTTAATTAATAATTCTTCTAAAATTTCCCTTGAAGTAGTTGTTAGTGCAAACCCAGATACTATTTGTTTAGGAGAATCAACTCATTTGAATGCCATTGTTACAGGTGGAAGCGGCTTTTACACATATTCATGGAATTCAAATCCTCCTGGTTTTACTTCAAATATAGAGAATCCATCTGACTCACCACAACAAACAACAGAATATACTTTAGCAGTTTTTGATGGATTAAATTATGTTACTGACCAGATTATTGTAGTTGTGGATTCACTGCCAACAGTTTTTAATGTAACAGGTGGTGGAATATATTGTGTTGGCTCAGGAGGTGTTTCGGTTAGATTAGATGGCTCTGAAGTGAATATTGAATATACCCTAATTTTCAATGGGATGTTCACACAAAATACTTTACAGGGAACAGGTGTACCTATTGACTTTGGAGTACAAGCAGACACTGGTAAATATACTGTATATGCACAGAACCTTATTACAAATTGCACAACTTATATGGCAGGAAGTGCTGATGTAGCGATCAAACAATTACCTGCAATATATAATGTCATCGGTGGAGGTCATTATTGTTCAGGAGGGACTGGAAAAACAATTGGTATTAATGGCTCTGAAACAGATGTAATCTATGAATTATTTATTAACGGAGTTACAACTGGAGATTCAATAAACGGAAACGGAATTGCTATCTATTTTGGAAACCAAACAACTGCTGGAACATATACAGTAGTAGGGACAAATGATTGTGGTGATACAAATATGAATGGTGATGCAGTTATCTACATTGATCCTCTTCCAAAAAAATATAATATGACCGGTGGTGGCAGCTATTGTGCAGGTGATAGTGGAATTCCGGTTTACCTTAATGGTTCTGAGTTATTTATTGATTATTATCTGTTACGAAATGGCATATTAACCGGAAACATTATGTCTGGTAATGGAGATTCTTTGGATTTCGGTATTCAATCTGCTGGTGATTATACTATTATCGCAATAAATCCAACCTCATTCTGTATTTCAAATATGAATGGAAACTCTGTTATTATTAAAGATACACTCCCAGCAGCCTTCAATGTTACTGGTGGAGGAAGTTATTGTGGTGGTGGCCTTGGAATTGAAGTTGGATTGGATGGTTCTGAAAAATCACTTCCATACGAATTATTCCGTAATTACAAATCAACAGGAAATATTATCCAGGGAACTGGTTTAGCAATTAGCTTTGGAATGACGACCTCATCAGGCAATTACACAGTAATAGCGACAAATAACTGTGGAATTTCTGACATGCACTATTTCGCTAATGTTCAAACTGATTCTCTTCCAACAGCTTATGCCGGTCAGGACAATGCTGTGTGCCTTGGAGATTGCACTACATTAAATGCTTCAGGAGGGATTTATTACAATTGGAACAACAATGAAACTACAGCAAGTATTAACATTTGTCCAACTCAAACAACAACATACATTGTCACAGTTACTGCTGTAAATGGATGTACTGATAGTGATGAAGTCATAATAAATGTTAATCCCTTACCAATTGTATTTGCAGGTTCAAGTGCAACAATGTGTTTAGGGGATTCAACTTCGATCGGGAATACTGCCATTGGAGGCACCCTACCATATAGCTTTTTATGGAGTAATGGTAGTACTAATTTAATTCAGTCAGTAAGCCCCACAAGTTCAACGACCTTTACTATTACAGTTACTGATGCTAACAGTTGTATTGATAGAGATGAAGTAATAATAACTGTTAATCCACCACCAAATGTTTATGCAGGATCAGACACATCAATCTGTAAGGGAAATTCAACTCCAATTGGGAACACAGCAACGGGAGGCACTTCTCCATACAGCTATTTATGGAGTAATGGCAGCACAGATGCAACTCAGTCAGTTAGCCCGACAATTACAACTAATTACACTTTTACAGTAACCGATGCTAACAGTTGTACCGACAGCGATGAAGTAATAGTAACCGTGAATCCAGTACCAAGTGTTTATACTGGATCAGATACATCAATCTGCAAGGGAAACTCAACTTCAATCGGTAATAACGCCAGTGGAGGAACTTCACCATACAGCTATTTATGGAGTAATGGAAGTACAGATGCAAATCAGTCTATAATCCCAACAAGTACGACTAACTATACTGTTACAGTGACAGATGCTAATAATTGTACCAACAGCGATGTGGTAACAGTAAACGTTAATCCATTACCGAGTGTTTATGCAGGAGCAGATACATCAATCTGTAATGGTAACTCAGCTTCAATTGGAAACATAGCAACTGGTGGTACTTCTCCGTATAAATATTTATGGAGTAATAACAGTACAGTTGCAACCCTATCAGTAGATCCGATAATTACAACTACCTTCGTTGTTATTGTAACCGATGTCAATAGTTGTACCGCAAGCGATGATGTAACTGTAATCGTTAATCCATTACCGAGTGTTTATGCAGGAGCAGATACATCAATCTGTAATGGTAATTCAGCTTCAATTGGAAACATAGCAACTGGTGGTACTTCTCCATATAAATATTTATGGAGTAATAACAGTACAGATGCAACCCTATCAGTAGATCCGATAATTTCAACTATCTTCGTTGTTATTGTAACCGATGTCAATAGTTGTACTGCAAGCGATGATGTAACTGTAATCGTTAATCCATTACCAGATCCTAAGATAGTAGGTGATTCAATTGTATGCGCCAATCAATGGAATGTTTTATATAGAGTTAAATCTCCCAGTGATGAACATATTTATAAATGGCAGGTTAATAATGGTACAATAATAACAGATACTTTTTATAATAATATGTCTGTGCATTGGAATAGTATTACAAATGGTACTGGATTTATTTATCTTTATGATACAATAAAATCTACTAATTGTGGAGCTTTAGATATAGATACTGTGTTTTTCACTAATAATATAGCTCCTGACACTGCCACTATATTTCTAAAAGGAACAAGCATACTTATTTGCTCCGATACATCTGTTGATTCATACCAATGGGGGTATGATATTATTGGTGGTGCAGAAGGCATTGAATTCCCAAATGCAACAAATCAATTTTTCTATTCCGGAAATATACCTTTAAATACTGATCTTTATAATTACTGGGTAATTACAGGATACGATAATGGTTGCTACACAAAATCATATTATCGTTCCGGTAATTTCACATATGGTATTCCCCGGAATGGTTCTGAATTGATTAGCTCTTTAGAAATCGATATATACCCGAATCCCAGCAACGATTACATTTATATTGAGATCAATGATCAAATGCCCGGAGAGATAATTTTTACTTTCTGGAATATATATGGTAAGTGTATTAGAGAAGATTCAAAGATTAAAGGAGCAGGAATTTCTAAATATACGTTTAAAGAATTTGAACCAGGTATTTATTTAGTAAAAACCATGTTTAACAATAAGTTAAATTTGAGTAAGATTATTATAATTAATTAACCTAAAGAATTATTTGAAAATCCATAATCAAATTCAACCTTTTCTTATTTGTGTTTAACGGATTAATAATAACAGAAAATATGAATTCAGTAAATTATGTTTTTAAACAATTTATTTTCAATATTATAAGGATGTTGCAAATCAATGGGCGATTCTTTGTTTTTCTTTTATTACTTATTCTGACCTTAAGCAATTGTGCTGATGATAAGAATGAACCAACTGTTAAGAAAAGAGATAGAAGTAGTTATATAAGAAACAATTGCGTTGTTGACTTTTCAGCAGATGCAGTATATGGTAAGGCACCACTTAAAGTTCAATTTAAAAACAATTTTCATGGTGTTCATAACTTGCGATGGGATTTTGGAGGTGGGACAGGATCGTCCCAAGAAGAAAATCCCGAATACACTTATCAGCAGGGTGGTGTTTATTTTCCTGTACTTATTGCTGATTGTCCTGGAAGTGGATCCATCTGGAAGACAATTCCAATAAATGTATTAAAAGCAAATTTTAATAGTACAATATGTACAAATAACAATGTTGAATTTCGTAATAAATCCAAAGGACATGTTGATAGTTACAGATGGGATTTTGGTGATAGTATAACAAGTTCCCAAAAGAATCCAGTTCACAATTACAGGGAAGAAGGTATATATAGTGTAACACTAACTATTAGCTATAATAATTGCACAGATTCATATACCAGGGAGATTAATTGCATTGACTGTCAAATACCAGATAATTTTAAATATGACGAACTAAAGGATCTCGCAACATGGGATACGGTTGAGAATGCTACAAGTTATACTTATAAAATCATGGTTGATGGAAATGAAATGGAAAATAATACCTCTCAAACAAAATTTATGCTTGGAGCCAATACTATCAAACAAATACTTGAAAACGATGGTAAATTTAACATTATACTTAATGCAAATATTGGCAAAATGCATTGCAAGTCCTTAGTTTCTTCTTTAATTTTAAGTTATGCAGATAAACTTCGCCCCCCATTACCTAGTGTTTGTGGCAAGCATAGTTTTAAGATTATAAGACGCAATTGTCCTTATGATTCTATTATAGTAATGATTGATAAAGGAAGAAATAGTGTCATATTTCTGAATAACACAATACCAACAACATCAGATACATTTAATATTAGTAATAAAGGTATTGAAGGTATTAGGAAAGAAGGAAACGATATAAATGGAGAATTAATTGAATACAGAATATTTTTTAAAACTTTACTGTTTAATCGCAATTCTGAATCTAATGAAATGTCATTTCATATTATAAACAATACTATAAGAAAATGTGATCAGAATAGAAGAAATCCAAACTTTTGACATTATTAACACTTAAATATGAGAATATGAGACATAGAAAATATTTAATATTTCTTATTGCTTTTTTTTTGAATATACTTTTAACTTCTGGACAGAAACAATCATACTTTACGATTGCAATAAATTCAAATGTGAATACTACTGATTTCCAAAAGCTTGTGGATTTAGCAAGAACGAAGGATAAAAGATATAAAAAAGTTCATGTCTATAGATATACAACGACATTGGATTCAGAGGGCTTATTTCCAGGATTGATGTCTGATAAACCTCTGAGATTAAAAAAATTAAAAGTTCCCACCAATGAAGAACTATTTATAAATAAAGATTCATGCTCTCTTTTCCCAAAATCTAACTTACAAAAGCTTATTAACAGAACATATCAAACAATAGTGAATTCGAAAACATCGCAAATTAAAAATAACACTGAAATAATAATTTATGACCCTACCAGTAGTAGCATATTAGAAATCCAAGGAGCCAGTGTATATAAAAATTTTTATACATTAGAAAGGTACCTTAACCATCTAATGAATAATAGAAAAAGAATTTATCTTATATATAATCAATTAAAGGATTTTGATTTAACAATGAAGATAATTTTTCCAGAGGATAAACCTGAAGATGTTCTACTTATGTCGTGTATTACGACTGAAATAAGCAAGATTGGCTATTATTACCATTATTTCAAATTTAATTTACCTTATATATGTTCCGAATTTTCACCAATCATACAAATAAATTTTTATGTTGATGATAGCATAAATATTTCAAACAAGAAACTAGTTGAGCCATACAGCTATAACTCGAATCAAGATAACTTAACTCAAAAATACTATTGGAAAATGAATAATGGAAATTATTGCTTTTTTATTAAGTGTATAGATTTCTATAATGAAATATGCGCATCAATTGAAAATTGTCCTAGTATTGAGTATTTAGAAGGTAAACCTTTATATTACAATATTGAAGTGAGTTATTTAAAAAACATTCTTAAATCAGATACGATTGAATTTAAGAGTATTCCTTGTGATTTTAATAATCCCATTTTTAATGTTCCTTGTGATTGTGAAAAGTAAAAACACCTATTATACATTTATGCTACTAATATTAATAAATGTTAGTGGTATAAATGGGCAAAGTAGATTAGAGTTTATTAAAATCAAAAACATAGATACTACGATATATCTGAAAGAAGTAATTGACACAGAAAACATATACTTAAATTTTGTAATAATAGATATAATACCAGATACGAGCAAAAATTATCTTAATAATGAAAAGTTAAAGGAAATATATAATTTAGATCAAGATAATAGAATAGACAATAAAGCAAACGGTATTGTGTTTTATTACAACGAAGTAAAACCTAAATTTGGAGAAAATTGTATTAGATACCCTATTGTTAAGGATTCTATTGGTGCATTAGATTCTTTTAACACAAAAGGGGCAAATCATCCTCCATTTATATTTATTTTATCAACTAATAAAAATATACAGGATAAGTATTTAGCGAATTCTGATGCAGAAAAACGATTTACCTCCGTTATAAATAATACAGAGTACTGTTTCTTTCTAACTGGTACTTATAAACTCCTTAAGACTTTAATAACCGATTATGATAGCATATTGGACTCGATTGCAAAGAAAGATACCACAATAAAAATGCCCTTTAATAAAGTTGAATTATCTTTATCAATATTATCATTAAACAAGATTATTGCTCGATCAAGTCCGGCAGAATCATCATGGAATCCTGCAATTCCATTTAACTTTACCAGATTCAGAATTAGTTATTTTTTTAGTGATCATTTTGGGTTTACAAGTGGTATAGATTTCCAATTAAATCAAGTCACATTCAATGAGACATTCATTCAATTCTCTTATCCTTCAATTGATATAGAAAATGAGGAATATGTTAAAGAAATAGAAGCTCAAGATATTAATGAAAATATTGAAATAAAGTCAATATCAGCACCACTAGAATTAACATGCAGATTTAGAAAGAAAAACCATAGTCATAATATTCATGGCGGGATTATTTTAAATTGGAACAAAGCAAGCACAAAACTCGACAAAGGTGCTATCTCATACAGAGGATACTATCTTGAAAAAAACTGCACTCTTTTCGATGTTGATTATTTAGGATTCTATGATAATGTTGATTTCGAAAACCGAAATTATATGATCCCAATAAATCGTTTCACTACATCATTTATCTTAGGATACAGCTACGACTTTTCATTATATAAAAACCTTTTTCTATATATTAATGGAGAACTCAGCTTTGATTTTATTCCGCTTACACAAAAAAACGAATCTTATATAATTTCCCATAATCCAAGTGAATATAATTCTCTTGTTTTTAGTAGTGGTAAATTGGAAACATCAAAATTTCTGTTGGAATGTGGCATAAAGTTTAAACTAAAATATTGAGATAACCATTTAATTGCATTAGAATAAACATTACCCATTCAAATAATGAACTGAATTAATATATTGTATAGAATAAAATGCCAACTCGTGACCCAATGTTAGCAGAAAAGTATAAGTAACAGAAAATGGAAAAATAATGGTAACACTTTTACAAAGATAATTTTTTCTATTTCATTTTAAAAAATTGATTTTCTGTTTTTCATTCTGTAGCTGTCTCCACTA
>Ga0222627_1000041_pt1 | contig 89054 bp, 72 predicted proteins | sample AntAcemetageno93_FD_179859 | JGI IMG/M metagenome (GOLD analysis project Ga0222627, IMG submission 179859) | Saline water microbial communities from Ace Lake, Antarctica - #93 | ecosystem: Environmental > Aquatic > Non-marine Saline and Alkaline > Saline | place: Antarctica: Ace Lake | collected... | reverse complement strand
TGAACTGTTGAGGTGTTGAACTGTTGAGGTGTTGAACTGTTGAGGTGTTGAACTGTTGAGGTGTTGAACTGTTGAGGTGTTGAACTGTTGAGGTGTTGAGGTGAAAGTTATATTGAAGATCAATTCAACAGTTAAACAAATAAACAACTAAACAAACAAAAACATGCATCAATTTTCATTTGAAAACCTGGAAGTCTGGCAACTGAGTAGAAAATTGGTTAGCAAAATATATTCCCTAACAAAATCCTGGCCTGCTTCCGAAAAATTCGGATTAACTAATCAGATAAGAAGAGCTGTAATATCAATATCTTCAAACTTAGCAGAAGGTACATCCAGAAAATCTAGCAAGGATCAGGCTCATTTTACTCAAATGGCTTATTCAAGTTTAATGGAAGTAACGAATCAACTAATACTTGCACGCGATCTCAAATATATAAACGAAGAAAAATTAACAGAATTACGAGAAGATATAAATGAACTAAGTAATAAAATTAATTCACTGTATAAATATCAAAAAAGTAGAAATAAATAAATAATTGTTTAAATGTTTAGGTGTTGAACTGTTAAGTTGAAAAAACAGTTCAACAATTACACAGTTCAACGATTCAACAACTCAACAATGTCCTCCCCAATTATAAAAATAGAAAACCTCTCAAAAATGTATCGCCTTGGTGCTGTGGGTACTGGTACATTAACTCATGATCTAAAAAGATGGTATTACAGAGTTAGGGGAAAGGAAGACCCATATCTTAAGATCGGAGAAACCAATATCCGGGAAAAGAAAGGAAGTACTGACTATGTGTGGGCCCTGAAAGATATTAACCTGGAAGTGATGCCAGGTGAAATACTGGGAATTATCGGTAAGAATGGTGCAGGAAAGTCTACTCTGCTAAAGATCCTATCTAAAGTCACAGGTCCGACAACTGGAAGCATTAAATACAATGGCCGGATTGGCTCACTTCTTGAAGTTGGCACTGGATTCCACCAGGAGCTAACCGGCCTTGAAAACATATTTTTAAATGGTGCAATCCTGGGTATGACAAAGGCTGAGATACGATCAAAGCTTGATGAGATTATTGATTTCAGCGGTGTTGAGCGATACATCGATACACCGGTTAAGCGTTATTCCTCCGGCATGATGGTCAGACTTGGCTTTGCAGTAGCAGCCCATCTTGAACCCGAGATCCTGGTTGTCGATGAGGTACTAGCAGTCGGTGATGCCGAGTTTCAGAAAAAGGCAATTGGCAAAATGCAGGATGTTAGTAAGAATGAGGGTAGGACGGTGTTGTTTGTGAGTCATAATATGGCAGCAGTGCAGGCACTTTGTACAAGAGCAATTCTTTTGGATAACGGTTATTTGGCGCTGAGGGGAACACCCCGCGATGTTGTTTCAGCATATTTAGATGTAGGGTTAAAGACCTTGGCTGATCGAAATCTCTCACAAATATCTGATAGAAAAGGTGACAGTACTCATTTGAGATTTGAAAGTTTTGATGTTGTTGATTTCAACGGGAAATCTTTGTCAAATATTCCCTGCGGTAATAAGGTGAAATTTGAACTAAATTTCCAGGTTTTCGCTAATAATATTAATAACCTAAGGCTAGGAATTATCTTTAAAGATCGAAATGCAGGTACGGTTGTTACAGATTTAAATAGTTATTATGGTTCTAAAGAAGTTTTGTCATGCAAAAAAGGTAATCATAAGTATTTTTTTACCGTAAATCGCTTCCCTTTAGCTCCAGATCAGTATTCTATCGGTTTTATCGCTACATCCGGACTCCAAGTACTTGATTGGCTTGAGGACGTATGCCAATTTACTGTAAGCGAAGGATTGTTTTATGACTCAGGGCAAATGCCTCTCTCAACAAATTCTCACATTTTCTTCACCGAATACACTTGTGGACTTAAAAATGACAATGAAATTATTAATAGCTAATTATGATATTCAATAGCCAAAAAGTATTTATTATTGATGTTGATGGTGTAATGACCACTGGGCAATTTTTTTATTCTGAAAAAGGTAAAGAATATAAAATTTTTGGACCTCACGACAACGATGGTATAAAAATGATACAAGAAAAAATTAAAATACTTTTCATATCAGCAGACAAAAGGGGCTTTACTATATCAAAAAAAAGAATTGTTGACGACATGAAACAAGAACTCATTCTGGTAAGCGAATCTGAAAGACTTCAATTTATTAAAGATAATTACGATTTAGCTAATGTTATTTATATGGGTGACGGTTATCATGATGCAAATATCCTTAAAAAGTGTTCTTATGGCATAGCTCCGCAAAATGCTCGTATTGAGGCAAAAAAAGCTGCAGATTATATTACACCTTCCAAATCAGGGGAAGGAGCTGTTTTGGATGCATGTCTGCATTTAATTGAAAAGTTTTTTCAATAGAATAAAAAAAGAGAAAATCCATTCTACAAATAGAAGTTAAAATATGACATTATAAATATATGCTACAACAACGACTTGAAAGGCTATTGGCTAAACGGTGTACTCTTTTAGGGGTAGGGCCAATGAGCGTAAATTGTGTAAATGCCACAATTGAATTGGCAAATGATTACGATGTCCTTTTGATGTTGATTGCAAGTCGCAGTCAAATTGACACCCAAAAATTCGGGGGTGGATACGTAAACAATTGGGCAACAGAGAAATTTGCTGACTATGTTATTGAACGGGATAAGAAAGGTAAGATTATATTAGCTAGAGATCATGGAGGTCCGTGGCAAAATCCCCAAGAAATAGGGGAAAATTTAAGCTTACGACATGCGATGGAATCTGCAAAGGCTTCTTATGCTGCCGACATTGAAGCCGGCTTTCAAATTTTACATATTGACCCTAGTGTTGATATACACGGACAACCGAATCCTGATGAAGTGCTTGAGAGAATTTTTGAATTGTATGAGTTCTGTTGGGCTTATGCCCAGCGTTTGGGAAGAGAAGTATTGTTTGAGATTGGCACAGAAGAGCAGACAGGCAGCACCAATAAGCACGAAGAACTTGATTATACACTAAATGCAATGCAGGAGTTCTGTAAAAGAAATAAGATGAATTATCCTTTATTCGTGGTAATGCAAACGGGCACACGCGTCATGGAAACCCGAAATGTTGGTTCGTTTGATTTACCTATTCGTGTTGCTAAAGAAATCCCACCAGAAATACAAATTCCTAAAATGGTTGAGATGTGTAAACGATTTGGCATTTTTATGAAAGCACATAATACCGACTATCTTTCAGATGATGCTCTTAAATGGTATCCACGATTAGGTATTCATGCAGCTAATGTAGCTCCTGAATTTGGGATTGCTGAAACAAAAGCTTTAGTTTCATTACTGGAAAAAACTGAGCTTACTGCTCTAGCAGATCAATTTCTTCAAATTTCTTATGACTCAGAGAAATGGAAGAAATGGATGATCAAGGATACAAAAGCAACTGATCGCGATAAAAGCATTATTGCCGGACACTATGTTTTTGCCAAACCTGAATGTGTTGAGTTGATAAATGAAGCTTCAATGAAATTGAAAGGGAAAGGAATTGACATGAACAAACATTTGAAAGAGCAAGTCAAGGCAAGCATTCTTCGATATCTTCAAAAATTTAGACTTATTAGACCATGATTAAACGTATAGCAACTCTTATTCTCAACCGTAATCTTAAAGAAGCCACGGATAAGCTCGTGGAACATCTTCAAAAGTATGATGGTGACCTTACAGATATCTTTGTGATTGAAGCAGGATCTGATAGCAACAATCTTTCAAGCTATTGTACCTGGTACGCTGATTGGCCAGAAGCCATCACTCATGGATTGCGATATTCCCGGGGAATAAACTATGGCCTTAGTCAACTATGGTTAGAAGGCAATTTCAAAAAATACGATGCCTTTTTCTTATTGACAAATGACACAGAGTTTAGCGAATCACCAACTTTGGCACCTCTAATGAACATTTTAGATCAAATTGTATCTATCGGGATTCTTTCACCCTGTTCTAGGACTTGGGGCGAGAAATTTTTACTCGAACACAAACCTACAAAATTCTTCTGGTTTATTCACAATACTGCATATCTTTTACGCCGGGAATTTATTGAAACAATTTACAATGAAGATCAACCTGATTACATGAATTTTTTATTCGATGGTACAAATTTTAGGGGTTATGGAAACGACAGCGAAGTAATTGCAAAAGCTTACGCTAATGATTGGTCGGCAGCTATCACAAAAGAGGTTTGGGCAGAAGAAAACGAAAGCCATTTACTCAATCTTGCAGATATTATAAAAACTGAAAGTTATAGTGAAAACTTAAAACTTTATATTGATGAAGGCAAGCGCTGGATGAAATATAAATATGGTTTTAATAGCCGATGGTCAATGCAACAATATGTTAAGTCGTTTTATGATAGATTTTTTGAATTCCACCCGGAATATGATAAGTACAGAATATAAAAAAATTATATGAAAGTCATTGAAAAGCCTTGGGGCAAAGAAGAAGTTATTGAGATCAACGAGCATTCCTGAAATGGATGATGTTATTCGGTTGGTTGATGATTATAATAGGGAAATAAAATGAGTTATAGGGTACTAATTCCAACAGCAGGAACGGGTTCACGCTTAGGACGATTAACCCAATATGTTAATAAATCACTTGTTAGCATTGCAAATCGTCCAACAATTTCTCATATCATTGAGCAGTTTCCTATTGATGCAGAGTTTGTTATTACACTTGGGCATAAAGGGCATTTAGTAAAAGAGTTCTTGAGTTTAGCTTATCCACACCGTAAATTCTCTTTTGCTGATGTCTATCCGTTTGAAGGTTCCGGATCCGGACTGGGATTGAGTGTTCTTGCATGTAAAGAATATCTTCAACAACCTTTTGTTTTTATCTCATGCGACACCTTAGTACGAGAGCCAATTCCAAAATTGGATCAGAATTGGATGGGGTATGCTGAATTGAAAGACATAGAACAATACCGCACATTAGAAATACAGTCTGGCCAAGTTAATAACATTTTCGAGAAAGGCTTAGGCAAATCAGATATTTGTAACCCTTACATTGGATTGGCTGGAATAAGAGATTATGAGATTTTTTGGGAAACAATGGAAAAAGGGAGTATTGAAGCCATTTCAGTCGGCGAGTCCCATGGTATGCGTAGTTTATTAAAACAGGGTATCCAATCGCACTGTTTTACCTGGTACGACACCGGTAATCCTGAAACACTTGCTCAAACCCGTGAAGCATACAAGGAACAAAACGAACCAAATATATTAGAAAAGGCAAATGAGGCGATCTGGTTTGTAAATAATCAGGTTATTAAATTTTCAGACGATAAAAAGTTTATAGCTAATCGGGTTAAACGCGCAAAAGAGATTAAAGAATTTGTTCCGAAGGTTACAGCAGCAACACCTAATATGTACTCTTATCCTAAAGTAAATGGGAAAATACTATCAGAGAGCGTAACGTTGCCGATTTTTGAGCAACTTCTGCAATATTCTACTTTGTTTTGGAAACCAAAAGCATTAAATGCATCTGAAAAGAGAGATTTCCACGATGCATGTATGCGATTTTACAAAAATAAAACATCAGAAAGAGTAGAGCTTTTTTATAAGAACTTTGGAAAGAAGGATGGGCTCGAAACAATTAATGGAATTAAAGTACCAACACTGAAAAAATTATTGGATGCAGTTGATTGGGATTGGCTAGCTGATGGTTTGCCAGGACGTTTTCATGGAGACTTTCATTTTGAGAATATCCTTTTCTCAAAATCCAATCAGAAATTCACTTTTCTTGATTGGCGTCAAGATTTTGGAGGATCACTGATCACAGGAGATATATATTACGATCTTGCCAAACTTCTGCATGGACTGATTATCTGTCATGAGTTGATTGCTAATGATCAATACTGGGTTGATTGGCAGCCAAATGAAATACGATTTGATTTTCATCGAAAACAAATATTGGTTGAATGTGAACATTATTTTTCCGATTGGATTTCCACCAATGGTTTTGACAAGAAAAAAGTTTGGACAATAACTGCATTGGTATACCTGAATATAGCTGCCTTGCATCATTATCCGTATAGTCTTTTGCTTTTTGCATTGGGTAAGCAGCTATTAAATCAACAAAGTAATGAAATTAATTAAAAGAGATTCTTGCATAATAACTCAAATAAAAGACTTAGAACCTCTTTATACATTTAATCAATTTCCAGTATTCATGGGTTGTATCAATACCCCAGAAATCGATGATGTAAAAGTGGATATGAAATGGATGATTAGTAAAAGTACAGGACTAATTCAATTAGGAGATTTAATACCACTAAATGTCCTCTACCCAGATTCTCATGGAGCTGGATGCATAGGTAATTTGTGGAATAAACATCATAAGTCCTTTGCAGATTTCATTCATAAATTTAATCCAACGGCCATATTTGAAATTGGGGGTTCACACGGAATCTTAGCTATGGAATATTCAAAGAAGGAAAATATACCGTGGACAATATTGGAACCGAATCCTGCACCCATTTCAGGTAGTAATGCTCATTTCATCCAAGGTTTCTTTGACGAGAATTTTAAATTTCTTGATCTTTTTGATACAGTAGTTCATTCGCATCTATTTGAGCACATTTATGAACCGGATATATTCATGAATCATCTTTGTAATTTTATGGACAATGGAAAGCACTTGATTTTTTCTATCCCAAATTTGCAAATAATGCTAGAACGAAAATACACTAACTGTATAAATTTTGAGCATACTGCTTTTCTTGCCGAGCCCTATGTTGAATATCTGCTTGCGAAACATGCTTTTCGTCTTGTTCAAAAGGAATACTTCATGGATGATCATAGTATTTTTTATGCAGCCGTTAGAGATAAATCTGTAAAACCAAAAAAACTTCCAGGAGATCTATTTAAGAAGAACAAAAAACTGTATCAAGATTATGTTTTTTATCATGAGAACCTGATATCCGAATTAAATAATAAAATACATTTAACAAATCAGCATATTTATCTATTCGGTGCTCATGTTTTTGCTCAATATTTAATCTCATTTGGCCTGGAAACTTCTTCAATTATATGTTTATTGGATAATGATCCGAATAAACACGGCAAGCGGCTTTATGGTACTTCCCTAATGGTTAATTCACCTAAAATACTTAAAGATGATTCTTCTCCAATTGTAATTCTGAAAGCCGGTGTTTATAATGAGGAAATAAAGCAAGATATTCTTGAGAATATAAATCCGAAGGTAATTTTTTGGGAGTAGTAATTTAACCATCTGATATTAATTCTATAATTAATATTTTAATGAGCACATTAGCAATTTTTTCAAATTTCAGAATAAATGACGGGGAGAGGTTTCAGAGAATGAAAGATTCCTTCCTTTCCTTTAAAGATATATCTGCCGAAAAATGGGTAATAAACATAAGAGGTAAATATAAAAATGAAGCAATAGCCTTTTTGAAATCATATTTGAATAATAAATTGGTTTCATTTGATATTGATAGTTCAGAGGGTTGGTTTAACGACAGTCGATTAATGATGGATTCCATCAATACAGATTTTGTGTTGTATTGGATTGAGGATCATATTAATTTAATTAAAGAATTTTCTGTTTTTGATGAAATTCTTTCCGAAATGAATCATGTAAATGCTGAATTTTTATCTTATTCTTTTTATTGGACTAATAAGAAATATCGTTTAATCCGTAAAAAAGAAAATAAAAATATTTATTCATTTAATCTGACAAAGACTAATTTTAACTTAGTCGGAAAAGTTGATCCATCTTTTTACATATTATGGAGTACCGGAATTTTTTCATCTAATTTATTTAAAAAAATAATTTTTTCTGATGATCCAGAACAGGCAATTAAATATCCAAACGAAGTTCCCTTCGATTTTGAGAAATCATCATATGATGTTCATTGGTTACCGATAAAAATGGCACTTACAAAACAAGAATTATTTGCTTCAATTGATGATGACCAGAGTGAACCAGGATCATCTCTAATATCAAGAGGCCTGTATCCATCCAGGGTGGTTCGTAATCATGGTTCAGGACCATTGGGGTATTTACCAATCAAACATCCAAATATTAAAACATATTTACATAGAATTGAAGAACACAATACAAAGGCGGCAAAAGAGGTGGTTCCTATCATAATTGATATGTTTAAACCAAATTCCGTTATAGATATTGGCTGTGGAACCGGTACATGGCTAAAAGTTTTCGAAGAAAATGGAATTGATAATATTTTAGGTATTGATGGAGCCTATGTTAAAAAAGAGTTGATTGAGATTCCACTCAATAAATATATAGCTGTAAATCTGGAACAACCTTTAAAACAATATGAAAAATTTGACTTATTATTGTGCCTGGAAGTTGCTGAACATTTAAAAATTGCCAGAGAAGAGAGTTTCATAAAGGATTTAACATTATTGAGTGATAATATTATTTTTTCTGCCGCACTTCCAAATCAAGGTGGACAAAATCATTTAAACGAACAATATCCTGATTTTTGGATAAGAATTTTTAATAAGTATAATTATGAAGCTATTGATCTAATAAGGCCTCTTATTTGGAATAATGATAATGTAGATTGGTGGTATAGGCAAAATATATTAGTATTTAAAAAAATCGATTCAGATATATCGATTTCACAAAAAAAGATTAATCCAATTATTGCCCAGGAATTGTATGAAAGCAAACTTAATGAGATTAGTTCACTTCAAAAAGAACTATCATTAATTAAAGCTGGGGGGGAAAAATTTAGATATTATTTAAAAGCAATATTTAAAAGAATTATAAAAAGAATAAAATGAAAGGTGTTTCTGTAATCATATGCTGTTATAATAGTGCATCTCGTTTACCCGAAACACTTAGACATGTTGCGTTGCAACAAGTAGCTGATGATATACCGTGGGAAGTTATTGTTGTAAATAATAACTCTACTGACACTACTGTTGAAGTAGCTGGATATGAATGGAATAGACACGAATGTAATGTCCCATTCAAAATAATAGACGAACCTAATCCTGGATTGTCATTTGCCAGGGAAAAAGGCATTTTAGAATCCTCTTTTGATTTTGTTTTGTTTTGTGATGATGATAATTGGCTAAGTAAAAACTATATAGAAACCGGATTTGGAATACTTGAATCAAACCTGGAGATTGGAGTTTTAGGAGGAAAATCTGAAGCCGTTTTTGAAACGAAAGAACCTGATTGGTTTAATAAAGTAAAATTTGCTTATGCTGTGGGTAAGCAATCAGAAAACTCAGGCAACATTACAAAAAAAGGATGTGTTTGGGGAGCAGCTCAATTTATTAGAAAAAAGATACTGTTGGACTTTTATGTAAATGGTGTTAAGCATTTGTTAACAGGTAGAAAAGAAGGAGTTTTACTATCAGGAGATGACGCTGAAATATGCAAATGGTTCATTTTTGCCCAATATAAACTTTGGTACTCAGAAAAATTATTGTTTTATCATTTCATGCCTACCTCAAGGATGAGCCTTGATAACCACCATAAACTAGATGAAGGACATAAGCTTTCTTTTTTCTATTTAATAATGTACGATATACTTATTTCGGTGCAAAATGAATTTACCAAAGGTATTCTCCATAAATTGAAATGGATGCTCAAAGGATTGTACAGGTTGATTAAGGACAAATTCACAACTTATAATATTTCAGAAAAGGATAAATACAGACTTCAGTTTTTAATTGGATGCAATATCCACATACTTCCCAATACAGAACAAGTATTCAAGAACTACTTTATTATAAAGAAAATCATTAACAAACAAAAATGAAGCTAAGCATTATCACGGTTAATCTCAACAATGCAGTTGGCCTTGAAAAAACCATTGAAAGTGTGTGTAATCAAACTTTTACCGATTTTGAATATATAATAATTGATGGCGGTTCAAATGATGAAAGTACAAATATTATCAATCAATATTCAGATAAAATTTCATATTGTATTAGTGAAGCAGATAAGGGAATTTATCATGCAATGAACAAAGGAATTAAACAAGCCTATGGTGAATATTGTTTGTTTTTGAATAGCGGGGATTACTTATTTAATGACAAAACCTTAGAAATTGTATTTAACTCAAATGTGGAAGCTGATATTATTTATGGTGATCGAATTGAAATAAAACACAATAAGGAAGTTGGCAGGAAAGTATATCCAGATAAATTATCATTTTATCATTTCTACATAGACAGCTTGCCTCATCAAGCTACTTTTATAAAAAGTAAACTTTTTTCTGATATCGGATATTATAATGAGAAATTAGAATATGCCTCAGATTGGGAATTCTTTTTAAAAGCAATCGTTAATAGTAATTGTTCTTATCATCATATAAATCAATTTATCTCTTGTTTTGATCGAATGGGTGTTTCAAATAAAAAAGATAATTATAATAAGATGAACCACGAAAGAATGGAGATTCTTGAGATCAATTATTCTCTGTTTAAAGACGATTATGAAGCAATTCAAATTACCAAAAGAAAACTTAAGGAAATTCAGTCATACTCATTATTTTTTTTCTTAAAGCGAATAGTGTATTATTTTTTGAAATCATTTAGAATTAAATTTTTTTTAAAAAAATGATTAAAGTTTCAGTAATCATTCCTGTATTTTGTGTCGAAGAATATTTACAATCGTGTCTAAATAGTATCATAAATCAAACCTTGAAAGAAATTGAGATTATTTGTGTCAACGATGCATCTCCTGATAATTCAATACAAATAATAAAAGAGTACGCTCAAAAGGATAAACGCATTAAAATATTAACGCACGAAAAAAATGCTGGCTTAAGCGTTGCGCGAAATACAGGGCTATCTTATGCACAAGGTGAATATGTTTATTTCATGGACAGTGATGATCTTGTTGACTTAGATACCTTAAGTATTTGCTACGAAAAGTGCAAACAATATTCACTTGATATAATAACTTTTGATGCGAAAGTATTTAATGACAATAAGATTTGTAATAATGATTTATATAAAACACTAAATTATGATAGGCAAAATATTTTTGATGTAAATAAAATCTATTCAGGAAAAGATTTTTTTTGTTTTGCTTATAATAACAACTCATATCGATCTGCAGTGTGGCTTAATTTCATCAGTTTAGACATCCTTAAAAGTCATAAGCTAAACTTTTATCCAGGTATTATTTATGAAGATGAGCTATTTACTATCCAACTTTATTTTAAAGCAAAAAAAATGATGTACTATCCCAGACAATTCTTTAAAAGAAGACTAAGAGAAAACTCAATAATGACAAAAAAGAAAGACTTCCGCAATATAAATGATATTCTTTTGGTATCAGATGAACTATTTAAAATTCATCAAAAGGAACAAAGTAAAACACTAAAAAAAGTATTAATTCAAAAAATATATTCATTACTAAAGTGGATGGAGCAAATGAATAATGAAATAACAAATATTCCTGATAAAGAGAAAATAGAACTTAGGTTGAAAACAAGTAAAATTTGGGGAAAGTATAATCACTATAAGTTAAGAAATCGTGTAAATGGAAAGATAAAAAGAACTTTGAAAAGCTTTCTTAATAGATATTAGCTGTATACAATTAGAAAGGAGAATATTTTTATGTCAAATGTATTAGATGAAATCATTCGTACTGGAATGGTTAAATCGCCCAATGGCTTGGAGATAAAGGTAAAATCAAATATACCTCAGGATGAAGGACTGTTCTTACAAAAGCTCATATTAGAATTTAAACCAAAAGTAACTCTTGAGGTGGGGCTTGCTTATGGGATTTCCTCTCTTTACATTTGTGAAGCACTTATGCAGATAGGAAGTGAGCGACATGTTGTTATTGATCCTTGTCAAAATGAGGCTTGGAATGGTATAGGTTTACATAATCTTAAGATGGCAGGTTATGAAAAACTTATTGACTTCAGAGAAATGTCTTCACATCTTGCACTTCCACAATTAGAAGTTGAAGGGCTTAAGGTTGATTTCGCCTTTATTGATGGTTGGCATACTTTTGATTATGCATTAATTGATTTCTTTTTTATTGATAGATTGCTGAGCGTAGGGGGTGTCGTTGCATTTGACGATACTCTTTACTATGCTAGTATACGTATACTTTGCCGCTACATTGTTACCAATAGAGCATATTCCGTGATTAATAAATCAAATGAAGCACCTCTACGAAAATCAAAAACTCAGATGCTTCTGAAAGTACCATTAGTTTCTAAATATCTTAAAAGAATAGCTAAACCTGAAATAATTGAACCAGACTATAAATTAGGACTTCCAAAAGGAAATTATATTGCATTCAGGAAAGAGAAAGAAGATATTTTGGGAGATGGAACTAATGGAACCCGCCGATGGAATGTTCATAAAAATTTTTAACTTATTGTATTGTAATTTAATAATAAATTGCTCTCAGAATAATTTTAATTGCTAACTTTTATAATATTATTAGTATAAATTAATGAAAGTTTCAATATTAATTCCTCTTTATAACTGTGAAAAGTATATTAAAGAAGCTATTATTTCTGCTCTTAACCAAACATGGCAAAATAAGGAGATAATAATAGTTGATGATGGCTCAACTGATAATTCGTACAATATAGCGAAAGAATTTGAATCAGACATAGTTAAAGTTTATCAACAAGATAATAAAGGAGCTCCTATTGCCCGAAATTTTGCATTCGAAAAATGTACTGGTGATTATATTCAATATTTGGATGCCGATGATTTGTTAGACAATGATAAAATTGAAAAGCAAATGCAGATGGCTAAAAAGTTTAATTATAATAAAGATATCTTAATCTATTGTAAAACTTTTATCGTTAATGGAGATGATATGACAAACTTGATATGCCCAATGGAAGATTTGTATGTAAATTATAATCCTGCATTTAAAGCTTTAATTGAAATATGGAAGAGTTCTTATAATTCTTTTCCTTACACTTGCTTTATTACTCATAAAAATAAAATAGCTGAAATAGGAGATTGGGACATATCACTTTATCGTAGTCAAGACTCTCAGTTTTTTGCCAGAATAATTAGTAAATCAAATGCATTGTTGTTTTGTGAAGGTACTTATTGCTATTATAGAAATGTGCCACTAAGTTTAAGTCGGAAAATAACAAAAGAAAAAATTTATTCGGAATTTCAAGTAACAAAAGATATTACAGAACTTATTTTAAAAAAATCCCAAACCTTGGAAACAGTAAAAGTTTGTAGCCAAAGAATTAGCGAATTTTTATATAAATGGTATCCAAAGAATATGAAATATTATACTGAAATAAAATCTTTTATGAAGTATAATAATTTATCCCTGTTCTTTCCAAATCGCGGTAAATCTTTTAGGATCTTGAATTCTCTATTTGGCTGGAAAATAGCTAAATTTCTTATAAGTTATTACGTTAAATTAAAATCTATTTTAAGATAATTATGCCACAGCCTCTAGTATCCGTGATTATTCCAATGTATAATTCAGAGAAGTATGTTTCCGATCCTTTAAATTCTGTCTTTACACAAAGCTATACAAACTGGGAATGTATTATAGTTGATGATGGCTCAACAGATTCCTCAAAAAAAATTGCAAAAGAATTCTGTAAAAAGGATAAAAGGTTTAGATATTATTACCAGTCAAATTCTGGTCAATCGGCTGCAAGAAATCATGGATTGAAATTAAGCTCAGGTGATTATATTCAATATCTTGACGCAGATGATGTTCTTTTACCAAATTACCTGGAAACAATGACTGAGCAAAGTGAACATCTTGAAGACAATGTTATATTATATTCCGATTTTTTTCTTGGTAATTCTAACAACATTTTTGACACGAAACTAATGAATCGACCAGCAAGTATTGGCAAAGATATAACTTTTAATGAAATGTATAGAATGTTTGCATTGGATTTCTTATTAATCCCCTCATGTTTTTTATTTCCAAGAAAAGCAATATGGAATATCAAATGGAGTGAAAATTTAAATCATGCAGAAGATTGGGACTATTATTTGAGTTTATTAAGAAATAATTACATGTTTCGTTGTTATTCAATACCATTAGTAATTTATCGAAATACGCCTTCCAGCTTATCAAAAAACTCCTTAAAAATTATTGAAGCAAATTATTTCATATTAAGTAAATGGCTTGATAACAATAATTTACTTACTTTTTCAAGAAGATGTGCACTCGTTTTCGTAAAAACTATCTTTTTATACCTAGGAAAAAAAACAGATAAAATTATCGTACCAAAATTTAATTCTAATAAATTCTCCTTCCAACAGTATTTATTTATATTGTTAATATATCCATTAACTATTTTTTATTTCTTTTCTGAAATTATAAGAATCTTAATCAATAGAATAAAATCTATTAACAATGAAATATAAAAACACCAGACCTGTTGGGAAAAAGCCATCATCGGGTCATGATTATTGGGGAGGGGTTGATTTTCAAGAACATCTGAAACTAACAAAATTTCAGACAACTTATCTCTATCTCCTTAAGAACTATCCACCGCCCCAAACTATGTTAGAAGCAGGTTGTGGAATAGGTCGTTGGGTAATTCCTTTATCCAAGGAAAATTATAATGTTACCGGTATTGAAATTGAAGAAGAAGCCCTGAACATTATCAGACAAAACTATACCGCTGATAATTTGACTTTAGTGCACGGTGATATTGGAAATATGGATTTCTCTGATAAAATATTTGATATCATTGTAAGCCTAGGTGTGTTTGAACATATAGAATATTTATCTGAACTCAAAAACGCAATTCACGAGCATAAACGAGCACTAAAAGATGAAGGTATTCTTTTAATTACGATCCCTTATCTAAGTTGTGTAAGATTTCTAACTCATATTCCATATTTAAAATTGAGATCTCTTATTCGCTTTCTAAAAGGAAAGAAGTCGTTTTTTACAGATTACTGCTATAGTAAAAGAGAGTTTCAAAAAATACTGGAAAGTTGCAATTTAAAAGTAATAGATATTGTCTGGGATGACTTGCTTGAACCATATAACTTTGGGTTAACAGGAGATTATCCTCTCAATAGACTATTCCGGTCAAAGGATATTCCTTATAAGGCAAACAAATTAGGGAATTTTGTTTTCAAAACTCTATGGCGCATTCATCCAAGGTTAGTTAGCGGTGGTATTGGTTATATCTGCAAAAAAGCATAAAATGAAATATAAAATACATAGTAAGACTGCTAAGAATACTAATTCTAGAGGGAAAGCTTATTGGGAAGGTAAGGATTTTAATGAGCATCTTAAACTCACTTATCACCAGACTTCTTATTTATACTTTACCAAAAACTATCCACCTCCCCGGAAAGTTTTAGATGCCGGTTGTGGAATAGGAAGATGGGTAATACCATTAGCAAAAGCAAACTATGATATTACCGGTATTGACATTGAAGGCGAAGCTCTTGATACGATAGAAAAGCACTATTCAGCCGGGAACTTAAGCCTGGTAGAAGGTGATATCTTTAACATGGATTTTAAGGATAATACATTTGATATTATCTTAAGTATGGGAGTACTTGAACATTTTGAAAATCCTAATCTTCAAAAAAATGCGATCATGGAGCATATTCGTGTCTTAAAAGAGGAAGGTATCTTATTAATAACTATACCTCAAATCAGTTTTGTAAGGTTTTTTTTTCATGCTCCATATAGAAAATTACTATCATTGGTTCGGGTTTTTAAAGGGATAAAGCATCACTTTGTGAGATATTATTATGGACAGGGTGAATTTCAAAAAATAATAGAGAAATGTGAGCTTAAAGTTATAGATATTGTTTATGATGATCTTATTGAACCCTATAATTTTGGTTTAACAATTGATTACCCCATTAATAGACTTTTCCGGGAGGGAAATATTCCATTTAAGGCAAATAAATTGGGAAATAAGGTTTTTAAATTTCTTTGGAACATTCATCCTAAACTAGTATGTGGAGGTATCGGTTTTATTTGTCAAAAAAAACACTTTAAAAAATCTTAACAAAAAGATTGTTAAATCTGGAAATTCATGAATCTATCAAAAACAAAAATAATAAAATCATGCGGTAAATTTCTTCCCCAAAATGTTAAGAACCTCATTAAATTTAGCATTGTCAAATTTTATAGATTCTGCTCCTTGGTTGTTTATCGAGTAATGAAACGACCAGAAAGAACCGCTTTATACACTATAAAAGGTGGTGGTATCATCCTTTCTTTTGACGATCATCATGTTAATGATTGGTATAATGCTGATGAAGTACTAAATAAATATCATTGGAAAGCAACATTCAGTGTGTCAAATTTTACTTCACTTGATAAAAAAGATGTAGAAAAACTAAAAATTCTTCAATCCAAAGGTCATGAAATTGCTGCACATGGGAATAATCATCTCAATGCACTTGAATTTATTTCATCTCATACAATATACAAGTATATAGATACAGAAGTTCTTCCATCATTAACAGCAATGACTGATCAAGGTCTTAAAGTATCCTCTTTTGCATATCCTTTTGGAGCGAGAAAAAAGGAAGTAGATAAAGTGCTATTAAAATACTTTATGATGCTTAGGGGAACCACTTATGGTAAAAAAGCTCCTTCAACACATAATAATTACGCAAATGGTTCAAGGGTTGTGTTCGGCTTGGGTATTGATCAGAATTATGGAAATGATATTAATTATATTTTGAGAATGCTTAGATATGCAAAAGATCATAATAAAATTGCTGTATTTTACAGTCATCATATTCAACAAGGTAATCCCAATGGCTATATCACAAGCTACAAGACATTAGAAACAATATGCCAATTTGCAATTGAGAACAATATGCAATTTATGACATTGAAAGATTTAGCCATTATTACCGATGTCTAATAATTGTTTAAAAAAATTCAGATACATTTCATAAAATTAAATACTTCTAAAATGAATAAAGTACTAATTATTGGTGGTACCGGATCATGGGGCCAGGAACTCACCAGGCAGATTCTTAAAAAATATTCGGTAAGTGAAATTCGGATATATTCAAGAGGTGAGCACAAGCAAGTAGAGATGGCCAGAAAATTTAATGATGATCGGATAAAGTTTATTATTGGAGATATCCGGGACAAAGGAGCTTTAAAATTTGCTTCTGTTGGGGTGGATTATATCTTTCATTTAGCAGCTCTAAAACATGTTCCTATTTGTGAGAAAAATCCTGAAGAAACTATTAAAACAAATATTTATGGCACAGTGAATGCTGTTGAAGTTGCTATAGAAAATGAGGTTAGTAATTTTGTATTTGTATCAACTGATAAAGCGGTTGACCCGGTAAACGTTTATGGAATATCGAAATCGATGGCTGAACATGTTGTTGTTAATGCTAATCATAAAGACACAAATACTAAATTTATATGTATCCGCGGTGGGAATGTACTTGGAACCAACGGTTCAGTAGTGCCCCTTTTTAAAAAACAAATTGAAACTGCTAATATTATCACTATTACAGATAATGAAATGACAAGATACCTAATGACATTAAAAGAGGCTATATCACTCATCTTTAAAGCTGTTGAGAATTCATTAGGCAGCGAAATCTTTGTAATGAAAATGTCAAGTATAAATATATTACTGTTAGCCAGGGTTATGATTGCTGAATTGGGCAATAATAAAACACAAATTCAGACCATCGGAATCAGGCCGGGCGAAAAAATTCATGAGGTTCTGGTTTCGAGGTATGAGGCAACCAGAACATATGATTGTGGGGATTATTATGTAATTCTTCCAAATATTGGCATGAATTCTTTACAGGAAATTTATTCTAAGAAGACGCTCCTAAATACTGAATATAATTCTTTGGATAATTTATATTTAAATGATGATGAATTGAAAAAAATATTAATAAACGAAGGCTGGTTAAGAGGGAAGAAGAAAGATGATTTTGAAGGTTATACAAAGCAGGAGTTGCTTGAATATTTTAAACGTGAAAGATGGATAAAATAAAAAAAATTCTAATTCTTGGAGCTTCCGGAATGCTTGGGTCCATGGTATTCAAATATTTCGATCAATTGGAATCATTTCTAACGATGGGAAGCTTACGTGATATGAATAACATCCCTTCAAGAACTGAATCAATGCTACCATTTAACATTAATGGAAATGTTGATACCCAATTGCATTCAATTATGCAAAAATTTGCTCCCGATTATATAATCAATTGCATAGGTATAATCAATAAATATTGTAGGGATGATGATGCTACCGGAGTACAAAATGCAATATGGGTGAACGCATCTTTTCCATGGGAGTTAAGCAATTTTTTTAGCAAGCATTCTCCAAAAACCAGGATAATTCAGATTGGTACTGATTGTGTATTTAGTGGTTCACAAGGAGGCTACTCAGAGGATTCTGAGCATGATGCAATTGATGTTTATGGCAAAACGAAAAGTCTTGGGGAAGTAATTTCAGATAACTTATTGAATATCCGGTGTTCAATAATAGGTCCGGAAATAAAGAAAAAAGCGAGTTTACTTGAATGGTTTCTATCCCAAACACCTAATTCAACTGTAACTGGTTATGCACATCACAAATGGAATGGCGTCACTACTTTACAATTTGCAAAATATTGCGAAGAGTTGATTGTGAATAATCAAGTAAATGAATATTTGAAAAGAACAAATAAAGTTCATTATTGTCCAAATGGAATTTTTACGAAATATAAGCTTCTCCAGATATTTCAGGATGTTTTTAAAACAAATTATCATATTGAATTTTCAGAACATATCGGAGTCCCAATCGACAGAACTTTAATCTCAAAATATTCCAAACCAGAAAATAAAGATATTCAAATAGCTCTAGAAGAATTAAAGATATTTATGAACAAAAATTATTAATGAGAGCAACTTCCTATGTATGATAATCTTAATGTATCTATTCTTCTTGTTATAAAAAATGAAGAAAAAGCTCTGCCTCTTTTTTTTAAGCATATCATCAATCAATCTCATAAAAATATAAGTGTCTATCTTTTCGATAATGGTTCTACAGATAATAGTGTCTCGGTTGCAACATCACTTTTCCCTGGTATAAAAACTTGTGTTTCTCAAACAAATATTGGATTTGCAAAAGCAAACAACACTCTTGCGGAAAAAGCTTTTTCGGATGAAGCTGAATTTATTTTTGTCTTAAATCCTGATCTTGTTTTAGATAAATTCTGTATCGAGGTTTTGATAAGAGAACATCAGAATAATAAAAAAATAGGTTTACTTGCGCCAATAATGTTATCAGGAGACTCTACTAAAATAAATTCATTTGGAACAAATGTCAATTTCGAAACCTATAAAGAAGTGTGGCCTTTTAGAAACAATTTATTGTTAAAAGATTTACCTGAAATTCATATTGTTGATACTGTTGGCGGTGGTGTCACTTTCTTACCAAAATCATCCTATTTGAAAACTGGCTTGTTTGAGGAGAGTTTTTTTATTTATGGTGAAGAAATTGATCTGGGATATCGGGTTTATAAAAATTCACTTAAAACTGCAGTTGCTGCCAAAGCTGTTGTTCATAGATATCATGATGAAATAAAAGACAAAGACATATTACAAAATTTTAAATATTACTATAAAACAAGGGCTGTATTTCTTTATTTGCATAAACATAATTTCATCAAAGGAATTATTAGTAATTTTTTCAAATTCGTATTTCACATACCAAATATTATTAAACTAAGTATCAGAACTAAAAATTCCTTTTTGTTATTGTACTATTTATTGGGATTGATGCATGGCCTTTTTAATATAAAAGGTAAATCAAAACTTAATTTTAGAGATTACTAAACAAACCTTTGCTTAGAATAATTAATGGTTTACAATTAATTTGGATATAATATTTATGATCTCATTCATTATAATTGGAAGAAATATTGAAAATACTATAGCAAAATGTGTTGAATCTGTAATAAGATTTGTTGAAAATAATAACATTGTTGCATACGAAATAATATATGTAGATTCTGCGTCAAAAGATAAAACTATAGAAATTGCGCGAAAATATCCGATAAAAATTTTCCAGATAATAGGGCAAGTCAACGCAGCAATTGGAAGAAATGTGGGAGCAAAAAAAGCAATTGGAGATATATTATTCTTTATTGATGGGGATATGGAAATATTATCTGATTTTTATCCAATCGCATTTGGTAAGAATTCAAATGAATTAAAATATTCTTTTTCAAGCGGTACATTGGTACACAAACATTATAACAGTGATTTTGAATATCTCTATTCAAGTAAAGATAAAAATCCCCAGGAACCCGTTTTTAATAATACAACAGGTGGCTTATTTATAATAGAAAAAAAAATGTGGCAGAATCTTAATGGGATGGACGAACGACTTATTCGAAATCAGGATATAGATTTTGGATTAAGAATGTCAAAAACTGGAATACCTGTTAAATTATATAATCATCAATTAGCAGTTCACCATACTGTTAATTATTTTGATAATAAAAGAGTATCAAACTTCTATTTCACCAAAGCATTGTTTTCCACCGGTTTACTTATGCGGAAACACTTATTTTATTCAGCCTATTTAAGGAGGTATCGTAATAATTTGTTTTATGTGATAATCTTGTTTATAAGCTTTTGCATGCTTGCAATCGAAACAAAATATGGAATTGCAATGCTATTTTTATACCTCTTTATTCAACTTGGAAGAACAATAAAAAATTTTATGCAAGAAAAGCTAACTATAAACTCTTTTGTGTTTAAATCATTATTTAGCTTTTATACTTTATTTGGATTCCTTTTTTATTATCCAAAAGTGCCGAAATATAAAATTAGCGAAGTTTAATAAATTGTTTTTGATAAATAGCGAAATATAGGCATATGGGTTCACATCTGGAGGTTGTTGCTGCTTCAATTTTACAAATTCGTATTTACTTTTTATTCGTGTTTCTTGCTTTTTTGTATCTTATAAACAAGAATAGAAATAACTCCTTTCACATATTCATATTGTTGATTTTTTTTGATGGGTTAGTGAACTTTATCAGTAAGGATATTTATAATATGTATAGAATATTTCTGGTTTTCTTAACCATTTATTGGCTCTATCGAAAAAATGTGTTGCCAATAGCTAATAGGTATTTCATCACAACAATTATTTTTCTGTTTTTCACTTTGGTCTTTTTGATAAGTGCTTTTATTAACAAAGATTACTTCAGTCTTACTTTTAGTCAATATTCAAAATTCTTTATTCTATTTGCATTATTCTTGATTTTTATTAAGAATCGATATAATACTTCTTTTAAAGAGAAACTGACTTATTTAATATATAGCGTTTTAACGATTCAAATATTTGTTTCGGTTGTTAAATTCTTTATTATTGGAGCACGAGAAAGTATTGTTGGAACAATTGGAGCACAAGGTGGTGCTTTAGCAACCACACTACCAATTTTAGGATTTATTTTTTTGTGGGTTCGAAATAAAGGAGTCTTTACAAGTAAAGATTGGTGGTTTATTATTGGTCTTGCTTTTATTGGTTTTGTAAGCCAAAAAAGAGCTATTTGGTTTATTTTGCCTGTAGTAATTGGTTTATTTATGTTCTACATTCCTAAAAACAGAATACCAAGGAAACTAATTCTTATAATAATGATTGTAATCCCTTTTATGTTTTATGCCGGAGTTCGCTTAAATAGAACATTAAATAAAGAACAAAAAGTGTGGGGAAGTTTTGACCTGGAATATGTTTATAATTATGCAAATATTTATATGTTTGGGAAGGAATCTATGCGAGGGGGAGATATCGCATATGGTAGAGGCAGTGCTACAATCTTATTATTTAATAAATTAATTTCCGGAGAAGATAAAGCAGAGAGTTGGTTTGGTTATGGTTTAAGATATATGTACACAACAACTTATGATCAGTTCAATCGTTTTGGTTTTGGACTAGCGGGCAAGGGATCTGCAACCGGAGCTTTCCAGGGTTTAATAACTGGTGGATATATTGGAATATTTGTATTTATTTTATTTGCAATAAGTATAATATCAAAAACTAAAAATAGAAGATTAAGATATGCCCTGTTTTTAATTTTTTTCTGGGAATATCTTTTCTATACCGGAATGATTTTTCGATCAAATGCTTTAGGCGTGCTATTTTTATATGCTATAATTTTTTCAGAAAGAGTTATCAGAGTCAGGATACCAAGATTATCACACTTACACTAATATATAAATTCAATATTTTGTTTTTTATTTATCACCTGTTTTCATTCAGCATAAAAAAGTATAAATGAAAATCCTGATAGTATGTAGTGGCAATTCCGGTACAATAGCACCCTTTATTCAGGAGCAAGCTGATGACCTCATGAAAGAGGATGTAAAGATTTCTTATTTCTTAATAAAAGGAAAGGGAATTATAGGATATTTAAAAAACTATAAAAGCTTCAAAAATACCTTAAAAAATATCAATCCGAAATTAATACATGCTCATTACGGTCTTTCCGGATTGTTTGCAAACCTTCAATTTAAAACACCGGTTATAACAACTTACCATGGTTCAGATGTAAATAATAAAATAATTTTCCTTTTTTCCAGAATTGCCTTTTTACTTTCATCGCATAATATTTTTGTTTCGCGATACTTACAAAACAAAGCAATAATAAAGAGAAAGTCGAGTATAATACCCTGTGCTGTAGATCTGGATTTATTTTTCCCACAGGACAAAACACAATGTCGAAAAATATTAAACCTGGATTTGCAGAAAAAGTATATCCTGTTTCCATCTGCCTTTTCAAATGTGGTTAAAAATCATTCTCTTGCTCTTGAAGCCATAAATTTACTTTATTATAAGGAAAGTGTAGAGCTCCTTGAACTGAAAGAATATAATAGAAATGAAGTTTGTCTGTTGATGAATGCAGTTGACATCAGCATAATGACTTCTTTTTCTGAAGGATCTTCTCAGTTCATTAAGGAAGCAATGGCATGTAATTGCCCAATTGTAAGTACTGATGTTGGAGACGTTCAACAAAATTTAAGGAATTTGGAGGGTTGCTATATTACATCTTATGAATCACAAGATGTTGCAAAGAAATTAGATATAGCCTTTAAATTTGGCAAACGAACTAATGGAAGAAAAAGAATTTTAGAATTAGGCCTGGATTCCAAAAAAGTTGCAAAAAGAATAATTTCAATTTATAAGAACGTAATAAGTTGAATTTTTAATAAAAATTCAATCATAATATGAAACTACAAGAACATAATAATCATTACAATTTATGAAGATTTTGTTCCACATAGCACATCCTGCACAATACCATATGTATAAATATGTCATTCGAAACTTAATTTCAAAAGAACACTCTTTAAAAATAACGATTAATACAAAAGATATTTTAGAACAATTACTTATTAATGATGGTGTTCATTACGAAAATATTCTTCCAAAACGTAGAAAGTACAATACAAAGTTCCATGCCTTACTTACCTTAATAAAAAAAGATATTAAAATATTTCAAAAACAAATTAAGGGAAATTATGATATGATGGTGGGTACTGAAACAGCTCTCTCACATATTGGTTGGCTATTTAGAAAACCTATATTAATAATGGATGAAGATGATGTATCAGTAGTTCCTGAAGCTGCGAAACTTTCTTTTCACTTTGCATCACATATTGTATCTCCTTATCCCTGCAATTTGGGAAAATGGTCAAAAAAAAAAATAGGATATAATGGTTATCAAAAACTAGCGTATTTGCATCCTGAATATTTTATCCCAAAAGAAAAAATTGTTAGTCGGTTTATTGATAATAATGAACGGTATTTTTTGATCAGAGTATCTGATTTATCTGCTTATCATGACAAAAACAATAATGGATTTACAACAGACGTAATACGGCAAGTTATTGAAATTCTCCAGCCTCATGGAAAAGTCCTGATAAGTACTGAACGCAAACTACCAAACGATTTAAATAAATTTCTTTTAATGGCAGAAGTTAATGATATTCATCATTATTTATATTATGCTGATTTTCTTATTGCGGATAGTCAAAGTATGTGTGTTGAAGCATCAATTCTTGGTACTCCTTCAATTCGATTCAGTGGCTTTGCTGGTAAAATTAGCGTTTTGGAGGAATTAGAACATAAGTATGGTTTAACCTTTGGTATTCAATATTCAGAGCATGAAAAACTATACCAAAAAGTAAACAAACTATTGCTAAATAAAAACTTGAGACAGGAGTGGCAAGTTAAAAGAGATAAAATGTTAGAAGATAAGATTGATGTTACTGCATTCTGGACATGGCTAATAGATTCTTATCCAAAATCGATTGAAGTACTTCAAAAAAATGATGATTATCAAAGTAGATTCAGAGAACCTCAGCAATAATGAAGAGTAATCTAAATTTATGTCTCATAACAAATGATGTTGAAACCACATCAATATTAAATCATAAACTTAGTGATAAAACCGCAGAATATGTTTTGAAGCAGGGTATGCCTCGCTTACTCGAATTATATGCTAAACATAATGTGAAAGCAACATTTTTCTTTACAGGATATATTGCAAGGCTATATCCTGAAATTGTTAAAATGGTAAAACCTTACGGTCACGAGATTGGTTCTCATGGTTTAACACATGAAATCGATAAAGCTTTTGATGTTCTTCCTCTTGAAACACAAATTGATCATTTAAAACAATCTAAATCCATTCTTGAGGATATCAGTGGTGAAAAGGTAATTTCTTTTCGGGCACCTGCAACACGAGTAAATAAAAATATTCCTTTAGCTCTTGAAGAAGCTGGATATAAAATTGACAGTTCTGTTTCCTCCCAACGTTTAGATATGTTTTTTTCATTTGGTAGTTTTAAAAAATTAAACTGGATAACTGCCCCCAGAAAACCCTATTTCACAGCAAAAAACAATATTTTCAAAAAAGGGACCTCCTCAATATTAGAAATACCAATCTCGGCATTCGGATTTCCATACATTGGTACTGTCATGCGTATTTGTCCTGGACTAAATAGATTTACCAGAAATGTTCTATATTTTGAAAACAAAATTAGTAACAAACCACTTGTTTTTCTCACTCACCCTAACGAATTCATTGATGAGGAGCCTGAAGGAGGTCCAATTGAGCGAAGAGCATCTAATTTGATTTCTTATTATTTAAATGACATTCTAAAGCACAAACTAAAAATAAAAAATTTGGGAAGTAAGGCTCTTCCTTTGCTTGAAAAAGAACTTTCTTTTTTTCAAAGAGGTAATTTCAGTTTTACAACATGTAAAGAATATTACGATTTTATTCTTTCACAACAAAATCACCAGTCTATATAAAATAAATCATTTCCATGAAAATACTAATTACAGGAGCATCAAGAGGAATAGGTTTTTTTCTGATGCAAAAATTTTTATCTGATGGACTTCAGGTTTTTGGAACTTATAATCTTACAATTCCTTCAGTAGATTTTAAGAAACACTTAACTAAAGTTGATATTTCTGATCATGACCAGGTCGTTAATTGGGTAAGCTCAGTTGTTAGTGCAGAAGATAAGATTGTTGGAATTAATTGTGCCGGAACTAATTACAATGCAGTTGCTCACAAATCAGATATCCAAAAATGGAAAAAGGTTATCGATGTTAATCTGCTTGGATCATTTTATATGACAAATGCTCTTTTACCTTATATGAGAGAGAAGGGTTTTGGTCGGATTATTAATTTTTCGTCAGTTGTAGCGCAAAAGGGTATACCTGGAACAAGTGCTTATGCAGCATCGAAGGCTGCCTTGTGGGGCATGACAAAAAGCATTGCAGCTGAAAATGCAAGAAAGGGAATTACTATAAATAATTTGAATTTGGGCTATTTTGATATTGGTATGATTAAAGAAATTCCCGTAGAAATATTGGATGGAATCAAAAAAAACATTCCTATTTATGGACTTGGTAATCCGGATAACATATTTAACGCCGTTAGTTTCCTTATTAATTCCAATTACATAACTGGGTCCTCCCTGGATATTAACGGAGGATTGTTTTAGCTTACTCCTTCATTCATGTTAATGAAATCTAGAATATGAAAGATTATCTTCCTCTCAAAGTCCAACCTCTTCCTAATCACGAGGAGCGTTCATTCTTCAAGGCCCTAAAACTTACAGCAAAGGAACATGGTTATAAAGGCTTTATGGCCAGACCCCGCTTTCTTTACAGGCGTTCTATGGATTATTTTCTGCAAGTGTTATCGAGGATTGTCCCTTACAGTGGTATCCGTGTGCGGTTGCATAGGATGCGTGGGGTTAAAATTGGCAAAAAAGTACATATTGGTCCAATGGTCACTATTGATGATGTGTATCCAAATTTTGTAATTATCGAAGATGGGGTTTCAATTGCAGGCCAGAATTTTATTTTAACGCATAACAAACCATTAGAATATCATAAACATCTTTCTGAAGCACTTCTGGGGCCCGTAGTTATTAAAAAAAATGCCTGGATTGCAATTGGTGTAATTATTCTTCCCGGGGTTACAATTGGAGAGGGAGCAATAATAGCTTCTGGTTCCGTTGTAACAAAAGATGTACCGTCAAATAGTCTGGTTGGAGGAGTTCCGGCTAAATTACTTAAAGAATTTGAAATGAAAGATGGTATACCTGTTGGATATAAAAAATAATTAGAATCTCGAGTTGACCTTTCAATTAAAAATCATACTAAGTATTTAATGAGCATCACAATAATCTCTGATATTTCTAAAATCGACACAAACAAATGGTATGATTTTCTTCTGAATCACCCTAACGGCAACGTATTTCAAAGTCCATATATGTATGAGGTTTATGATAAAACACTAAATTTTCAACCATATATATTTGTAGCTTTCAAGGACAATGAAATTGAGGGAATATTATTATCTTATATTCAAAAACAAATAAGAGGCCCTTTGTCATACCTTAGTTCTCGCTCGATTATTTGGGGGGGGGCTATTGTGAAAGACAATAATCCGGAAATAATAAACAGACTGTTGATAGCTTATGATAAAATCAATAATAAAAAAGTAGTTTATACACAGATTCGTAATTTGTTTTCTACAGACTATTGTAAAGATGTATTTGATAGCCATGTATATCTCTTTGAAGATCATCTTAATATATTGGTTGACCTAAGTAAAAGTGAAGATGAACTTTGGAAGGGAATTAATTCAAATGGTAGGAACAAAATCAGAATTGCCAAAACAAAGAATTGCCTCTTTGAGGTAAAACAAGACACAGAATCATTAGTAAAATGCTACAAGATATTAAAAGACATTTACAATAAGGCTAAACTGCCTCTGAATGACATTGAATATTTCATTAACCTTCTCAAAAACTCAGATAATCAAGTTCAATTGAAAATCTTTACAATAAATTATGGAGGAGAAATAGTTGCTTGCCGATTAGCCTTATTATATGCTAACCTAATCTATGATCTATTTGCTGGATCTGATAAGAATTATTCCCATCTCCATCCTAATGACTTAATCACCTGGGAAATTTTCAAATGGGGCAAAAATAATGGATATACTGTTTTTGATTTCGGGGGAGCCGGGAAACCATATATTGCATACGGTGTAAGGGAATATAAAAAGAAATTTGGTGGAGAAATGGTCAATTATGGGAGGTATGAAAAAATCTATTCGAAATATAAATACACGATTGCACGGCGGGGATTTCGATTATGGCAGTTAATGAAACATTAAATATATTTTATTATTGAAATAATAATATAAAATGCGAGATTTTACTATTGAAATATATCAAAAATTAATTAACTCCCTTCTGTCAAAGAATAATGCATTTTATACATTTAATGATTATCTTGATTTTCCAGAAAAGCCATCTATAATCTTACGTCATGATGCGGAGCGACTACCAGAAAACTCATTGTTATTCGCACAAATTCAGTCCGGATTAGGTATAAAAGGAAGCTATTATTTCAGGGCAGTACCTCAAAGCTTTAACTCAGAAATTATTAAGGAGATCGCCTCATTAGGACACGAAATCGGATATCATTATGAAACCATGGATACTTGTAAAGGTAACATAGATAAAGCCTACAATGAATTTTACAAAAACCTCAAGAAATTCAGAAAACTTGTACCTATTTCAACAATTTGTATGCATGGTAGCCCACTTTCTAAATACGATAACAGGGACATCTGGGAAAAATATGATTATAAAGAGTTAGGCCTAATTGGAGAACCATATTTTGATATTGATTTTAATGAAGTTCTGTATTTAACTGATACCGGCCGCAGGTGGGACGGGGAGAGGTTTAGTGTGAGGGATAAGATAGCCGGAAGTCGAAGGCCAGAAGTCAGAAGTCGGCAGTCAGAAGTCGGCAGTCAGAAGTCGGCAGTCACCAGTAGGCAGCAATACTTTCATTCTACTGCTGATATTATCAGGGCTGCTGAAGAAAACACTCTGCCACAAAAAATCATGTTTACATTTCATCCGCAACGATGGACCAATAAATCCTTGCCATGGATAAAAGAATTGCTTTGGCAGAATTTGAAGAATCAGGTTAAGAGAGTGTTGGTTAGACGGGGGGACTGAGTGACAAAGAGACTTAGAGGCATAGAGACTGAAGAGACGAAAGACATACTAATAAAAAACGACAGTAAAACATGGCTTTGCAGGGGTGACGACAGATTGCTTTGTCGCTTCGCTCCTCGCAATAGCCGCTCTTCACAAAGGGCACTTGTGATAAAACTTATTTGAAAACAGAATTTGCGAGAAGCGCGCCAGCGCGACGAAGCAAACTGTCTCAAACTTGCAAAAATGTAAGATGATACATTCTAATAAATTAAACATTACCAAATTTCCCTTATATTTGCTATAATTCATATAGCCTGATCTGAAATGAAAAGCAAAAGGCATTTATACTATCTTCTGTTTGATGTAATTATTGTTACTTTATCATTTCTTTTCATCTCTGCACTTAAGCCGGCAACTTTAAGATATTACCTCCCAAATTACTTTATCCCTTTTCTGGGATTTTTGTTTGCCTGGATTATTGTTTCAATTTTAAATAAGAAGTATTTGTTATTGGATAAAAGAAGGTTGCGTACGCAAATTGCCGGAATCCTTAAAACAAACTTTATAACCCTGGCACTACTTATCTTAGTACTTTATTTTTTTCAACAAATTCATCATTCACGTTTCATTGTCCTGGGAACAATTTTTCTGGCAACATTTATTGAGATATTTTTTACTTCCCTCTATGTTGCTCTTATAGTTAAAACACCAACCTATTACGATCAGGAAGCTGAACTTCTGGCTCAAAAGGAAACGCCAACTGACAAGGATGAAAGTTCTGTAATAATACATGATACCTGTGAGGAGGAATCTATTGATTCAGAGGCTCTAACGAAACTTAAAAAATTAATTATTGAAGATTCCGGTGAAAGTGTTTATAGTTTTATTTCGGGTATTACAAATTTTTGCATAGAACATTGCATTGTAGTTGCAACAACAACTATACTTAATATTTTAATTCTGCCAAATAATACTTACACCACAATTATTAATCTCAAAAAAATAAATAATATCAGGAGGATCAATAAATTTTTTGAAGCAGTAAACAAGAAATTACCAAATAACAGTTTGTTTGTTTGCAATGTAGAAACTTATATTCTGAGAAAAAAGAGAATTTTATCCAATTTCCCGTTTTTTCTTAATTATATTTATTATTTCTTTGACTATCTCTTTACCAGAATTTTTCCAAAGCTTCCGCTTGCCAAACAAATATATTTTTATTTCACCAAGGGTAATAAACGTGTTCTGTCAAAAGCTGAAACTTTAGGCAGATTATATTCCTGTGGCTTCAAAGTAATAGATGAAAGATTTATTAATGAACGATTATATATTATTGCCATAAAGATCAAAGAACCGGCTTATGATCATCATCCAACTTATGGACTTTTTATTAAACTCAGGCGATTAGGGAAAAACGGAAAAGTTATTAAGGTGTACAAAATTAGAACTATGCATGCCTATGCAGAGTACCTCCAGGATTATGTTTACGAAAAGAACAATTTACAGGAAGGAGGGAAATTCAAGGATGATTTCCGGAGAAGCACTCTGGGAAAATTTATGCGAAAATATTGGATTGATGAATTACCCTCAATTATAAACCTTATTAAAGGGGATGTAAAACTCATTGGTGTTCGCCCCTTAAGCCCCCATTATTTTAGTTTATACCATGAAGTGCTTAAGCAGAAACGACTAAAATTTAAACCCGGACTTATCCCACCTTTTTATGCTAATCTACCAAAAACACTCAATGATATTATGGTCTCAGAACTAAAATACCTTGAAGAATATGAAAAGCATCCGTTTAGAACAGACACAAAGTACTTTTTTAAAATAATGTATAATATTGTATTCAAAAATGTTAGAAGTAATTAGAAAAAAGTATTTAAAGTTGATAAAATGAAAAATTTATCCATAATAGTAACTGTAGTACTTTTATCAGGTTTTTCTTATATTAACTCTCAGGTGGTATATGAACATGTCAGCAATACAAATATTTATGAGTTTCTGGATGAGCTCGCAAACAACAAGCTTATTGAATTAAACTCTGTAATCAAGCCATATAGTCGTGAATTTATTGCCGATAAGCTTTTAGAAGTTAAAAAAAAAGCAGATGCTGATAAAACGCTTTTAAATAAACGACAACTTAAAGAATTAGATTTTTATTTGCACGGGTTTCAATTAGAAACAGACAAGCCAATAAATTTTTCACCAAAAACAGATCTTTTTGGAAAAAATAATACACTTGCCACAGCAATAAATCCTCTTGGTATCTACTATAAAGACTCTGTATTTACATTTTCTTTTAAACCCATTCTTGGTATCCAATACTGGTATAATGAAAATGGGGGAATACATCACAGATGGAATGGCTTTGAAGCTTATGGATATATTGGGGAAAACCTGGGAGCATACGGAAACCTGAGAGATAATCATGAATCTGAATTATTAATAGCACCTGAGTATTTTATCCAGAGGCGTGGTGTCCCTATAAAGGGAAATCCGGAAGGAGGTGTGGATTATAGCGAGTCAAGAGGAGGATTAATGTACTCATGGAAATGGGGTAGCGTTGGCCTTATTAAAGATCATGAAGTGTGGGGAAGTAATTACAATGGTGCAAATATACTTTCCGGGCGCACACCATCCTTTGCTCATATTAAACTGCAGATAAAACCTGTTCATTGGTTTGAATTTAATTATATGCACGGCTGGCTGGTATCAGAAGTTATTGATAGTGCACGTTCATATTGGGATGGTAATACTTACCGGGAGGTTTTTCATAACAAATATATTGCTGCTAATATGTTTAGCTTTTTCCCGGTCAGGTATTTGAATATCTCCATAGGCAACTCAATAATATATAGTGACCTTGGTGTACATGCTGCATATCTAATCCCCGTTTTATTTTATAAGTCTGTAGATCATACCCTTAATTCTACATCAAATTACTCGGGACAAAATTCGCAAATGTTCCTTGATATCAGCTCAAGGAATATCAAACATCTTAATTTATACTTCTCAATGTTCATTGACGAACTCTCAACAACCAGGTTTGGAGATAAGAATAAACATAACCTTATTAGTTACAAAAGTGGATTTCGATTAAGTAACTGGCCTGTGCAAAATGTTATACTTACCGGAGAGTATACCTATACTTTACCAATAACATATCAGCATTTCATCTCAACTACTACTTTTGAATCCAACAAGTATAATCTTGGTCATTATATGCGTGATAATTCCCGTGATCTATACCTTAGTTTAAAATATAAACCTTTTCGTGGATTAATGTTCGATCTTTTCTACAATTTTGCTGAACATGGGAACAATTTTGTTTATGGTGAATACGAGCCGGCAGATGAGGCTCCGGTACTAAAAGATATCACCTGGAAAAAAAATATTATCGGTATTAATGCTAAATACGAACTTGTTAATAATGCATATCTGTTCCTCAGAATTACATTTAGCAATATTCAGGGATTTAATGTTGATGACATTAGTGCCGAAGAATATTTACAAACGTTTACACCTGAGTATTTCCGGGGTAAAACTAATACTCTCTCCTTTGGGGCAAATGTAGGATTCTGATCCCTCCCGAAAAATTCCTTCCTAAAAATTGCCTTTTATAACTTTTCCCTTATTTTTGTAGCTCTTTTGGAAAATGCATAAATGCAATAATGTCAAAATATGAAAATCATTTAACAGTTATCAGTAATCAATTAAAATTATAATTATGAAAAAACCCGTTTTATCTTTTTTATTCAGTACCCTGTTTATCCTGGGAATTAGTTTTCAATCTTATTCATGTACGAATTTTCTCATCACAAAAGGTGCTTCAATTGATGGATCTGTCATGATCTCCTATTCAGCTGATTCACATGTCTTATTTGGAGAATTGTATTTCTGGCCAGCTGCAAAATATGAAAAAGGCTCTATGCTTGATGTATATGAATGGGATACAGGAAAATATCTTGGAAAAATTAGCCAGGCTGAAGAAACATACTCAGTTGTTGGAAACATGAATGAGCATCAGGTGGCAATCGGAGAAACAACCTATGGTGGACTTGATACATTGCAATCACAGGTTGGTGCAATCATGGATTACGGTAGCCTGATGTATATTGCTTTGCAAAGATCAAAATCTGCCCGTGAGGCAATTAAAGTTATGACAGAACTTGTTGAGGAATACGGATACTATAGCCATGGAGAGTCATTTTCTGTTTCTGACGCTAACGAAGCATGGATTTTTGAATTGATCGGTAAAGGTGAAGGAGAAAAAGGTGCAATCTGGGTAGCACGAAGAGTACCTGATGGCTATGTATGTGGTCATGCTAATCAGGCAAGAATCACAACTTTCCCTTTGGAAAATGGTAAAAATTCCATTTCATCAAAAAATATTGATAAGATCTTTAATGAAGAAGTTGAGTGTGTTTATGCTCATGATGTAATTTCCTTTGCTAAAGAAAAAGGGTTTTATAAAGGAAAAGATAAGAATTTCAGTTTTTCCGACACTTATGCTCCTGTTTCCTTTGGTGGTGCACGTTTCTGTGAAATAAGGGTATGGGCAATGTTTCGCGCTGTCAACAAAGATATGGACAAATATTACGATTATGTAAGAGGTGATATCCATCACGCTGATAATGGCTATGCATCAAACAGAATGCCTCTATGGATCAAACCTGACAGGAAAATCTCAAGTCATGATATGATGAATTTTATGCGCGATCACCTTGAAGGAACCCCATTAGACATGAGAACAGATATTGGTGCAGGTCCCTTTCACAACCCATATCGCTGGAGACCATTAACCTGGAAAGTTGACAATGTAGCATATTGCAATGAAAGAGCTACGGCTACACAGCAAACCGGTTTTTCCTTTATAGCACAGTCACGTAATTGGCTGCCTGATCCTATTGGTGGTATATTCTGGTTTAGTGTTGATGATGCAGCAAGTTCTGTTTATGTGCCTATGTACTGTGGAATTACTAAAGTTCCTAAAGCATACGAAAGGGGAAATGGTGCTATGATGGAATTTACAACCGATGCAGCTTTCTGGGTGTTTAACCAGGTTTCCAATTTTGCATATACAAGATATGATATAATACATCCTGAAATCGACAGTCTGCAAAATATACTTGAAAGAAAATATATCGGTCATACTCCTGAAATTGATAAGGCCGCGGAACAATTGTATAATGACAATAAGGAGCTTGGTCTTGAGTATATTACTGAATACTCTGTTAATATAGGAAATAATACCGTTGATATCTGGAGAGATTTTTATGGCTACCTTTTTACCCGATTCATGGACGGCAACGTTAAAAGAAAAGATGGTAACAAGCAGAATCCAAAGCTAAAACAACCGGGATACAGTAAAGATATGTACAAGCGAATAGCTAAAGATACCGGGAATAAGCTTAAAGTAATTGGCTCGGCACATTAAATTTTTAAGAAATAGTACGCTGATTATTTAAGATTGCTTATGATTTATTAAGATCGGAAAAATGGATATTGTTGAAGACTCAAACTATTTGTATTCTGATACTACAAATCTAATTATTAAAGCTTTTTATATAGTCTATAATAAACTGGGCTTTGGCTTTCTTGAAAAAGTGTATGAAAAAGCTATGATCATCGAACTAACAAAACTTGGCCTAGATGTAAAAAGTCAGTTCCCCATTGATGTATTCTATGATGATAAAATTATTGGGAATTATTTTGCTGACATTCTTGTAAATGATCAGATAATAATTGAATTGAAAGCTGCTGAAAATATTATTGCAGAACATGAATGTCAATTAGTAAACTACTTAAAAGCAACAGATATTGAAGTTGGTTTATTGTTAAATTTTGGCAAAGAGCCGCAGCTTAAAAGAAGAGTCCTCACACAAGAGTATAAAAATCCTAAAGAGTCATAATAATCATAAAAAATCAGTGTACTATTATTAGGGGCCTTAGCCCCTTATTTTTTACTATAATCTAAACATTATTATGAAAAAACTAATATTATTTATTCTCACAATAATTCTTTTTGCGATAAAACCTTCATACTCCTGTACGAACTACCTTGTCACAAAAGGAGCTTCCAAAGATGGTTCAACATTTCTTGTTTACACCAACGATGGAGAATGGCTCTATAAGCCCGGTATTACCTCTGCAAAGGATCATAACGAAGGTGATTCACTTAGTTTTGGCAGTCGTTCCGGTGTAAAAGGTAAAATCCCTCAGATATCGCATACTTATGCAGTCCTGGGATTTCAAATGAATGAATTCCAGGTAGCTATTGGTGAAACTACATTTACCGGACGGGAAGAACTCTGGAACAAATCAAAGTATCTCGAATACTGGCATTTTATGAACCTGGCTTTGGAAAGAGCAAAAACAGCCCGGGAAGCAGTCATTGTCATAACTTCTCTTGCTGAAAAATATGGCTATGGGAGTGAGGGTGAATCATTTTCCATTATTGATCCTGAAGAGGCATGGATACTCGAAATGGTAGGAACAGGTACAGGAGGGGAAGGAGCAATATGGGTAGCTCTAAAAATTCCTGATGGTTATATTTCAGCACATGCAAATATGGCTCGTATTGGAGAATTCCCAACAAATGATACTGATAATTGCTTGTATTCAGATAATGTTGTATCATTTGCAATTGAAAAAGGATATTATAATCCTGAATCAGGAAAGCAATTTAGATTTAATGATGCATATAATCCTCCTTCTCCCGACAAGTTAAAATATTGTGAATCCCGCGTTTGGAGCCTGTTTAACAAAACGGCTCCATCATTAAATCTTTCTACAGATTATCATCGAGGTGTTAAAGGTGCCACCCGATACCCCTTATGGATCAAACCTGATAATAAAATTGGCCTTGAGGATATAATTAATATGATCCGAGATCATTATGAGGGAACTCCCTACGACATGACAAAAGGCACTGAAGCAGGACCTTTCGGAAACCCTAATAGAATACGACCTTTAAACTGGGAAGTAAGTGGACAAAAATATTCGTGGGAAAGGCCTGTATCAACCTATAATACTGCCTTTTCTTTTATTGCACAAGCAAGATCTTTTTTACCGGATGAAATCGGAGGAATTGTTTGGTTTGGTCTTGATGATACTTATTTTTCTTGTTATGTCCCTTTTTATTGCAGCATCACAGAAATTCCTAAAGCTTTTACTAAAGGAGATATCAGGAAGTACTCCCGTGAATCTGCCTGGTGGGCCTTTAATTTTGTTTCGAATTTTGCCAATTTAAGGTATTCTTATATGATCAAAGATATTCAAATAGTCCAGAAAGAACTTGAAAGTTCATTTATTGCTATGCAGGATTCAGTTGAAACAAGAGCAAAGCAATTGAAAAAGAAGAAAAGAAATAAATTTCTGACGAATTATTCCTGTTCAATGGGAGAGTTAACTCATAAAAAATGGACTGAACTGGGCGAACACCTGATCACCAAATATAATGACGGTTATATTAAAAACGAAAAAGGTAGTCCTGAAGCTGTTGGATACCCGGAAGAATGGCTTAAGTTACTGATAAAAGCAGAGCCAAAAAAATTCAAAATTCCAGACTGGAATTCAGAATATGAGTTGGAGGCCCTGCCATATTAATACTACATTGAGAAAATTCTGTATTTTTGTTATACTATTTACAAACAATAATATTTAAGATAAATCATTAATAATAAAAGTACATTTTAGTGGAATTTAGTGTTTTAGAGATTTAGTGGCGAAAAAAGAAATCCTGCCACAAAACCACTAAAGCACAAAAACTCACAAAAAATCTTTACAAAAAAGAGAAATATGACTGAAACAGCTCCAAAAAAAGACATTTCCAATGAAAGGAAGGATTCCGGGTCTAAAATATATAAATTTATTATTGTATTACTCCTTCTGATAATTGCCATACTGGTTTGGCAATTACTTGACACTAAATCTGAAGTTAATACAATTCAAACTGAATCTCTTAATATTAAACAGAGTTTACAATCAGAACTTGATTCACTGGTTGCAGAGCATGAAATGATAAAATCTGAATATGGAACACTTACAGATTCACTTTCAGTGAAAGATAGTGTTATTCTCGCCAATGCCAAAGAGATTCAGAAATTACTCAACACACAATGGGAGTATTATAAGGTTAAAAAGAAACTGGCTCTTTTAAGAAAGATCACCCAAGGTTATGTTCATCAGGTTGATTCTTTATTCACGGTAAATCAGGAACTAAAAGATGAGAATATCGAGATCAAAAGAGTGTATAGAAAAGAACAAAGAAAAAACACAGAACTTACAAAAGAAAAAGAAGAGCTTGAAGATAAGGTTGATCAGGCTTCTGTGATAAAAGCCTATAATATTACTGCTCAAGGTATTCGCATGAAAGGTAGTCAAAAGGAAATAATTACTGATAAAGCCCGCAGGATTGAAAAAGTAAAAGTATGCTTTACCCTTGCCGAGAATCTAATAATTCCTCCAGGAAAGAAAAATATTTATATTAGAATAGCACGCCCTGATAAAGTTATTATTTCCAAAAGTAAAGATATAATTTACACCTTTGATTATAATGGTGAGAAGATACAGTATTCAATGATGCAAGAAGTTGAATACAATAACAAAGCTATGGATCTGTGCTTATACTGGAATAAACAGGACAAGAAAATTCCTGCAATGATAGGTACTTATCATATTGCTGTTTTTTCAGATGGACAGGAGATTGGGCAAACTCACTTTGAGCTGAGGTGAGGTTTATGATTTTTATCTGCTTTTTTTGATATTATTTCCACCCAAATTACCCACATTGTAAATATTACTGCATAAAACAGGGGCCGGAGAATATAGTCATGAGTTAAATTCCAGAATTCCTGGCTATGGCTATTATGAGTTATCAATGATAAGGTAACAATCCTGATAACATTTATAAAGTGAATAATCAGAAAGCCCAATGGTATAAACCATAATTTTTTCTTCCATGGGCCCGGATATAATAACATCAAAATAAGAAATTGAAGCATTGGCTTAAATGCTGAACATCCTGAGCCAACTCCTACCCATCCATTATTTGGTAAATAGATCCGGTCGTTAACAATAGTTATTTTTATATTGAATATATCAGATAAAATCCATTGACTGGAAGATATTACCAGTTGTGCAATAAAGTCTTGAATTGCCCATACAACATCAGCTATCGGTTTAAAATTTAAATCATTCGCCCAAAATCTGTATAGAAAATGTACAACTATTGTGATGGCACAAAATATCAGAACCTCACGTAAAGCAGATAACTGATGCTTTTCTACAAAATCATTGATCTTGTTTAAAACCTTTTTCATACGAATTTGATTCTTGCTTAGTCGAATAACAAAGCTAAATAAATAATCAATTAAATCTCTTTTTCTACAGGAAATATTTTATAAAAGAATTAATTCAGCCTATTTTTTTTTAATGTCTTCATCAATCCGTATGACAGCCCCAAACATATTAAACTTATTATACCACTGCCAACAGGAGCTCCCCCTACCGGTGACCCTCCACTGCCATTACTTGGATTTGGTTGAGCGTGAACATATGTTCCGGCGCACCAAAATGATAAGATCAATAATATAATAATAAGTAGTTTTTTCATGTGCTTAATTTTTCTTAATTAATCATTCTTTAGTACGAATTGACGGGGTTCTTTGTGTTAACTAACTGGTTCCTTTGAATTAGCTTACAGGTAAATCTGTCAAGTTTTATTTTTTTTCTCCCTAACGTAGCAATACTTTCTGTATAATTATTTCATTCTCACAAATCACTTTAATTAAATAAAGACCAGACTTTCCCTGCATGTTAAAAATATTTGTAGCATATTTTGTGGATTTATATTTTGCAAGTCTCTGCCCTAATAAATTCATGATCTCGATAATCATTTCTCCGTCTTCGCCATTACAGTTCACTAAAATTTTATTCTTTTCGGCCCAGATGGAAATGCCTGTGGAGCCTGAGGTTACAGATTTATCTGTAAGAATATAATTTATATAAAGAAGAAACCTGTTTTGATCATCACCTGTCTGATAAGAAAAAGAATAGTTGTTATTCTTTGTAAGATCTGTTGCGAACCCTGTATGTAAATCTTTTAGAATAATGTTATTCAGGGGGTTGAATATTGATAATTGATCGAGACTTAAGGTAAAAACACCCGGACTACCTGACTTAAAACCTAAAGGAATTATAACTCCCTTTTGAGGTAATGGCATTGAGTTTACTGAAAGATCAGCATTTGAAATACGTGAAAATATCTGTGGCACAAGAGTGTCAATAGTAAAAAGCTTATATGCATCATAAGAGCCATCAAAATCCGCGCTTGCCAAAGTTGTAAAATATAAATATGTTGCATCACAAAAATTGTTTCCACAGACAACAAATTTTAGCAGATCTTTATAATTTCCATTTTTATAATTGATCATTTGGCCGTTATGTGTTCTTACAGAATTATCAAAAGTGATTACAGCTCCATTAACAGTATCACTTGCATGTACAAAAAAACCATGCATAGAAGGTATATACCGGGATCCGCTACCACCAACACCAGGAACATATGATTTATACATCCCTTGTGCCCCTGAGGAGGGATCCCAGTAATATACGGCTGCATCAATGGAAGTTGGAATATTTACCAGATCCCAGTCGATCGATGACGGATATGGATTGCCAATAAAATTAAATCCATTCAAAGTTGAACCCTGGCCATATGTATAGGTTAATGGTTTTGAATTATAACTTCCTGTATTTAAAATTCCTGAAGTTGTTGTAAAATTTGCTTTACTACCAAAACTTAGAGGTAGATTAACTGAATAGCCTTTAGTGATGTTCAATGAATCGCCGGGGTCAACAATATGTTCCCATATCTGCGATGTCTCATTCCATGAATTAAGCAATCCCCCGGTAAATACATCTGCATTACAATCACTTAAAGGTGAAGAAATATAATGCCATTTCTCATTAGATGAAAAATACCGTTCAATAATAATTTGACCATCATAGTGTAAAGCACTTATTCCTTCTGTGAGTATTGATCCCGTTCCTGCATGATCTGCTTTAATAATTATATCATTAGAAACATTCAAACTTCCGCCACTCTTTATGTCTAATCTCCCTAAAGGGTCTATTCTCAAGTCATAGCAAACTGATGATCCGGTAACTTCAGGGATATAATTTGTAACTTCATGTAATACTACAGATGTTGCAGTGTCAGGAAAATTACCTCCTGTCCAATTACTTCCGTCATTCCAGTTGCCTGAAACTATTCCCTGCCATTGTATCCCTGACCTGTACCTGCCCGGATCCATATCTCCGGTGGCAGCCTGAGAAAAGATAATCCACTCATCAGAATTCCATATGCTATTTGCAGAAATTACTGAATCCTTTCTGATAACTCTGGAATCGGTATATTCCCAAAGTGTTCCACTGCCATCCTGATCTATAGTTCCATAAGAATCAACAAGCCTTCCACTTATATGATCTCCGTTCTTATAAAGAAAATATCCATCATCACCATTTCCACTCACAATGGTAGACGCTTGCTCAGGTTGAAAAAAATATGAGTTTACAAAATCAGGAATATTATACGATATTACATAGGTGCATCCCGGATGAATCTTCCCTGTTAGTAATAAATCATTCCAGTTACCTCCATTAGTTTGCTTACACAAATACCAATTTTTATTGTTTAGATCAACTACATCAGTTCCTGCATTATAGATTTCTAAAAAACGTGCATTATAATTATTAAGGGGATCAGCTACTTCTGAAATAAATATTTTCTCAGAAGAAGGTATAGCAGTTGTATCTTTATATTGACTGACTCCAGTCCATATAGTATCATATCTAACAAATGCTCTGAAATAATAAATTGAATCATCAATTAAATCACTAACTACAACTGAATCTTCAATACCTTTATAAACCACATAATTTCCTGTTCCTGTTCCTCCAATTTCTGTCCCAAGGCCAAAATTTGGATTTGCAAGATAATTTGATCCATCACCAAACGGAGATTGGTCGACAGCAGCATCAATTCTTCCCACAATCATAACCTCATCCCACCAGTTACCGGGGATAGCAGTATAATTTGTCCATGTTAGCAATGCCATAGCCTCGCCTGCATATGAACAAAAACCTGCTATACCCTGTACGAGAGATGTATCATCAACCTCTGTTGTTGCTATCGACCAATCATCATTATCAATGCCTGCAATTTCTGAATATGCATATGCAATGAAAAAATAATTTTTTCCGCCTGACAAGCCGGTAATAATAACATCTCCGTTACCATCATTGTTCTGGTTCACAACACAAAAGCTGTTATTGTTCTGAGTACCGGCACCATATTGAAGATTGGATGAATAATCAACAGCATCTGTATTACTCAGATCTGCATCATTTGGATTATCCTCACTTGCAAATACAACTACACCATCCCAATCTATTCCATATGTGCCATTAGGCTTTGTCCAGATAAGATTTATCTTATCCGGTGCAATATAATTAATACTCAGCCCTGAGGGAGGAAGTAAATTACCACCGGTATTATTTATACTTAAATTATCAAAATATAAAACTCTCGAATCGGAAGCATTTGCAATATTTGTTGAGATAGAAAAATATAATGATGTTGAGTGTATTGTATCCATAACAGAGCCTCCCCTTAAAGTTTGCGGTACCGTATCAAAACTCTCATCAATATAGATATCCCAAAATCCATTGTTATCTCTTGTAATTTTCACAGTATGACCGGTTTCTGAACCTGTACCATCAGGGAAAGCAGGATAATTTGTATTAATTATCAATGTACTGTTTGTCCCATCCTGCCTGTATAGCTCAAACACATCATCGCAATTGCTACACCCCCTGTGGAGAAAATATCCATTGAAATCAAAACTACCGTCAGTAAGTTTCGAAACATCATTTTCATCTGTCATTAATATTATATTGTAATCGTTTGTTCCTGACAAAGCCCATCCTGCTCCATCGGCTACAGAAAATATCCATTCGCCTTCCGAAATAGTACTGATGGTAGTGATCACAGCATCATTTATGTTAGGCTTACTACATAAAACTTTGCCATCATCATTTGCACCAGCGGCCAGGGATCCATCCCCTGAATTGCCGGGATCAACAACCCAAAATAGTGATGTATCCCCTGACCAAGCTGGATTTGTATGAATTTCACCATCAGTAAAATCATCACTTACCTGGCAAAATGTTAAAGCTGAAACAAAAATCCAAGAAATTACAAAAAACAATGTACGTATTAGCATAATGTTATTTTTTTAATATTTATAAATTTATAAAATCTGAGTTGACATGATTTCTCGCAAAATCTCTTCAAATTTAAAACATCAAAAAGCCTAACTCAAGAACAAATGAGGGGATATTGGTTATAAATGAGTAATCAATAACTTTGATCATGCTACCGGGAACAAAAAAATTTGACTTCTAAAAATTTATTTTAATTTTGGCAGCATAGAATATCAATTGTGATGATAAATTCTAATTTAATTAACATTAAGCTCATTATACGTATCCTTGGGTTATTATTGATCCTGGAAGGATTCTTCATGCTTGCATGCTTACCTTTTTCTTATTATTTCGACGAAAATGATTCATGGGCATTAATTGCATCAGGAGTTTTTACTTCTTTTATTGGCACAATACTTTGGATCTTTACCAGGGGAGTTGATAAAAAACAAATCGGAAAAAGAGAAGGCTATATTATTGTAACCTTTGCCTGGATAATTATTTCTATTTTTGGAGCATTACCCTTTGTAATAAGTAAAACTATTCCTAATTACACAGATGCATTCTTTGAAACTATCTCTGGCTTTACCACAACAGGAGCTACTATATTAACTGATGTCGAAGCTATGCCAAAAGGATTGCTTTTTTGGAGAAGCATGACACATTGGATTGGCGGAATGGGAATTATTGTTCTTTCCTTAGCAATATTACCTATATTGGGAATTGGAGGTATGCAGTTATTTGTTGCTGAAGTTCCCGGACCTGTACCTGATAAACTTCATCCTCGAATTACTCAAACAGCTAAAAGACTCTGGGGTATTTATGTTTTACTTACCGGACTTGAAACATTATTATTAATGTTTGGTGGTATGAGCCTTTTTGATGCATTATGCCATGCTTTTGGAACAATGGCCACCGGAGGATTCTCAACTCAAAACAATAGTATTATTGATTACTCACCGTATATCCAGTACATTATAATTTTATTTATGATTATTGCCGGTACTAATTTTACTCTTCATTTTTTTGTGCTAAGAGGTTATTTTAAAAAAGTTTGGAATAATGAAGAATATAGATTTTATATATATACACTATTAATTGTTAGTACTGTAATTACTACTGCATTGCTTGTTTCTTATCATACTGGTTTTGAAAAAGACTTTCGCGATGCCCTTTTCCAGACTGTATCTATAATAACAACTACAGGATATGTTACAGCTGATTATTTAAGCTGGCCATTCTTTGTATGGCTGTTAATCTTTATGTTAATGTTTACAGGGGGATCAGCCGGATCAACAGGAGGGGGAGTGAAAATGGTCAGGCAATTACTCCTTTTGAAGAACAGCAGGCTTGAATTAAAACGGCTTTTACATCCTCAGGCTGTGATACCTGTCAGGCTTAATGGTAAAACTATTCCTCAAAATGTTATTTTTAATGTCCTGGCATTTTTTCTTATTTACACCCTGATATTTGCATTTGGATCACTTTTTATGTCGATGCTTGGACTGGATTTTGAAACGTCAATAGGTTCAGTTGCGGCAACCTTAGGTAACATTGGTCCCGGAATAGGATCAGTTGGGCCGGTCAGCAATTATTCAGAAATTCCTATCACCGGAAAATGGTTTCTGAGCTTCTTAATGCTACTAGGGCGATTGGAACTTTTTACTGTACTTGTTTTGTTCTCCCGGGTATTCTGGAAGAAATAATTCCTAATTGACCATTGAGCTAATCAACCTATTAACTGCGCTGCTTTAGTTCATTTAAAATTTCTAGTTGACGATTATAATAAAATCCATCCAATTTTGTTAACTTTGATATTGAAACCTAAAGCATAATCCAAAATGCAAAAACTTTCAGTTGTTATCATCACATTAAATGAGGAAAAAAATATTGGGCGATGTCTGGATGCTGTAAAAGATATTGCTGACGATATTGTTATTGTAGATTCTCTCTCTAATGACAAAACTGAAGAAATTACTTTAGCAAAGGGAGGCCGCGTGATCAAACAAAAATTTTTAGGTCACATCGCACAGAAAAATTTCGCCATTACACAAGCAAAATTTCCCCATATTCTTTCACTCGATGCTGATGAAGTGCTTTCTGATGAATTGAAAAAGTCAATCCTGGAAACAAAACAAAACTGGAAATATGACGGTTATACTTTTAATCGCCTTACTTACTACTGTGGAAGATGGATAAAACATTGCGGCTGGTATCCCGACACAAAATTACGTCTTTGGGATAGCCGAAAAGGAAAATGGGCAGGACTTAATCCACATGACCAATTCTTTATGCATAAAGATGCTTCTTTAAAACATCTTGAAGGAGATTTGTTACATTATTCCTATGATTCCATACAACATCATGCTAGTGTCTCAATGCGTTATTCAGAAATCATGGCTCAGCAGCTATTTGAGCAAGGCAAAAAAAGCAGAGCTATCAAAATGTGGGTCAATCCTTTCGCTAAATTTATTAAAGTTTACTTTCAGAAAAAAGGATTTAAAGATGGAATATACGGACTTATAATAAGCTGGATTGCAGCATATTCTACCTTTATGAAATATGCTCTGCTTAGACATCTTGAGAAAAGTGAAAAATTATAAACTGATGAGAAAAATTGATTTTTCTGTTTCATTAATTATAACAACTTATAATTGGGAAAAGGCACTGGAGCAGGTTATCAAATCAGCTTTTAATCAATCTGTCTTGCCTGATGAAATGATTATTGCAGATGACGGATCAAAACCTTCCACAAAAGAACTTATTAGGGAATTTCAAAAAAAATCACCCATACCGCTTATACACTCATGGCAGGAAGATCTTGGTTTCAGAGCTGCCATGTCAAGAAACAAAGCAATTGCAAGAGCTTCTTATGAATACCTCATTATAATTGACGGGGATATTATTCTGCACCCTGACTTTATCAGGGATCATAAAAAGCATGCTGAGAAAAATCAGTTTACAATAGGACCCAGAGTAATTTTATCCGAACAAACCAGCAATTTGATATTCAATCAAAAAATTAACTCTATTTCATATTTTACTAAAGGAATCAGGAACCGCAAAAACACAGTGCGTTCCCCGATTTTAACAAAACTATTTTCAACCCAAACAACAAGCCTTAAAGGTATAAGAAGTTGTAATATGGGATTCCTGAAAGAAGATGCAATAAAGATCAATGGTTTTAATGAAGATTTTACCGGATGGGGAAGAGAAGATTCAGAATTCGCAGTACGTCTCTTTAATGCCGGCCTTAAGAGGAAAAACATAAAATTTAATGCTATCGGATATCACCTCTACCATCCTGAAAACACCCGCAAAAATCTTCAGAAAAATGATGAGATCCTTGAAAAATCTATTTCTTCTAAAATTATTAGATGTGATAACGGACTTGATAAACATAACGTAATAAATTCTTAGCTTTGTTAGATGCCTGTTAAATGGAAGATCGATCACTCAAGTGTTTACTTTTTTGGGCTATCCTTAATGGTAATAGCATTGCCATTATCAAAATTCCTGATGAGTATCGCCCAGTTTATTTTGATTATCAATTGGTTAACTGAAAGAAAGTTTAAAGAGAAAATATATAACTTCTTTCATAATAAAGCTGCCTTAGTTCTTGTTTCTCTTCTTGTTTTGCATATTATTGGATTAGCTTTTACTTCTGATTTTGACTATGCTTGGAAAGACCTGAGAACAAAAGCTCCGATTCTGGCCTTTACTGTCATTATTTCAACTACAAAAACACTGGATAGCAGAAAATTTAAATATCTGATGTTGATATTTATCGGGGCAGTTTTGAGTGGAACCTTCATCAGTACATATATTCTATATACAAAACAAATAATCGATATTCGTGAGATCTCTATATTCATTTCACATATTCGTTTTAGCCTTAATATTTGCCTGGCAATTTTTGCTATGGTTTACTTTGTTTTTAAAGACAATAATATCAGCTCCTTGTTGAAATCTATCTTAATTGCAATTACTATCTGGTTAATTGTTTTTCTTTTTCTTTTTGAATCTGTAACAGGATTAATTGTATTACTGACCACAGCTACTATTATTCTAATATATATCCTTATTAAAAAATCAAATATTTATTATAGTATTAGTTTTATAATATTGCTAATAATTATATGTATTCTATCATCCATAACAATAAAAAATTCTATTGAAGAGGTTTATAAGGTTAATCCTGTAAATTTTAGTAAACTGGAAAAATATACTCCTTATGGAAATGAATATGAGCACGACACTATCAGAAGCTCTGTTGAAAACGGAAACTATGTGTGGATATATATTTCCATACGTGAGCTAAGAGATACATGGAACAAACGTTCTGGTTTCGATTTCGACAGTCTCGACAAAAAATCACAATATCTTAGTTATACTCTGATCCGCTTTCTTGCCTCCAGGGGTTTGAGGAAAGATATGGATGGAGTTAATCAACTTTCAAATGAAGAAATAAAAATGGTTGAAAGGGGTATTGCCAATGTGAACTACCGGGGTAAATCAAATATCAGATCAAGGATACATCAAATAATCTGGGAGTATAAAAATTATTATGAAACAAGAGATCCAAGTGGTCATTCGGTAATGCAGAGGCTTGAATTCTGGAGGGCATCTTTAGAAATTATTAAAAGAAATCCTGTAATTGGTGTTGGGACAGGTGATATGAATTTTGCTTTTAAAGATCAATATAAAAGAATGAATTCGCCTCTTGATCCTAAATACCAATGGAGATCACACAATCAGTTTCTGTCGATTTTTGTAGGTTTTGGAATTATTGGATTACTCTGGTTCTTATTCACCTTAATTTATCCCCCGTTAATTCTCGGTAAATTCCATGATTACTTCTATCTAACATTTTTCATCATTTTGATCATTTCCATGTTGGCTGAAGATACAATTGAATCGCAAGCCGGTGTTAGCTTTTTTGCGTTTTTTAGTGCATTATTCCTGTTTGGGAAAAAGGAGAATGACAGCATAGGAAGTACTTAGAGTATTTAAAGTACTTGAAGTATTTAAAGTACTTGGAGTATTTAGAGTTTAAAATATAAAGAACTATGAAGAAGCGATGGCTGGTGATAGTTAATCCAAATGCAGGAAACAAAAAAGCTGCAAAGGACTGGAATCATATTTCATCATTGCTTGTTAATGAAAACTTTGATTTTTTTGATGTTTCTACTAAAAGCAGACTTCATGCAATACAATTAACAAAAGATTACATTCAAAAAGACTTTACAAATATCATTGTAGTTGGAGGAGACGGAACAATGAATGAAGTAGTGAATGGAATATTCCAACAAAAAAAATATCCATCCACAGAAATTACACTTGGAATGATATCTGTTGGAACAGGAAATGATTGGGGTAGAATGTATGGAATACCATCAAAATATGATGATGCAATTGCTACAATAAAAAAAGGCGATGTTTTTGTCCAGGATGCAGGGCTTGTGGAATTTTATGAATCTGAGAACAAACTCTTACGCTATTTTGTAAATGTAAGCGGACTGGGTTATGATGCACTTGTAGCTAAAAAAGTCAACAATATGAAAGATAAAGGCTATGGTGGAAGATTAGCATATCTTTTAAATCTTTTTCTCGGGCTGTTTCAATATAAATTTCACCATATAAAATTACACGTTGATGATCTGCTTATAAAAGAAAGTATATTCAGCATGAGTGTAGGGATATGCATGTATAATGGTGGTGGGATGAAGCAACTCCCAAATGCAATTCCTGATGATGGATTATTTGACCTTACTGTGATCAAAAAAATTGGCAAGGCAAAGATCTTACGAAATATAAAAAATCTCTATGATGGTTCATTTATTGATTTGCCGGAAGTATTATCTTTCAGAGGTAAGACAATAAAAATAGACTCCACACCAAAGATATATCTGGAGACCGACGGCGAATCTCTTGGACATAGCCCGATAACATTTACTATGATTCCCAAAAGTATAAAGATAATCAGGAAGATTAATTTGAATATTTGAAAATGAGGTAATTTGAAAATTGTAGGTTTTATGTTATTGTAGATACGTTGCATGCAACGTATCTACAATAACATAATTTACATTGAATGATGCGCGAAGCATATCACGTTTTCCCACTTAACTAATCAACTACTAACTATTGGGGTTCAACCCAGTCGCCTTCTGACTTAATCAGATCAACAAGAGCATCAACTGCATCTTTAGCATCAATATTTTTTCTTACACACTCTTTGCCTTTGTATAAGCTAACCTTTTCTTTTCCCGATCCTACATAGCCATAATGAGCATCAGCCATTTCACCCGGGCCATTGACGACACATCCCATTATTCCTATTTTAAGGCCTATCAGGTGAGACGTTTTTGCACGTATCTGAGCGGCTGTCTTTTGTATATCATAGGTCGTCCTGCTACAGGAAGGACAGGATATAAATTCGGTCTTTGAAATTCTTGTTCCATTGGCCTGAAGAATATTTAAAGCTGTTTGCTTAATCTGATCTTTAGGAATATTCTCATCTGCACAAATCCAGATACCATCTCCAAAACCATCAACATGCAATGAAGAAATATCTGCAGAGCTGTATAGCTGGAATTCCTCTCTGCTTAAGCTTTTATAACTCACTTTAATTATTACAGGAGCTTTAATACTGTGTTGCATCAGCAAATAAAAGGCTTTCCTGAAATCATACAGATTAAACTTTTCCATTTCTTCAAGCACCAGAACACCTGGTTTACTTCTGAACTTTTCCATATCTTTCTGAAGCATCCAAGATTTTCCTTTACTGCTAGCATTTTCAAATCGCTCATTGAAAGTTCTTACATTTAATAAGAGATACGGAAAAGTTAAGTCGTTCGAATCTGTAATAACTACCGGAGGATTTGATCCACCAATATCTCCAATTGCAAGGGTTTTCCTTCTGTTATATTGAAAGGGATCATATGGAAGATTTCTGACAACTTTTGTTTGTTTTTGTGAGTCGTGAGCATAGTGCTGCAACAAAGTTCTTGCTACAGGTATTTCTTTTTCCGGATCTTCTGTAAGCGACACTCTGATCGTATCTCCAATTCCATCTGTAAGCAAACTTCCGATACCGGCAGCTGATTTTATTCTACCATCCTCCCCTTCACCGGCCTCCGTAACTCCAAGATGGACAGGATAGTTCATTTGCTCCGCCATCATCTTGTTGATCAACAATCGCGTTGCTTCAACAGTGATCTTAATATTGCTGGATTTCATTGAAACAACTATATCCTGAAAATTAAAATATTCACAGATACGAATAAACTCAAGTGCTGATTCAACCATGCCCAGAGGAGTATCACCATAACGGTTTTTTATTCTGTCGGATAAAGAACCATGATTAGACCCGACACGCATTACGGTACCATTTGCTTTACATATCTCTATTAATGGTTTAACTCTATTGCTGATCCTTTCAAGTTCAGCCTGATATTCATTATCAGAATACTCTATGCTAGCAATTTGTTTTTTATCGGCATAATTTCCGGGGTTTATCCTGACCTTTTCCACAATAGCGGCAGCAAGCTCAGCAGCTTTCGGATTAAAATGTATATCCGCTATGATTGGTGTTGAATATCCCTTCTTTCCCAGTTCATCCTTGATATTTTTCAAGTTCTCAACTTCCCTGAGGCCAGGTGTGGCAATTCTTACGAATTCACATCCGGCTTCTATCATCCTAATAGATTGTTCAACAGTTTTTATAGTGTCAAGTGTTGGTGTGGAAGTCATTGATTGTATACGGATCGGGGAATTCCCTCCCAAAGGTACATCTCCGATATTGACTATCCTTGTTTTAAACCTTGAAAAGGTTGTTAAACTATTACAATATGAGTAAGCTTTCACAGCTTTAAGTAATTATACTAAAATATTTAAATTGTTTTAATTGAATATGAAAATAACATTAACTAAAAATTAACAATAAACAATTTAACAATGGGCGAGAAATTATATTATTCGTCTTCCTGCTCCTGCTCTTCGTAAGCTTTAAGAAGTTGGGCCTGAACATCCATTGGAACCTGGGTATATTCAGCAAACTTCATAGAAAATGTTGCTCTGCCACTTGAAAGTGAACTCAGGGCAGTAGAATATTTATTCATTTCAGCAAGAGGGACTTTAGCTTTAATCTTTTGATAATTCCCTTCACTGTCCATACCCATAATGATTGCTCTTCTTCCTTGCAGGTCAGTCATTATATCACCCATTTTATCTTCAGGAACAATTACTTCAATATCATAAATAGGTTCGAGTATTTTAGGTCCGGCATTTTTAAAGGCTTCTTTAAATGCATGTCTTCCGGCAAGTTTAAATGAAATTTCATTTGAGTCGACAGGGTGCATTTTACCATCATATATATTCACAACAATATCCCTGGCATATGATCCTGTAAGAGGGCCTTCTTCCATTTTTTCCATTAGGCCTTTTAATATAGCGGGGATAAACCTTGTGTCAATTGCTCCTCCAACGATACAGTTATTAAGTATCAGCTTTCCGCCCCAGTCAAGCTTAATTTCTTCCCTGCCCCTTATAGAGAATTCCTTTTGGTCAGCCATTCCTTCACTATATGGTTGAATCATCATGTATACCTCACCAAACTGCCCTGATCCGCCGGATTGTTTTTTATGACGATATGATGATTTGGCATTTTTTGTGATCGTTTCTCTGTAAGGAATCTTTGGGGCAATGTATTCAACAGGAACCTTTTCAGCTGTTTCCATATACCACTTTGCAATATTGAGATGTAATTCTCCCTGTCCCTGAAGTATAATTTGTTTTAGCTCCCTGGAATATTCAATTATTAAAGTTTGATCAATCTTATGCATTTCCTGCAATATGGTGCCTAGCTTTTCTTCATCAGTTGAATTTACTGCTTTTATTGCCACACGAAATTTGGGCTCAGGAAATTCAATCGGCTCAATGATGCTTTCGGTATTTTTGATGAAATTCAGGGTTGAATTCGTTTTGGTGTTTTTCAATTTTATCGTAGCACCAATATCACCGGCAACAACCTTTTCTACTTTTTCGCGGTTCTTACCCCAAAAAGCAAAAAGTTGTGATATTCTTTCTTTGGTGTTAGATGTACTGTTAATCAAATCCATTCCTTCAGTTATCTCTCCGGCATAAACTTTAAAAAAGGATATTTCTCCAAGATGTGATTCAATAGAAGTTTTAAATACAAATGCTGATACGGGATCGGATACATTGCAGTTCAGTTCTTTTCCATCATTGGTTTTTACAGGAGGCATTTCATTTGGTGTTGGTGCATTCCTTCCAACAAATTCCAATAATCTTCCTACGCCCATATTCTGTTTAGCTGCAACACATAAAACAGGAAACATCCCCCTGTTGATCAAGCCTAATTTCAATCCTCTGTCAATTTCTTCTTCTGTAAGGGTATCATTTTCAAAATAAATTTCCATAAGAGACTCATCCGCAGCGGCAAGATCTTCAATAAGGGCTTTTTGCATTGTTACTGCTTTGTCCTTTTCGCTATCAGGAATATCAAGAATTTCCGGTTTTCCACCACCCTCAGGATACTTGAACATTTTCATTTGTAAAAGATCAATGATAGTATTGAATCCTATCCCGCTATTTACCGGATACTGAGTAACTGTAACAGCACCTCCAAATTGTTGCTTTAACTGACGTATTGTTTCATCAAAATTCGAATTTTCATGTTCCAGGTGGTTAATTGCAAAAATAATCGGCTTTTTATATTTAACGGTATGTCTCCAGTTTATCTCTGTACCTACTTCAACTCCATTCTGAGCATTTACAACCATAATTGCGGTATCAGCAACAGTTAATGCAGATATTACTTCTCCAACAAAATCATCAAACCCGGGCGTATCAATAATATTGATTTTCGTTCCATTGTATTCAGTAAACATTACTGTTGAGCTAACAGAGTTTTCACGTTCAAGTTCTATATCCCTGTAATCAGAAACAGTATTTTTATCTTCAATGCTTCCTCGTCTTTTAATTATTCCACCTTCAAACAACATGGCTTCAGCCAGTGTAGATTTTCCGGATTTTGCACCACCTATCAGTGCAATATTTCTTACATCATTTGTTTGATAAACCTTCATGTTCTTATTAATTCATTAAATAGTTAATTTTATTTTTGAAAGGATGGCAAAGATATAAAATTATGTGTAATAAAAAAATATTAAATGCCACAAAATAATGAAGGCAGGAGCAGTTGCAGTAGCAGTTTAGTTTACTCAAAAAACAATATAACAATTTAGCAGTGTGGTAATTCTTAACCTGTGAACCTGTTAATTTGCAAACCTGTTAACTCCGTTAGGCAATTATGAAATTATTGTATGATAATTCTTTTTATTGATACAGCTTTGTCATTTTGAACTTTCACAAAATATAAACCACAGTTTAATTTACTGATGTCAAAGTTAAAAGACAATGAGCTTGGTTTTATTCCAAGAATAACCCCTCCACAAACATCAATGATCTCAATCACAGCATTCTTTATATCGAAGTTTTGAGGAAGTTCAATAGATAATGTTGAAGTTGCCGGATTTGGATATATGTGAATATCGCTTTCTATGGTATTTTCATTTATACTGACAGTCGAGTCTGCTACCTCAAACACCCAATAATCATAATTAACTTGATCTCCATGCTTAGAACACCAAACATCACCTGAAGGAACATATGTACACTGCCCAGCTAGTACAAAATTGTGATCGCTTTTTTTGATAACACCAAAATGAACCCTTTCAGTTGCTATTCCACCTAAGCACTGTTGCCAAAGAAATTGTCCGGTACTGTCAATTTTAAAGATCCATATACTTGGTCGTTCTTTTGTTAAAGATGGATTCCCACTTACATCACCATTATTTGAATGAGTTATTCCAAATACTTGAAAGCCTTTGTCAGAAGTTTGGAATATTTTATTTGAGAATTCATCATTGGTACCTCCATAGCAATGTTGCCATTCTATGTTTCCAAAAAAATCTGTTTTAACAATCCAAATATCATCCCTACCATCAAGAGGTGCTCCATGTAGACCAGAAACATCACCATCATTAGACTCAGTAAAACCTATAAAAAGATATCCATCATCAACTTCAATTAATTCTGTAATACCTTCATCACCACTACCACCATAGCATTGCTGCCACTCTTCTTGTCCATTGGCATCCAATTTGAATAAAATTGCTTCGCCTTGCCATGAATGTGGCACACAACTTATATTACCAATACCTTTTGGACGGGAAGTACCACCAATGAGGTAACCTCCATCACTAGTTTGGATAACAGCTTGAGCGAATTCATGGCTCAATGTTTTTCCTAAAGTAAAATCCCACTCTATATCACCATTGATATCAACTTTACAAACCCAAATATCATATAATCCATAATAATCAGTAACATCACCATCATCGGAACCTGTCCAGCCTACTGTAATCAATCCTCCATTATCGGTTACATCTGCTTGCCATAGCTGATCCAATCCATTTCCACCTAAAATTTTATCCCAAAGAATATTGCCATCACTATCAATTTTAATTATCCAGTAATCAAGTGAAGTTGGGTATGGATCAGATCCAATTGAGCCATCCGATGAATGGGCACCACCGACTAAATAGTAATTTCCATCTGGTGAATTAAATATATTGAGTAACCCATCTCCCTTCATCCCACCAAAACACTTTTCCCAGATCAAATCTCCTTTATTATCTATCCTTAATAACCAACCATCTTCAGCACCATGATTATTGGATACATTACCATCAAATGAAGTAGTATTACCAAGAATAAAATACCCGTTATCAACTTCTATTAAATCGTAGGCAATATCATGTTCTGATCCTCCATAACAATTTTGCCATTTGATTTGTAAGGGTTGGCAAAGAATATTGTTTGAGAAAAATAGTAATAATGTAAAAATAATAATCAGCCTTTTCATTTGAGTCCTGTTTTTAATTCATACTATTGTCTTAATTATTTATTAATAACAATCTTACCAGACTTCCTTATGCCAGCAACTTCTAATGTATAAATATAAACACCATGATCAATTTGACGAGTGTCCCATAGTTTTTGACCTTGTTGGCCATGAACCTGAAGAACTTCAACAATTTTACCTGTAACATCTCGAATTGTTATAGTAGCTAAATTTTTACCTTCTGGTAATTTATAGTCAAAAGCAGCCCATTGTTTTGCAGGGTTTGGTTTAACTGAAATATCAATACCATAAACTTTGATAAGAGCATCCATATTTATTCTTCTATTTTTATATCCGGCAGTACTATCTATATTTGGACAGTTTGTATAGTGATAATCGTAGGCTGCTTCCAGTATACTTCTTGCCTGTGTACCGGCAATGCTATTGCTGCTGTCTGCTATTATAACCAATGCAGCTATTTCATTACTATCTAGCTGAAATATATTCCTTCCCTGGCGTGATAAGGTGTCATGTAAGCTCAATATATCAATAAAATAATTATGTTCGGTTAATTCATCACCTGCAAGCATGTACAATTGAGGTAGAATATTGGCAAGTGTATAGGCACTGTTTAAATTACCATCCTGTACATATGTAGCAATAATCTGCCTATCTGCACTCAATCCTCCAAGGTTGTCTAACCAATTGCGTAACTCAATATTATTGGAAACCGAATCGTTAAGGTTGCTGCGAATGATATCATGTGCTGCTCGTGTTTTACTTCGATTATATCTTGCCATTTGTTGCTGTAACACAGTTTTATAAGTTGTACCTGTAGCAACACTTCGCAAGATATCGATCATATACGCTGGTAGAGGGTCTTCTTTTTCTTCGAGATATTTCATCAATTCCTCCTTCTTCAATTCATCAGGATTAGCAGCCAGTATATCAAATAAAGCGGCTTCAGTGAAAACTTCAGTTTTATCAGCAGCTTCCTTTAATACCTCCATCGACAAATGTGGTGAATCTCCTAATAATTGTGCTCTAAGTGTCCACATGTCCTGTGGTTGCGCAGTTTGTATATCCATTAACTCTGCGTTTGTACTACCTCCATCAATAAGGTTATCATATAATGATTTAACATTATTATAATTATTTAGGTTCGTTGAATATTCTTGTTCAGCACTTAGTTTTTCCTGAGAGTCGAGAATAATGTCATCAGGAGGATCTTCATCATAATGAGATGAACAGAGATTCTCGTAAATAATATAATATTTGGTTACATTATAGATAAGATTATTATTCGGTTCTTCATTAGAACCATTATTGTAATAGTAATAGTCTATCAAGTGATTAGCATCATTGAAAAAATGCCAGGTAGCTGTTGGTGAAAATTTATTTCCAGTAGCCAGAATATCATCACCTTGTGTAGACTGTATACCTCCAATATGATTATCATCCACTCCAACATAAAAATCTGAATAATTATCATTATTCCAGTTACAAAAATATGTAAGACCCTCATAAATATTACCTCCCCAATTTTTTCCTTTACTGTAATTTGCATAGCTCAAGTCATCAAAGTTGTTTTTATATACTTCGTCAGAGGACTCTGTATTGTTAATGCTGACACCAATGTAGTTTGCACTTCCTGGAGTACCCGAAGAAAGAAGTTTAGTGAAATAATTTTCCTCGAAAGCAAAACCTGTAGCATTTTCAAGGTATATTCCAATACCTGCAGGAGCACAACAAATATCGACCGTATTTTCGCCAATATAAAAATCAGAATGCAAAACTACCGCATTATTCATTGCTTCAATTTTTACACCATAAATATTGTCATGAAAAACAGCCCTATTTACCAAGAGGGTGTAAGAAACAGAACCATCGCTTTGCGCTTCTATTGCGTTATAAAATCCTGTAAAAGTACATGGATCCCAGTCAGCACATGGAGTGAAGATTGAGTTGCAAACCGCAAGTACATTTAAGCCGGCATTGAAGGCAAAAATAGCCTGACTGTATTGTGATACGCCAGAGATATTACTGTTTACGGTGAAATCACAAGCATGAAAATCTATCCCTTTTACAAAGTAAAGGATTACATGTTGATAAAAAGTAACATCATCCAGGTAGGCATTTGTTATCTCAAAAGTACAATCATTAAAATTGCTTAAGTTATCCAGTTCTACTGAAGAATTGCCTGGAAGGAAGTTACGATAATCCAAGGCTTGTACAGAGATTGCATTATTTCGAAAAATAGCATCGTTACTAGCATAAACAATACCTCCTGTAGTTTCAAAATATCCCGGCCTCCACAAATCAACAGCTATAACAGCGTTTTCGATTACAGCATTATTGTTTAATATAAGTTTTCCTTGTGCACATGGCTGGCCGGGAGGAGCATATTGAGATGCATTGCGGTCGCCCCACACCTGGATACCTTGCCATTTATCATTACACTGAATCAAATGGGTTAAGGATGAACTATCAACGGTAAGAATTGCACCTTGTTTTATAATAATTTGTGCCTCTTTTGAAAATTCCAAATGTGAGTTATTAGTAATGGTTAATTCTACATTTGGATTAATTACCAGGTTTTCTTTGAATTGATAGCTTACATTATCCCATGTCGTATTTGAACTTATTATCTCTTCTACAACATGCGTATAACTAGCATACAAATAACATGTATAAATTATTGAACCATCCCCATCATGCTGAATATCTCCAGGCATCTGACAATTAGAAGGAGGTGAATCTTCGAGATCAGGATTTGTTCCAATAATAGCACCATCTTCCAGAATAATATAACTATTTGATGCTTGTAATAATATTTGAGCACCTGGTTCGATGCAAATATACCCTCCATCTTTAACAACAATCTGACCTGTTCCATACACTTCTGTTATTGAGTTTGAACTTAAACGAAGTGTTCCACCGGAAGTAACAATCAACTGACAACCATCATTCACTACTATCTTACCATGATTTTTGTTCCATAATAATGATTCAGAGCCTAAATTCAAGTTTGCAGTAGTCAGAACTCCACCGAGTTCCAGTTTGCCATTAGATATATAAATTCTATTCTTTCCATATGTAGTAAATACTCTATGGGAATATCCCTGATTTTCATTATTAAAAAATAAATTTGTAGTTTTATAAATATTGCTATAAGTGTCCCAGATTCCTAAATAAATATTATCAGTAATACAGTTTCCTCCGTTATTCCAATAATAGTTGTTATTACTGAGTTTGTTATAAGCTGTTACATCGTAAATGACACTATAAGGTAATCCCGGTAATGATGGAACCTCTGGGAAAATTTCGGTAACACCCAATTTATCAGTATTAAAATTAGAATTATGCCAGCCCCATTCATATTCATGAACATTCCATTGAACTCTATTTTCCTGCAATGTTCTGCTGATATCTGCAGTTAACTCACAGTCATTTACGATTTCTATCAGGTATTTCACATACATTTGAAGATTTCTTATTTTATCACTTCCTGATGGATGTTGAATTAATGGTTGGCATAAAGTGTTAAAGTCAAATTCAACATCATCAATTGTTGCCCAACTATGGTAATATTGTCCAGTTTCATTCCATCCATGATAACTTTTATGTGGCACTATTATGGGTAAATTTTTATTGGGCCCATCCCATAAATCATAAAGTGCACAAGCAAAATAGTATTCAGATCTGTATCCATTTGTTATATACCACATGGGATAGGAGTAATGAAATCGATACTCATATTGATCGCCTCCCTCATCATAACCATATTCATAGTCTTCCGTATAATATGCTGCATCTAATACCATTTGAATAAAATCAGCCCAGCCTTCAACCCAGGCTAATTTACTAGTATTTTCATCCCACCAATTATGATTAAAACCATTTTCACCATAGGGCATGGTAAAATTATTGTTTTGCATCCTAAACATTGTATGATGACCAAATTCATGATAGGGTGTGTTTTCATAGTTGGCATCATCATCTGATAAATTCACTGTAGCAATAACATTATATGCATTATACCAGCTTCCAATAGCATTTATATTAAATCTAAGTTTCTTTCCTAATGAAATATTGTTGTTTTCAAAGTACATATAGCCTTTATTCCCCCAATGAACAGCTCTAAATGCATCATAATAATACCTCCCATCTCCTGTCAATAAAATGTTACCACGATCCATTGTGCCTGCATTTTCAGAAGCACTCCATTGATTAGTTTTATGGTTATAATTACTTCCAATAAAAGTAGTTGACATTATTTTATAATGGTCACTTGTCCTTGATTTGAATTTTAAATAAAGCTCTACGTTATTCCCTTCAGACCACTGATTTTCATTATAGTATAAATCAAAATAACCATCAACATCTGTATAATCAGAATCAAATGTTTGACTCCAGAATAAATCCTTTTCCATAAGTTTTACTCTAATCCCGGAAAGTGGGTAGGTAATTGGATTTCCAAAATCATCGTTATAGTATGCCATTAAACGACCCTTTACTCTTCCTGTAAACCATTTTTTTGAATCTGTAGAATCCGGGCCATCTCCAATTTGATCATAATAATCCATTGAATCCGGAGATACCGGTTTCATTAAAACAGTATAAGCTAAACCTTCAACTTCAATTTCCCGGTAATCATCCTGCCAATCATTTTCCCATGCTATAGTATCCCAGTTTATTGTATAGGAACCAAGGTTTGATTCAGGAATAGATGTGGAATCAATAAATATTCTCTGAGCATTTGGATTATCTTCATAATAAAGCCAACTTCTTCTTAAATTCTGGAAATCTGTAAGATTCCAGATTTCAACTGTATTATATGGTGTCAGATAAATCATAGCAGTTGTTCCTATTTCATCATAAACTGTGTCATTTAGATATGTTCGTATAAATCTATTTGCATATTGCTTTATATATATTTCCTGAGGGTAAAAAGGCAAATTTGTAGTTGGGTAAGTAATTGTTACTGTCCATGTAATGCTATCACCCGGATAGTACGTTTGTCCGTATGTATTTGTATAAGATGCATTCCAGTCACCTGGTATTAATACTGTTGGGCTTAGGTCAAATGTAGTGGTGTCGACAAATTTATACCATACCTTAAAACTCAATTGTCCATTTAATTGTGGTTCATAGCATGAAATTACATCTCCAAAATATGAACCTCTAATTGCGGTATGAGTTGTATCTGCCATAGCTGGCGCTGTAATTAAAGATATGCAACTTAATAAAATAATGTAAATGAGTTGTTTCATGATAAATTTGTTTTGGGTTTAATTAATAAATATTGAAAACACTATAATCAACAAGATGCCAATTATTGCCCTCAAAGTCTTCATACATAATCAATCCTATTTTTTGAGAATAATATAATTTTCTTGCTGTCTGAGGGTTTATAGAATCAGATTCAAATTCTTTTATGTTGTAAAAAATAGAGCTGTTAACTACCATGCTGTCTAATTGTTGTAAATATTTAAGGTTTTCATAATTTATTCCTTCTTCACAGCAACAGAAAAACAGAATAGGAGAATAGTAGTTTGTGGAATATTTACTAAAATTGTCGCAGCCGATTCTGTACACATGTTCGCATTGGGCAATGTATTTCCTTTCTCCATATATAGTTGATCCTGTTGTAATATTATACCTTTCCCTGGGAGATGTATAAGGATTATCAATAATTGTATGCTCTGTTTTTATTATTTTAACAGTATCCCAATTGCCTGATTGATCCTGATAAACCCAATACGAACCATCATTAAATATCACATATGATTTGAATTCTTCGGAGATATAACAGGTTGGTTCACTACCCGGTTTTGAACAATCGGCACTATTTAAAAGAATAAAAATTACTAGGTATAATGAATTTCTGAAAAGTCGGTTTGAAATAAACATGAGATTTTTTGTTTTGGGTGAAAAAATAAATATATGAAATTTTCATAGAATTGTCAAGCGTTGTAACATAATTATTTCCTTTCATTGATAATATTGTTTGAATCTTTGGTGTATTTGCATGTACTTAAAAAAATGGTTGCGTTTATCGTATATGCTAATTTATCAGCTATTGTTTCTTTCAAACAAATGCTTTTATATTTTAATCAGTTTTTAACAAAAAAGTAATACGTTTTTGGAAAGAAATGTTATTTATTACTTTCTAAGTGTTCTGTAACTCCGTTTATCGAAGCGAAGACGCTTCGATGCCAATTTTGTATATAGTTCTACTAAGGCGAAGCGTGGACGCTTCGCCAAACTCAAGCCTTACTTGAAATTAATTTATTTTCTCTATCATCGAGTGAATATTATTCCATCCGTCAGCTGTAATTTTTGCCCCAATTACTTCAATAACCTTTCCCGCAAGAATAGAACCTATTTTGCCACATTTGTCAAGGCTCAGCTCATGAACAAGACCATATAAAAACCCTGATGCATAAATATCCCCGGCACCTGTGCTATCTACACTTATCACATCGATTATTCCAACTTTATGTATTTCTTTACCTCTTTTTATCAGTGAGCCTTTTTCCCCGATTTTAATAATTGCAATTTCACAATTGTTGGATATGATGTCTAATGCTTCTTTGGGCTCTTTTCCTGTAAAGGCTTTTGCTTCTTCTTCGTTGGCAAAAACGATATCTACATATTCTTCCACCAGCATTTGGAGAAACTCAAGGTTTTCCTCAACAACATTATAACTTGCCAGATCAAGAGAAACTATGAGATTATTTTCTTTTGCCAGGCTTACTGCCTTTTTAATCAACTCATGGTTTTGAACTAAATAGCCCTCTATATGAAAATAAGAATATCCTTTAAATATCTCTGAGGATAAATTTAATGGTGAAAGCTCTATTGCAGCACCAAGGTAAGTTGCAAATGTTCTTTCAGAATCCGGGCTGACAAGGGCAACAGCCCTTCCTGTCTCCTCTTTCCCATGAAATAAAATAGGGTTTATCATATTCTTCTCCATATCTTCCCTGAAAAAATCTCCAAAGTCATCATTTCCAACTGTACCCAGAAAACCAGCTGAGACACCAAGATTTGCCAGTCCGTGTATGGTATTTGCAGCTGACCCCCCTGATGTTTGTTGCCTTGCAAATGACCTGGTTCCTTCCAGGATCTTTCCTGAAAAAACTTTGTCAACTAGTTGCATACTTCCCTTCGGTAAACCAAAGTCATCTAATATTCTATCATCATTATGCTTGATCATAATATCTACAAGAGCATTTCCCATTCCTAGTATTTTTGTCATAATATTCCGATTTTTTGTATCTAAACTTTTATCATTAATTTCATCTTGTTATAGGTTATAAGTTATTTGTTATTAGTTACTAGTAGATTACACCTTATACCTTACTCCTTTTACCTTACACCTTATACCTTTTACCTTATACCTTATACCTTATACCTTATACCTTATACCTTATACCTAACCAGCGGCAAAATTAAAAAAATACCTGAAACCCGGAACATGAAACATGAAACAAAAAACTAACATTGAAGTATAACTTTTTCAAGTATTCATGATACATCTTTGTATACATTAGCCTGAATAATTTATATAAGCCACAAATTCACTAATTAATAACGAATTATTATAATTATTTTTTCTCCATTCGTGCATTAGTGGCTTATAATTAGATCTTTAAAGAATTTTATGAATTAATCATATTAGATTCATATCAATATATTTTAATGTCAAAAAAGAAGAAAATAAAAGCGATTACAAAAAAGGGAGTAATTGAAAAACCCTTGTCTCCTGATTTAGGGAAACAGTTTCTCTCATTTATTGAAAAGTTCTCTCCTGTACAATTCAATATAATAGCTATTCTGGTAATAATAGTTGTGGGATATTTGTCATATTCAAATAGCCTCAATGGTGAAATGATCTTTGATGATATAAATATTATTCAGCAAAATGATAGACTCCATGATCTGGATAATTTTAAGGATATAAATAAGTGGGTGAGTCCAAATGGACGTAATTTTGCAATGTTTTCTTTTGCAATTAATTATTCCATCCATGAAAATAATGTATTTGGATATCACCTTTTTAACCTAATTATTCATTTAATTTATGGATGTTTTGTGTTTTTATTAGCAAGACTTATACTGTCGATAAGTATTTTTGATAACATTCCGCAAAGGAAATATTCAGGCTTAATGGCGTTTTTTATAGCCTTGATTTGTGTTCTCCATCCTATTCAGACTCAAGCTGTTTCTTACATCGTTCAAAGGATGGCATCAATGGCTGGCATGTTTTACATCATGAGTCTATTTTTTTATGGAAAAGGGAGGTTGTTGCATGTAAAAGATGGATTTGATATCAGGGTAATACTATTATATCTGTTTGCTTTGTTTAGTGTAATATTAGGTCTGTTAACCAAACAAATCGTTATCACAATCCCATTTGTAATATTATTATTCGAATTATTCTTTATCAGGAATAAAGCCGGAGGTATTTTCAAGAAATACCTTGTTATTTCTTTTTCTATGCTTTTTATTTTGTCTTTGATAATCATATTTGGGGGATTTTTACCAAAAGAAACAGAAACTATCACCCGTTCTGAGTACCTCTTTACTCAATTCAGGGTTATTGTAAAGTATATACAACTATTATTATTTCCTGTAAACCAGGCTCTTGACTATGACCTTTCTCTTTCAGGAAATCTGCTTGAGTGGAAAGTTATTGCATGCTTATTTATTATCTTAGTATTAATAGTTGCTGCCTTTTTACTTTACAAGAAAAAACATCTTATTTCATTCGGAATATTCTGGTTTTTCATTACATTATCTGTTGAATCCAGTATATTACCAATAAGAGATGTAATTAATGAACATCGTTTATATTTACCTCTGTTTGGGTTTAGTTTAATTTTTGTAAGTCTTATTTGGGATTTCTTTGCTATAAAAAGACTTTATGCTGTGATTGGTTTTTTTCTAGTATTAAACATAATTTATGGGTTTACAACATATGAACAAAATAAAGTCTGGAAGTCAAAACTTTCCTTATGGCTGGATAATACATCTCAAAAACCTCATAATGCAAGGTCACATAGTAATCTCGGATCAACATATATTACAATGAGGGATTTTGTAAAGGCAGAGGAAGCTTACGAAGAAGCTGCACGTTTGGACCCTGACTATACTGAGGCATTATTTAATCTTGGAAATGTAAAGATCGATCTGATAAAATATCAGGAAGCAATCCTGGTTTTTAGTCAGTTAGTGGGGGTTGATACAAGCAATTTTAAGGCATATTATGGAAGAGGTGTTGCATATTCCGGTATACATGAATATGAAAAAGCTTTAAGTGATTTTACTAATGCATTTTCTCCCAATAATATCGAACATAACATTACAGTTTACAATAAATCCGGACTTGCAAAATTATCCCTGCAAAAATACGATGAAGCTATTTCAGATTTCAATGAAGCTCTCAGGTTAAAGCCCGAATATGCTGAAGCATATAATAACAGGGGATTAGTATACCTTGAGAAAAAGGAATACAATATAGCTATCAATGATTTCACAAAAGCAATCGAAGTCAGGTTGGAGTTTTTTGAAGCTTATAATAACAGAGGAAATGCATACTTCAGACAACAACTCTATGAGTATGCATTGGCTGACTATCAGAAAGCATTGGAGCTTAACCCAAATGAAATTACAATTCTAAAAAATATAGCTATAATACATTATTATAATAAAAACTATGAGCAAGCCATTGAATTTTATTCCAAAATACTATCATTTTCGCCACAATCTGCTAATGTACTTAACGACAGAGGAATAACATATTATATTCTCAAAGATTACGAGAAAGCTTATGCAGATCTTATTCAGGCCAGACAGTTAGGACTTAAAACAAATCCTGATGTTTTTAAGTTTCTTGAAAATTATATTAATACTAAAAATCAATGATGAATCTGACAACTAATAATAAGAACATAATTTCGTAAATTTAACCAGTGAAATAAAAAAGTAATATTTGATAGAAATTTTATAGTAATTTTGGATTGAAGGTTGTAAATTGCAAGTTATGAATTCTGAAACCCGTAACTCGTAAGCTGTAAGAATAAATATTATGAACGACACTCTTATAATTATTCCGGCATATAATGAAGCTGAAAACATTGATTCTTTGGTTCAAAAACTAAAGCATGCAGATGGTAGCTGGGATATCCTTGTAATAAATGATGGATCGACCGATAACACAAGCAAACTTGCAAAAGCAAGCGGAAAAGCTGTTGTAATTGATCTCCCATTTAACCTTGGAATTGGTGGCTGTGTGCAAACCGGATTCAAATATGCAAAGCTGTATAACTATGAATATGCATTACAGTTTGATGGCGACGGACAGCATAAAATTGAAGAAATTAATAAATTACTGAATATTGTTAAAAACAAAGAAGCAGATGTTGCTATAGGATCAAGGTTTGTTCAAAAACATGGTGGCTATAAAAGTACTTCACCAAGGCGACTTGGAATTAAGATTTTTGAGATCACAAGTTATTTGATGATACGGCAAAAAATTACTGATAATACATCAGGCTTCAGAGCATATAACAAAAAAACAATTAACTTTTTATCTGAAAATTATCCAACAGATTTCCCTGAACCGGAAATTGTAATTATGCTTGGAAAAAATAAATTTAAAATTAAGGAAATATTCACCCAAATGCAAGAAAGACAGGGTGGGGTTTCTTCAATTTCTTTAGCTCAAAGTCCTTATTACATGATAAAAGTTCTACTTGCTATGTTCATGGCATCAATTCGTGCAAAACAAATAGAGAGTGAAATAGATACTAACTAACAATACTATTAATGAATATTCAATACATTGCTATTACAGGCAGCATCTTATTGCTGTTTTTTGTGCTGCATCTGATACGAAAAAAATCGCTTAAAGAAGAATATTCCCTGTTGTGGTTGTTTTTTTGTTTTGTGTTTCTGGTTTTTTCAATCTGGCGGGATGGGCTTGATTATTTTGCCCAGCTTATTGGCATCGCATATGCTCCGGCAGCACTTTTTTTTATATTTCTTTTAGCTATACTAATGATACTTATAGAATTCTCAATAATAATTTCAAAGCTCTCCGATAAAAGTAAAAATTTAGCTCAGGAAATAGGAATACTAAAAATGGAAATTGAAAAGTTGAAAAAACAAACTCGCAACCCGTAACTATTCTTCTCTATCGTTTCTGCTTCTTAACCTGCTCTGCCAGTTTCTCCTTTTTCTTAAGAAGGATTTCCAGCTCTGCCTCTTCTTTTTTCGATAATCCGGATTTCGTTCGACGCCCTTCAAGATCCAGGATCTTCATTGAAATAGTGTATTCAGTACGCCTTAATTGATCAATTTTCTTCATTATTTCACTATTGTTATTTCATTGATCAGGTTTTTAGCACCGGCAAATTTATCTATGATAAAAAGAACATAACGTATATCAACATTTATTGTTCTTTGAAGTTCCGGCTCAAAAGCAATGTCTCCACTCATAGCTTCCCAGTTTCCATCAAAAGCAAGTCCGATAAGCTCTCCTTTACCGTTAATAACAGGACTGCCGGAATTTCCTCCTGTAATATCATGATCGGTAAGAAAACAAGTTGTCATAACTCCATTAGTACCATAATCTCCATAATCCTTTTTTGTATATAATTCTTTCAGCTTCTCCGGAACTACGAATTCCCAGTTAGAGGGTTCTTCTTTTTCCATAACGCCTTTGAGGGTGGTGACATAGTCAAAGTGTATTGCATCAGCAGGGTAATAGTCAAGAACTTTGCCATAGGACAGTCGCATTGTAAAGTTAGCATCCGGATAAAATTTCTTGTCAGGTTTCATTTCACGTAAGCCTGCTATAAATAAACGATTACCTTTCTTTAAAAGCTCATCAGCTTTTATGTATTCTTTTTTAATACTTCTGTAGTTATCAAAGAAATCCTTCATCAGGATAAAGACTATATCTTTCTTTATTGTTTTTGCCTTAGGATCATCAAGAAAAGCATTCACTTTGTCCTGATCATAAAAAATAGATTTCGAGAAAACAAGCTCTGCAAGTTTATTAAAATCTCCTTTATATTTACTTCCATATTTTATTAAGAGATCAGGTTGTTGATCCTTTGGGACATCAGTATAAAACATTTCCATCATTGTCGCAAAAAGCTTTTTATCAGTTGGCGCATTATAATTTTTAAAATACTTTTCTGATGTTCCCTTTAGTGATTTTATTTCTTCACTTATTTTCTCATCATCTTTAATTTCTGCACTTTCCAGTTTAACAAGGCCTTCAAATTTTCTTGCAAATCCAAGGATCTCACAGCCACGGCCTACAGTTTCATTAAAATACCATCTCATATATTGGAATGTGGCAATATCATTATACGCCTCAGCTATATATTTAATGCTTTCGCCATATTTTGCTTTCCTCTTTGCATCGGCATCAGCCCATTTTTGGAAATCTTCTTCAATTTGTTTTTTCTTATCATAAACCTTCAGGCGTTTTAATCCTTTTGTCTGTCCGATAAAATATTTCCAGTAGTTAGCTGTACGTGCATATTTTGAAGCATATTTAATTCTTACTTCATCGCTGGCATCCATATCTTCCCTGAGAATATCCAATTTCCTCTGTCGAATTTTTACAACAGCTGGGTTTGTTTTATCAATAGCCAGTTTTACACCATATGAGGTCAGATATCTATCAGTACCTCCGGGATATCCAAGTATCATGGCAAAATCATTTTTTTCAAATCCTTTTATTGAAATTGGAAGATAATGTTTTGGTTTAAGAGGTATGTTTTCTTTTGAATACTCAGCAGGTTTTCCATCAGGTGCGGTATAAATCCTGAATATTGAAAAGTCTCCGGTATGACGAGGCCACATCCAGTTATCGGTATCAGCACCAAATTTCCCAATCGAAGTTGGCGGGGCACCAACAAGACGTACATCTTTAAAGATTTCATAAATAAACAAATAAAACTCATTTCCACCGAAAAAGTTTTTAATTACTGCATCAAAGTGATTGTTATGTTCTGCCTTTTTTTTGATCCTCGAAGCAACTTCCTTGATCGTTTTTGCCCTTTCCTCTTCAGACATATTATCATTTACCTGGCTTAATATATCATCCGTAACGTTTTCCATACTAACAAGAAACTTCGCAACTGTGCCCGGGTTTGACAGTTCCTCATTTTTATTCATAGCCCAAAACCCATCAGTAAGATAATTATGGTCAACAGTACTATGTGACTGGATCTGGGAAAATCCACAGTGATGGTTTGTAAACACAAGTCCTTGGTCCGAAACGATTTCTCCGGTACATCCCCTGTCAAAAATTATTATTGCATCTTTCAGACTTGAATTGTTAATACTGTATATTTCTTCAGCTGTTAACTGAAGGCCCATTTTCTGCATGTCAACATAATTCAGGCGCTCAATAAACATTGGGAGCCACATTCCCTCATCAGCTTTTGCTATGGGATTAAAGCCCAATAAAATCACAAATAATACGATTAGTGCTTTTTTCATTTTTATTCTTTTTTTATTAAAAAATGTATTTATTTCGAGTGCAAAGTTAAATTTCTAATTGATCTAATTGCTCAAATTGACCTAAATAATTTCTACAAAACAGTCAATAAAGGGACGCCATCCCAGAAGAATGAGGAGATTGCGTCCCTTGACATTATAGTTTTTTAGTTCGTGCGCGTTTCCGAATGCATGCCTAAAATCATAAATATCGGCGATTAAATGGAAATATTTACATTAATTTAGCCATTACATTGTAAATTTTTCTATTTTTACAAAAAATATCTAAAATATGCAAGAGATAAACAGAGCCATTACTGACAAGCTCTATAAAAAGATATTACCTAATAAGGTCATTGTAATCCTTGGAGCCAGAAGAGTTGGGAAAACATTTCTGATTCAAAAACTACAAAAGAAACTGGCAAACAGAGAAAAGTGTTTGTTGCTAAACGGAGAGGACTTTGTTACTGAAGAATTACTACTTAATAAAAGCCTGAAACAATATAGAAGTCTCATAGGTAATAACAACATTCTGATTATTGACGAAGCTCAGAAAATTCAACAAATCGGACGGATACTAAAACTCATGATTGATGAATTGGAAGGCTTGAAGATAATAGTAACGGGCTCATCTGCATTTGATCTTTCAGATAAAATAGGAGAACCACTTACAGGCAGAAAATTCACTTTTATGTTATTTCCTATTGCCCAGTGTGAATTAATTCAACAGGAAAATCTGCTTCAAACAACATCAAATCTTGAGGAGCGTCTGATATATGGGTCATATCCTGAAATATTTAAATACACTGCTTTTGAAGATAAAGCTAACTATCTGAGTGAGCTTGTTAATTCTTATCTGTTTAAGGATATTCTGACATTGGATAATATTAAGAATTCATCAAAACTTATCAATATATTAAGGTTATTGGCATTTCAGGTGGGGATGGAGGTATCAGTCAATGAAATTGCCAGGCAGATTGGTTTGAACAAAGGAACTATTGAAAAATATTTGGATCTTCTTTCGAAAGTATTCGTCATTTTTAAAGTTGAAGGATTTAGCAGAAATTTGCGAAAAGAGATTTCCAAAACCTCAAGATATTATTTCTGGGACAATGGCATCAGAAATTATTTAATTTCTAATTTCAATACTATTTCAATCAGAAATGATATAGGACAACTATGGGAAAATTATATTATTTCGGAAAGAATGAAATTTCAGAATTACAATCAAATGCTTGTCAATAATTATTTCTGGCGTACCTATGACAGGCAGGAAATTGACTGGATAGAAGAAAGAGGAGGTAATATTTTCGCTTATGAAATAAAATTTAAGAAAGATAAAGTCAAAATCCCAGGTGCCTGGAAAGCAACTTATCCTGATTCAGAATTTACAGTCATTAATAAAAATAATTACCTGGATTTTATTACATGATGATCAAAACATGATTACCTCAGGACCAGGGACGCCATCCCCGAAGAATGAGGGGATTGCGTCCCTGATCTACTTAAACGTACCTATCCCCCTTCTCAGCCTTCACATCATTTACAAACTGGCGAATTTGCTGCTCGTCTTTTTTCCTGCATATCAGCAAAATATTATCTGCCTCAACAATAATATAGTCCTTAAGTCCCTGCATCACAACAAGCTTGTCCTCCGGCATATTAACTATGCAGTTTTTCGAATCGTAAATCATTACATTGTTTCCGACAACAGCATTTCCTTCTTCATTTTTGCTACATGTATCATGAAGCGACCCCCATGTTCCAAGGTCAGACCAACCAAAATCAGATGATAGTACATATACATTTTCTGCTTTTTCCATTATTCCATAATCGATAGAGATATTTTTACAAACAGTATATGCTTCTTTAATAAAGTCTTGTTCATCAGTGGTATTATATTTTTCAATCCCTTCCTTGAAGATATCATTTACTATTGGCAGGTGTGTTTCAAAAGCTTTTAAAATACTCTTTAGTGACCAGATAAAAATTCCTGAATTCCATAAGAAATCACCACTTTTTATAAAAGATTCAGCTATTTCCAGTATAGGTTTTTCAGTGAATGTTTTAACTTTCTTAATCCTCTTGTCATCTTTGTACGAAACATCTTCATTAAACTGAATATAGCCATAACCAGTATCAGGACGACTTGGTTTAATTCCAAGAGTGAGCAACCAGTCATTTTTTTCACTTGCATTCAGCGCTGATTTTATCACTTCAGTAAAAGCATCTTCTTTTAAAATGATATGATCGGATGGAGCTACAACAAGGTTTGCATTAGAATTTATGCTCATAATCTTATAGCAGGCATATGCAATACATGGTGCTGTGTTTCTTCTGGCAGGCTCACACAAGATCTGTTCTTCTGAAATATCATCAATCTGTTCATTTACAAGATCTCTGTAAATTTCATTAGTAACAATATAAATATTCTCTCTGGGGCAAATCTTCAGAAAACGATCAAAAGTCTGTTGAAGCAAAGATTTCCCTGTTCCCAGTATGTCGATAAATTGCTTTGGTCTGGAGGTTTTGCTCATTGGCCAAAATCTGGTTCCTATTCCCCCGGCCATGATAATACAATAATTATTATTCATAATTGATAGATGTTATACGTTATATGTTAATTGTTATCCATTATTCACACAAAAATATATAAACAAAAATAAATATCCCTATTATTTTACCGGAATTACTTCTACAAGAGGATCAATTAAATATATCCTTTTGTTATTCAAACACATACAGCGATAGCGTTTTCTCAGCTTTTCCCCTTTTTTGAATGTTCTTCCATTTCTTAATTTGAAAACAGCATCACATAAAATGTTCTCTAATAATATTTGTGTATTATTAACATCATAATTCCTTAAAACCCTGCTTAACTCTAAATCACTTACTGTTGAGGCTTTGGCATTCCTGAGATATTTCATCAAGGCATTTTTAATATCAGAAGGAAAAACCTCCAGTTCGAAAAATGGATCCATAAGCTGTTTGAATTCAAGTTTCCATTCTTTTCCATGGGGCTTCACTCTGTTTTTATTTTGCACCCAAACAATTAAATGGGCCATTTCATGAACAAAAGTTATAAGAAAAGCATATTTGTTCAAATCATGGTTTATGGTGATCCTGTGGTAATTATTCCTTATGGGTGGATAATAATCCCCAAGTTTTGTGGATCTGCTTCCTGTAATGCGCAAATAGATACCAAATGTTGAAATCCACTCTGAAACTATGCTACTCGTTTTATCCGGAAGATACTTATCCAATATCTCTTTATATTCTCTCATAAGTATTCAGGTAATACAGGTTTTGCTTCGCATTGACAACGAAAGGTTTGCAATTACATTTTTTTCTTTTGGGCTTTTTGGGTGGTCTTTTAAAAGATTTATGCATATTCTGCGAACAGGAGCTAATTCCAATAAATACAAAAAGTACTATAAAAAAGCGACATAATGATCGATAAGAAATAATATTGTACATAGTTCACGTGTAAGTAATATAATCAAAGACCCCAAAGATAATAAAACCACAAAACTCAAAATTCTGAAAATGTGAATTTAAAAAAGGCTATTCATATTTTTTGATTATTTTAGCAAAAAAATATTCTGAAAATGAATATATTTCTTCATTTGGGCAGGTATTTTCTTTTATTGAATAAAGTATTAAGAAAACCTGAAAAAGGAGTAATTTTCCGCAATCAACTTTTTTCCGAATTTGTTGGCCTGGGAGTGGAATCACTTGGAATTGTTGTGATCATTTCTGTTTTTATGGGTGCCATTATTGTAATACAAACTGCATTTAATATTGACAGTCCATTAATTCCTGTTTACACTATTGGTTTTATGACCAGACAATCAATGATCCTGGAATTTTCTCCAACTATTGTATCTTTGATACTTGCAGGTAAAGTCGGATCAAGGATAGCTTCTGAAATAGGTACTATGCAAGTTACAGAACAAGTTGATGCTTTGGAAATAATGGGTGTTAATCCTGGTAATTATTTGATATTTCCGAAAATTATAGCTGCATTGTTAATATTTCCGGTAATAATAATTGTAAGTATGTTTCTTGGAATTTTTGGGGGATGGGCTGCTGGTATTTTGTCGGGTTTAGTTACTTCTCATGATTATATTTATGGCATCCAGCTTGATTTTCAAGCTTATGATGTCCTTTACGCCATGATTAAAACCATTTGTTTTGCATTTATTATAACAAGTGTTGCAGGTTATTTTGGTTATTTCACCCGGGGTGGTGCACTTGAAGTTGGAAAAGCAAGTACAAAAGCAGTAGTATACAGCAGTATCCTTATAATATTCTTTAACCTGATCTTAACCCAATTACTCTTATCATGATTGAAGCTGTAAACATATCAAAATCATTTGGCGACAATCATGTTTTGAAAGATCTTTCAACCAAATTTGAGAATGGTAAAACAAACCTCATAATTGGTAGAAGCGGATCAGGAAAAACCGTATTCATGAAATGCCTGGTTGGGCTGCATGAAGTTGATAACGGTAAAGTTTTATTCGATGATCGCAATTTCTCGGAAATGAACTTTCGTGAAAGAAAAAATATACGTCAAGAAGTAGGGATGTTATTTCAGGGTGGTGCTTTGTTCGATTCTATGACAGTCGAAGAAAACATCATGTTTCCCTTGTCGATGCATACTAAAGATTCGCTGGAAAAGAAAAAAGAAAGAGTTAATTTTTGTTTGAAAAAAGTCAATCTTGAAGATTCAAATAATCTATATCCATCTGAACTTAGTGGGGGCATGACAAAAAGGGTTGCCATTGCACGTGCAATTTCGATGAATCCAAAATACCTTTTCTGTGATGAACCAAATTCAGGACTTGATCCGGTAACTGCTAACCTCATCGACAAACTGATCAGAGAGATCACAAAAGAATTCAAAATAACAACGGTTGTTAATACTCATGATATGAATTCAGTTCTTGAAATTGGTGATAAAATAGCATTTATATATAATGGAGAGCTTTGGTGGGAGGGTAGTAAGAAGGATATACTGAAAACAGATAATAAAGAGATTCAGGAATTTATCTTTGCCACAAAACTTACTCAGAAATTGAAATAAAAAAAGGCTAAGGTAGACAATAGTAATGAGTAGTGAATATCAAGTAATGAGTAAAAAATATATACTTGATACTCGATACTCTGTAATCAATACTCAAACAAAATGAACTTCATCGACATAATACTCATAATTCCAATTATCTGGTTTATATATAAAGGTTTCAAAAAAGGATTTATTATTGAAATTGCTTCTTTGATAGCCTTGTTTTTAGGTATTTATGTTGCAATTCATTTTTCAGGGAATATTACTTCTTTTATAGATGATTTTATTAATCTGGACAAAAAGTATATTAAGATAATCTCTTTCGCTTTAACATTTATTGCAATTGTAATTGTCGTAATGCTGGTTGCTAAAGTGCTTGAGAAAATTGTTAAAGTCGTTATGCTGGGAATTGTTAACCGCTTTATTGGGGCTGTTTTTGGTTTAATAAAAATTTTAGTGGTATTAAGTTTTCTTCTGTTGGTTATTAATATTTTTGATAAGAAACAGAAACTCATCACCGAAGAGAAGAAGGATAATTCTCTTTTATATCATCCTGTTTCCTCAATAGCTCCAAAAATTATTTCTTTTTTTCAGGTAAAAAAGGATGATTTACCTGATATAAATTTAAGAGAGGTTTAATAAACTAAACTTGTCCTAAGTTTTAAAATTAGACAAGCCATTTAGGTTTATCAACTTTGGACAAGTTAATAGCTCCAAATTTTTCTAAGCCAAACTTGATAGAAACTTTAAAACTTAGATAACTTTTCTAAAGTTTACACTTGAAAACCACCAAATTTCTAAAATTTTGAACTTTAGAAAAGTTTAGCTAGTTTTCAAGAGCCTCTACGCCCGGCAGCACCTTACCTTCAATATATTCAAGCATAGCACCACCACCTGTTGAAACATAGCTCACATCATCACTTAAATTGAACTTATTTATTGCTGCAACAGTATCCCCACCACCTATTAATGAAAAAGAACCGTTATGAGTAGCTTCACCCACTGCCTTGCCTATCAGTTTTGTACCGGTCTCGAATTTGGGCATTTCAAAAACACCCATAGGTCCATTCCACAATATGGTTTTTGATTTCCGGATTACATCAATATATTTTTTACATGCTTCTTCTCCAATATCCAGACCCATCCATTCTTCAGGAATATCATCAGCATTACATGTCAACATCTCTGCATCATTTGAAAAATTATCAGCAATTATTGTATCAAAAGGTAAATACAAATTAACACCCATTATTTTTGCACCTTCAATAGTGTTTTTTGCTAATTCCAATAGATCGTCTTCAACTATGGAGTTTCCAATGTTTCCACCCAAAGCCTTAATAAATGTAAACATCATTCCTCCACCAATTAGAATATTATCTACTTTATGCAATAAACTATTAATTACTTCAACTTTCCCCGAAACTTTTGCTCCTCCTAAAATTGCTGTAAATGGACGCTTTGTTTTATTAAGTACTGCATCGATATTGCTTAATTCATTAAACATTATATATCCCGCTACTTTATTGCCGGGAAAATATTTTGCAATTATTGCTGTTGATGCATGAGCACGGTGGGCAGTACCAAAAGCATCATTAACATAAACATCTCCCAGGGAAGCCAGTATTTTTGCAAATGTTTCATCACCTTTGGTTTCCTCTTTATAAAATCTAAGGTTTTCCAAAAGTAAAACATCACCCGGGTTCATCGTAGCGGATAGCTTTATTGCGCTTTCGCCAACGCAGTCATCAGCAAACTTAACTTTCGTATTAAGTTTTTCTGACAAATAATTAACAAGGTGTTTCAACGAAAATTTTTCTTCGGGCCCTTGTTTTGGACGGCCAAGATGTGACATCAATATCACAGAACCTCCATCTACTAATATTTTCAGAATTGTAGGAATTGATGCATCAATTCGGGTTGTATCTGTTATTTGAAATTTATCATTCATTGGGACATTAAAATCTACACGGATCAAAGCCTTTTTGTCCTCAAAATTTAAATCATCAATGGTTTTCATAATATTTAATATTTTTATAAGGTAAAAGTACAATTAATATTTAATTCTTTAATTAGCGGGAAAACTATTCTTTGTGTTATAGTGTCTTTTATAAAAATACAGATTAGTTTATAATCAGAAATTTTTCTTACTTTCGTCGCCCAAAATTTGGGAACTTATTAGTTTGAATAATTCGTTATATAGATAATTTCATATGAAACAATTTAAAGGTTTACTTAATTCAAAATTACCACAAACTGATACTTCAATATTTGCTGTTATGTCGCACTTAGCAGTTGAACATGATGCCATAAATCTTTCACAGGGATTTCCTGATTTTATGATATCCCCTGAATTAATAAGGCTTGTTAATAAATATATGAGAAAAGGCTTTAATCAATATGCCCCAATGCCAGGTGTGATCGAACTTAGAAGAGTTATCAGTCAAAAAGTTAAGTCTATTTACAAAACAACATATGATCCAATAAATGAAATAAATATTACTGCAGGGGCAACTCAGGCTCTTTATACTGCTATATCCTGTGTCATAAAAGAAGATGATGAGGTTATTGTTTTTGAACCGGCATACGACAGTTACGTTCCGGCAATCAAGCTTAATGGAGGTATTGTTAAATATTCTAAACTCCAGGCTCCTGATTATAATGTCGATTGGTCGGAAGTACAAAAAATGATTACAGGCCGTACAAAAATGATCATCATTAATTCGCCTCATAATCCCACCGGTAGTATATTATCAGGTGAAGACATGCAAAACCTTGAAAAAATCACACAGGGTACAGACATTATTATACTCAGTGATGAAGTATACGAACATCTTATTTTTGATAAGAAAAAACATGAAAGCGTTTGTAGTTATCCCGGGCTGGCTGAAAGAAGTTTTGTGATTGGTTCATTTGGTAAAACCTTCCATGCAACAGGTTGGAAAATGGGATATTGCCTTGCTCCTGAGAATTTAATGGCTGAATTTCGAAAAGTCCATCAGTTTGTTGTCTTTGCCTGTAATACACCTGTACAATACGCTATGACTGATTTCTTACAGGACAAAGATAACTATACAAAGATCTGGAAATTCTACCAGAACAAACGTGATTATTTTATTAGCCTGATAAAAGATTCCCGTTTTAAACTCAATCCTTCGCGGGGAACATATTTTCAGTTACTTGATTATAGTGAGATAACTGATGAGAAAGAAACAGATTTTGCAATCCGCCTGACAAAAGATTATGGCCTCGCATCAATCCCTGTTTCTGTATTCTATAATAAACCTGACGAAAACCAATCTTTACGATTTTGTTTTGCAAAAAAAGAAGAAACCCTTGAAAAAGCAGCTAAAATATTATGCAAGATCTGACAATTTCTATAATTCAATCTAAGCTTATTTGGGAAAACATTGATGCCAATCTTGAAAATTTCGAAAAAAAAATAAATGGTATTAAAAAGCATCAGGATCTTATTGTGCTTCCTGAAATGTTTAATACCGGATTTTCTATAAACCCGCAAAAATTTGCTGAGACATTGGATGGAAAAACCATGCAGTGGCTCAAAAAGCAAGCTGCTTTAAAAAATTGTGTAATCCTGGGAAGCATAGCCATAAGGGAGAATGATAATTATTTAAATCGTCTTGTTTGGATGCAAGCTGACGGAACATACCAAACCTACGACAAAAGACATCTTTTTCGAATGGGATCAGAACAAATTGTTTATGCTGGGGGAGACAGAAAAATAATAACTGAATTAAAAGGATGGAAAATTCTTCCATTGGTGTGTTATGATCTTAGATTTCCCGTTTGGAGCAAGAATACATACAGCAACAACTCTTATGAATATGACCTGCTTATTTATATTGCAAATTGGCCACAGAGTCGTAGCCATGTATGGAAAGCCTTATTAAAAGCACGGGCTTTGGAAAATCTTTCTTATGTTGTTGGCGTAAATCGTATAGGAAAAGATGGCCGTATGCTTGATCATTCCGGTGATTCTACCATCATTGATTTTCTTGGTAATATTGTCGAAGAAGCTCCTCCTTCTGAAGAAAAAATGATAACTTATACTCTCAATTATGAATCATTACAAAAATTCAGGTCTGGTTTTGCAGTGGGGCTCGACTGGGATGATTTTACAATAAACATCTGAGTTAATAACAAAATTTATGCTGTTAAATGTTATTAGTTATAGGTTATATGTTAAAAGAAAAATAACTATTAACATATAACAATTTATCTTTTTTTCATAATTTCGCATTCGAATTAAACTAAACCATGAACATAATAATTGCAGGCGACGGTGAAGTAGGTCTACATCTGGCAGAGCTATTGGCAGTTGAACAACACAATATTACTATTGTTGATCCACATGAAGATTTATTAAATACTTTTGGCTCACACACCGATCTTTTAACAGTTGCCGGAGATTCAACATCAATCTCCATCATGAACAATGCAAATATCAAAAAAGCAGATCTGATGATCTCTGTTGTTCATGATGAAAAAACAAATTTACTTAGCTGTATACTGGCAAAAAAACTTGGAGCCAAGAGAACTATTGCAAGAATTAACAGTACCGAGTATTTAGCCCCGGAATCTCAAAAACTTCTCCATGATCTCGGTATAGATGCTCTGGTTTGCCCTGAAAAGATCGCTGCAAAAGAAATTGTTAACTTGTTGCATCAATCTGCAGCAACAGAAATTTTCGACTTTTCAGATGGAAAGCTATCCCTGTTCCTGATAAAGCTGGAAGAAAATGCACCGGTTATAAACAAAACACTGGACCAAATAGCAAATGAGTACCCGGATCTTGGATTCAGGGCAATTGCTATTCACAGAAACTCAAAAACAATTATTCCCAGAGGAAATGATTACTTTATGAAAAATGATCTTTCCTATGTACTTACCAAACCTGATAGTATCGATCTTCTCCTTAAGCTCGGTGGCAAACAAAAGTTCGATATTAAAAACATTATGGTAATAGGGGGTGGCAGAATTGGAAGAAAAACAGCAGCCTCCCTCGACAAACATCTTAACATTAAATTAATCGAAAAAGATAAAGAAAGGTGTAACTCTCTGGCAGATCAACTTGACAATACTCTGGTCATAAACGGAGATGCAAGAGAAATTGATCTGCTGATAGATGAAGGAATTAAAGGCATGGATGCATTTATTGCAGTTACTGATAACTCGGAAACAAATATTCTTACTTGTCTGCATGCCCGTAAGTTTGGAGTAAAAAAAACAATTGCGCTTGTTGAGAACATTGATTATATCGACATATCTCAAAATATTGGTATCGATACTATTATTAATAAAAAAATAATTACAGCAAGTTATATTGCAAGCTTTACCATGCATGCAAAGGTTGCCTCTATTAAACATTTAAGTGGTATTAACGCTGAAGTACTTGAACTTGTAGCTGAACCTTCTTCCATGATTACAAAAAAGCCTATCAGAAAACTCAAGATTCCAACAGGTGCAATAATTGGCGGCATAACAAGAGGCAAGGAAAGTTTTATTGCAGATGGCGATTTTCAAATAAATGAAAATGATAAAGTAGTCGTTTTCTCTTTACCTGAAGCTGTTTCAAAAATTGAAAAGTTTTTTAAATAATTAATACAGGAATTTCTGTTTTTTACAAATTCTAAATGATATTTCTCACCTTAAAAAAATGCTTAAATTAAGCAGATAATGATATGAAAGGAAGTTCTGATAATATTATAATTAATAATAAGAGCTTCTTTGTTACTTTTCTGAATTCTACTTTCCTTTTTGTTATTTCCTATCTTTTCATGAGTCTTATTCTGGATATCAGTACTTGCCTGATGGCCAATCGCTTTTATTTTATTGATGCTGTTTTATATTATTATGGAATAGTATTTTCTATTGCTGATGGGAATCCTCTTTGGACTTATGAATCTGTTACAACTATATATTTTACAGGGCCTTTTATTACATTATTTTTATTTGGTGCCACATTTCTTAAACTGTTTTCATATTTTAAAAATGAAGAAGGTGTCCCAAAGTTGTTTTTTATGTGGGGATTCGTAAATGCGTTAAATTTATTTGTTGGTGGATTTTTAATTGGCCTGATTACACATAAAGGATTTGGATATTTTGCCAGTTGGAATTATTTTTCTGTTGAACAAAGCATCTTTTCTGCATTTATATGTGTTTGCATATTGGTTGTGGCAGGGTTTTATTTTACCAACTCATTTATGCAGAATGCAAATAATTTTTTTATCATTAATAAGAAAAACAGACGATCATATATTTTCAGCATTGCTGTTTTGCCATGGATTGCAGGGGGTATAATAATTACACTTCTTAAAATACCAGGTATCAGAATCGATGAAATCCTTATTTATCTCTGTATCATTCTATTTTTAATCCCTGTTCTGATCAAATATAAAAAGTATCAGGATATTTCAGAAGAAGTAAAACAATATCCGGAAAATTTTCCCGGAATTGAAGAAAAACAAAGTGAAGCTAAATTATCAAAAGTAGCTATGGTAAGTTTTATTCTGCTATTAATTGCTTATCGCCTGGTTCTAAGCTATGGTATTCCTTTTAATATTATTCAGGAATAAAAATTCTAAATTTATTTCCTCCCAAAATCAGCCGGGATCTCTCCCCAATAAGCAGTTTCCCATTTGAGAATTTCATTTTCGTATTTATTGTTTTTAATCCAGTTGATCGCTCTGTCAATTAGTTCAAACAGATGTGCATTGACTAAATTTTGTTCAAGCTTTGTTTTTATCCTTTTGTCTTTTAACCATTTTATTGCTGTTTTAGAATCTGAATATATGGGAATTTTGCTCTTGCGTTGCTCAAGATACGCTAATCCATGAACAAGAGCCAGAAACTCTCCAATATTCACCGTTCCCTCCGGGAAAGGTCCAACCTTAAATAGTTCTATCCCGCTTTTTGTGTCAACTCCCCTGTATTCCAATATCCCCGGGTTACCTTTACAGGCAGCATCAACAGATAAACTTTCCTGAACAGGCATCCCTATTAATGCTTTTTGTTCTTTACTGATCTCTGGCTTGAAACCTTCTGCGCCATTTTTGTTTTTTCCGCTACCCAGATAATCTTCACTATTATTTTTGAATGCTATTTCAGCCATTTCCATGCTGGTAAACGACTTATATTCTGCCCCCTGAAAACCCTTTATCTGTTCCTTGCATTCATCCCAACTGGAAAATATACCTGTTTGTATCCCCTTCCATACTACATAATATTTTTTTTTCGCCATGACTTATGATATCAGAATTATCAAACAAAACTACAAAAATCATTTAGACGAAAGATAATTAGATATGGGCTAAATCATATTTTGATATGCTGGGATTACTTTAAAGGAATCTGACTTTTTTATCTCTTTGGTAACTTTGTGACATAGCTACCATCAGCAAACAAGGCTATTACACAGAGAATCACAGAGAAAAGACTCAAGGTTTCACAAAGAAAAAAGAAATTAACTAATAACTGAATTGTTGTATATTTGCTGTAATCCTAATGTTGGCAGAAGAAAATCTGTGTTGAAATGGAAAATTTGTATAAGAAAACGACTATTACTGCCGGATTAGCAGCCTGGACTTATAAGTACTTTAACATACAGATAAGTAGAAAATGACAGTTGGTGGAGGTTTTAAAGCAATTGGATATTCCCTAAAAGCAGCTAAGGCAGTTGGTTTTCGAAAAATGATAAGGGCAAGTTTATCTAAGAACACCTGTAAAACCTGTGCCTTAGGAATGGGAGGTCAAAAAGGAGGAATGACAGACGAAAGAGGGCATTTCCCGGAAGTATGTAAAAAGGCTTTTCAGGCCCAGATCACAGATATTCAAGACCCAATTCCTAATCAGCTGTTTTTGGAAAAAAGTATTGAGGATTTTAAAAATACCCGGCCTCGATTGTTGGAACAGAGTGGTAGGCTTAATACTCCCCTCTATAAAAATAAAGGCGATTCTCACTATTCACCGATATTCTGGGAACAGGCGATTGAAAAAATCGTAAATCAATTCAAAACAACAAGCCCCGAGAAAAGCTTTTTTTACTGTTCCGGACGTTCATCCAATGAAGCTGCATTTCTATTGCAACTCTTCGCACGAATTTATGGCACCAATAACATTAACAATAGTTCATACTATTGTCATCAGGCATCCGGTGTGGGAATTGGTTCTACGATAGGTACCGGTTCAGCAACAATTCAGCTGCAAGATCTTGAAAAAGCTGATCTGATATTTGTTATTGGAGCCAACCCGGCATCAAACCACCCACGATTTGTTCGCCAACTTATGAATTGTCGTCGTCGTGGTGGGCATGTTATTGTTATCAATCCCGCTAAAGAAAAAGGCCTGGTAAAATTTGCAATTCCTTCGGATTTCAGGTCGTTGTTTTGGGGAGGAAGTACGATTGCTTCTGAATACATTCAGATCCATATTGGGGGAGATATTGCCTTACTCAAAGGGATTGCCAAAGCCGTACTTGAGGAAGGTAAGCATGATCCTCAATTTATGGAGGATCATACTAATGGGAAACAAGACTATTTAACCGATATTAAAAAGACATCATGGGAAACAATCGTTTCAGGTTGCGGTATTTCAAAAGAACGTATCCAACACATTGCAGGGCTTTACGGAAATTCCAATAACGTAATCTTCTCATGGGCAATGGGAATTACTCATCATGAGCATGGGGTGGATAATGTTGAATCAATTGTAAATCTCGCTCTACTCAGAGGAATGGTAGGAAGGCCTTATGCAGGATTGCTTCCACTGAGAGGCCATAGCAATATTCAGGGGATTGGATCTATTGGGGTGACGCCTGATTTGAAGGCTGAAATTTTTGAAAATATTGAGTCGCATTTTGGAGTTCAACTCCCAACTATTCGCGGAATGGACACTCAATCGTGTATAAATGCTTCCTTTACCGGAGAAATAGATTTTGCATTTATACTGGGTGGAAATCTTTATAATGCCTGTCCGGATACAGGTTTTACTGAAAAAGCTTTAAACACTATTCCCTTTAAGGTCTTTTTAAATACTACCCTCAATCATGGGCATTTCTATGGAGTGGATCAGGAAGTCTTGATCCTTCCGGTAACTGCCCGGGATGAGGAACACCAGAAAACAACTCAGGAGTCTATGTTCAATTTTGTCCGTTTGAGTGATGGTGGAATTAATCGACTTGATAATGTGCGACCGGAAATAGAGATTATCAGTGATATCGCGAATAAAGTATTAGGAGACAGCCCAATTGATTTTGTAAAACTAAAAAGTCATCAAAATATTAGAAAAGCTATCTCACAAATAGTTCCCGGCTATGAAAAAATGAGATTAATGGATGATAACAATGAAGAATTTCATATTCCCGGCAGGACATTTCATAAAGCACACTTTGCTACCCCTGATCAAAAAGCAAATTTTAGAATCTGCCCAATCCCAATATTGAAAGGAAATGATGGTGAATTTCGTATGATGACGATCAGAAGTGAAGGGCAGTTTAATTCTATTATTTATGAAGAAGAAGATATTTATCGAGAACAAAAAAGCCGCTGGATAGTCTTGATGAATAAGGATGATATTAATAATATGGGATTAAAAGAAAATGATCTTGTGAATATGGAATCTTCCGTCGGAAAGATGGAAAAACTTATACTCCGTGAATTTGATATTCCTTGTGGTAACGTCATGACCTATTATCCGGAATCCAATGTTTTAGTGCCAACCACAACCGATCCGAGAAGTCTAACCCCCGGTTTTAAATTAGTTTGGGTAAGAATTTTTCCTTCTACAATAAAAAGCTAAAGTGATTTTAAAGCTTCAAATAAAAAACAAAATAGCAATAACTCAATAAAATAATCAGATGAAAAAAGTACTTTTTATTTTAACAATACTCATATATGGACTTTTCAGCAATGCTTTTGGGCAAATTTCTGTCCCATATTATAACAATTTTGATCATCCTGACGACACTATTGGATGGACTCATTACAGTTTGTCAGGTGCAGATGACTGGGAATGTGGCATACCGCAAGGTAACTATTTAAATTCTGCTCTATCACCACCTAATGTATGGGCTACGAATCTTGATGGTAATTTCACAGAATTTTCAGTAATGTGTCTGGAAACTCCATATTTCGATCTTTCTGACACAACTGAATACATATTTAGCTTTGCACATCAATATAAAACCCAGGCCTATCATGGTGGGAATATTGAATATTCCGTTGACAGTGGCCAGACCTGGCAATTACTTGATGGGAATTCCTCAGAAAAGATCAACTGGTATAATAATAGCAATATAAGTATACTTGGACAACCCGGCTGGTCATATAGTGGGTATTCATCAGGTTTTAGATTTCCTGGTCATAGTTTAGGTTTTTTATCTGGCCAGAATAGTGTGAAATTTCGTTTTAAATTTGGTGGCACATCAAATCCCGAAGAAGGGTGGGTAATTGATAACTTGAGGATTGTACCGAATAACATAAATCTTGTCGCTTTGAATGGCAAAAGATTTGAAGCTTCCAAATACTATCCAAGCTTCGATGTAATTGCACCAATTTATTATCAAGGACTTATTACTCCAAGTTTCAGCAATACAACATTGTATTACCTTTCACTCGATACAATATTAGATACTGCTGACACCTTACTAGGGTCAAAAACTTCAACAATTAATGGATCAGTGTCAAGTTGGTCTAAGACTTTTAACATGATACCTGATTTGCCATGTGGTGATTATTATATTTTCATGAAACATGATGCAAATAATAACCTAACAGAATCAAACGAAAACGATAATATTGCATATTGCATTTTGCATATTGATTCTACATTTGTAACTGAATATAATGAGGATTTTGAATCATCTGATAATTGGTGGAAATCATATGCTAAATATACACAATCCGGGGGAACTTTTGGATTAAATTATTGGGAAAGAGGTAATAATTCTATACATAAAATTTTCGGGACACATTCTGGTGAAAATGCCTGGTATATTGCACATCCTCCAATATCTGGAGGCAGTAAAACAACTCATTATCTCGAATCTCCATATTTTGACCTTAGTTCTGATTCAGGAAATGTTATCTGTTTCTGGTACAAAATCTATACTACATACTCCTCAACATTTAATATTGGTTTGGGGCTTTCCCGTTCTCCTGATGTACCTAATTATTCAACGTCATTTTCCATTACCAGCCCTCGCTTTTTTGATTGGGATTGTAATTGTTTAAATATGGCATACTTAGATGGACACAACAATAGTAAATTCAGATTTTACTATTATAGCAATGGAAATGCTGTTAATTATGCAGATTATGTAGTTGTAGATGATATATACTTAGGACTTCCAAAACCAGATCTTTCTATTGAATGGAATCATAGCAGAACTCTTAATAATTCATCTACACAAGACACTATTTTTTATACAATATTTAATAGTGGTTTAGATTCTGTTCAGCAAACAACAACAAAGTTTTATTGGTCTAATGATAGTATTTTAGATAACAGTGACCAGTATTTGGGATTTACAAATGAACCACCAATGCTTGATACAAGCTATTTCTTTAATCATTTTGTATTGACAATACCTACCACAGTTGCAAGTAACTATTTTATTATATCAGTTGTTGATGCTGACAGTATCATTAATGAAATGTGGGAAGAAAACAATATTTCAGTCTTTCCAATTGTATTAACGGATATCCAGGCTGTTCCTTATGAAAATGATTTTGAAACCCAAACTGATAATTGGTACCATTTTAGTCTTTTTGGTAATGACGATTGGAGTTGGGCAATTCCACAGGGGACAGTCATCACAGATGCGTTTTCAGGACAAAAGGCATTCATTACTCAACCTAATGGATTAGTATCATCACAATCATTAATGCTATTATATACACCTCTCTTCGATCTTTCAAGTTTAAATAATCCTGTATTGGAATTCGATATGTTTCTTGACAATTATACAAATGTAACTAAAACATATGAGCAGCCTCATGTAAATATGAGTTATTCATGTGATAATGGAGCTACCTGGCATGTTCTTGAAAGAGCAAACCAATCTTTTAAAGGTTGGTATACTCGAATGGAATATAACTTCACTATTGGTATGGATACATATAATGGAAATTCACATACTGAATTATTATTTGATTACTTCGAAAATTCATTTATTGCATCTAATGCTTATCAGGGAAGGGATGCATCAAGAATCAGCAAATATATAATTGATATAAGTCATATTAAAAATTATCCGAGAATTCAGTTTAGATACAATTTTGTAACACCTACCAATAGCCTGGGTGATGGTGCTCTTATTGATAATTTTTCGATTAAGGAAGCAGCTATTGATTTATATGTCAATTATAAGAAGTCATTAATGATCAGTTCTCTTTCTCAAGAAATTAAATTTTTTATGAATATTAAAAATCAGGGAAATTATATTTCTGATTCATGTATTGCTCAGTTTTATGTTTCATTTGATACTATACTGGATTCTTCTGATTTTTATCTGGGTCAGGACACCATTCCGGAAATCAGGCCTGACATGAATTCTTATTTAAATGCAATTTATAATGCACCTTCAAACCTTACAAATTATCGATATTTAATATATGAAATAGACGCAAACAATATAAATATTGAATCAAATGAGAATAACAATACTGGTTATTGGCCACTTGCCCTTGATAGTATTTCAAATTATCCCTACACGAATGATTTTAACGATACCATTGTTAATGGATGGAATCATTATGAAAAAAAATACATTATTAATACTCACATAAAAGATCAATATCGTTTCAGAAATATGATCGCACCTGCTGAAGTGTTATATAAAAGTGACCTGAAATCAGGAGAAATGTTTACAGACCCAATAGATGTACTTGCACACATTGTACCTTGCTGGTATCTCGAAACGCCTGCTTTTAATTTTTATACAATCGATAGCATATTATTATCTTTTGATCTTATGTGTACCGGCTATGTTGAAAATGGAGGGAATTTTGAATATTCAACCAATGGTGGAAATTCATGGACAGTGCTCACTTCCCAACATGGACAAACACACAACTGGTACAATAAATATAATCTTGATGATTTATATGGTGAACCCGGTTGGGCTAATTATCCTGCAGGATATGGAATAGCAATCCTTGATTCTACATCAATAGATTTGTCATTCCTGAAAGGTGAACAAAATGTTATATTTCGATATAAATACAGGAGTAAGTATGCAACACATGGTACAGGATCAGTTCAGGGAATGAGAATTGACAACTTTAAATTAGAAGGTTTTACTGTTGATTATTTTGCAAATGATACAATGGTTCCAATTAGCCTTGCTAATACTCCATCTGATTTTATTATTAATTATTCCATAACAAATTTAGGTCAATCGAATGGTAGAATAACAACTACTAAGTTCTTCTGGTCAAAAGATAGCATTTTCGATACTAATGATTCATTGATTCGCGTGATCTATGAAAATCCAATACCATCAGGTAATACTATGAGTTCATCAGTAAATATTAATAAACCTTTACAAATTACTCAATCTAATTATTACATATTCTATTTAACAGATGCTGATTCAAACCTCCTGGAATTAAATGAACTTAACAATGTAGGGTCCTATAAGATTACCTTTATATTATATCCTAATTATTATGCAAACATTGAATGGGACTCTGTTAACGCAACAATATCACAACCTGCATTTGATATTACTTATTCAATTATTAATGACGGTTTATCAGATGGTATAAACTCAGTAACAGCTTTTTATTGGTCTTTCGATAGCATCTTTGATGGAAATGATCAAAACTTTCATTCTGTTAATGAAAATCCAATTTTATCCGGTGACACATTATTGTCATTAATAAACATTATTTATCCTATACCTATTTCTCAACCCAATTATTATCTGTTTTATCAAGTAGATCACAATGACAGCATAACTGAAACAAATGAAGGTGATAACACAGGGGTTTTTAAAATTGTGTTTGATTATAATAATTCAATATTTGATATAAACTTTGATAATATTGATATGTATGTGAGCGGGAATATTCTTTTCGTAAATACACCAAGTGATTTTAAAGATAGCTTCTATTCTTTGAGTATAATTAATATAAACGGTCAAATTAGTTATCAATCCGAAATCAAAATAAATGCAGGATCAAATATTTTCCATTTACTTGATTATTTATCAACCGGTATTTATATAATTTCAATAACCAATAATGATAACAATTTTTCAAGAAAAATAATAATTCGAAAATAAAGCAATAAATTCTTTAACATGTTTGGTTTAAGCCAAGCATTACCCATCTTGCGTCTCCCAATATTTCATATTTTCCTCTCAAATATTGTTTTATTTGAATATACATAATTTGTTGTATTTTTGCCGCCATGCCAATTTTGGCAGTAAAATAAATGTTCCACATAAAATAAAAAACATATTATGACTTTGTTAATTGGTAATAATTTGGTTGTCAGTATGCATTATAAGTTAACTAACGATGACGGAAACGTGCTTGATAATTCAGAGGGGTCTGAACCACTTGCTTATTTACACGGTGTTGGAAATATTATACCCGGACTGGAAAATGCTTTGACAGGTAAAGTTAAGGGAGATACATTGCAGGTAAAAGTCAAGCCTGCTGATGGCTATGGAGAGATCATGCCAGAACTAATACAGATCGTAGATAAAGCAACTTTTCAGGGTGTAGATTCAATAGAAGTCGGTATGGCATTTGAGGCACAGGCACCAGATGGCTCTATGCAGCATATAGTAGTGAAAGAAGTGAAAGGAGATGACGTTACAATTAATGCCAATCACCCACTAGCAGGTATGGCACTAAATTTTGATGTTGAAATTGTTGGTGTGCGGAAAGCGACAGAAAAAGAAGTTGCTCATGGCCATGTTCACTAGATTGTTTACATTTCGGTTGTAGATAAAAGCTAAAGAATTTTTATAAAATTGACGTTCGTTGCTTAAGAAATTATGAAGATTTTCCTATCAATAATTTATATCATTTCCTTAATTTCAGGAGTAATTATTTTTTATGTTTACTCTTTACCTGTACTTGCAACTAATTATGGCTCTTTACCACTGTTCTCAATTCTTACTGTTGTTTTTCTTTTGCTTTTCGGTATTTATGGATTAATTGGAATAAGGCTATGTAAGACTATCTGTAATCAAAAGAATGTGCCTAATAATGAAATAGAAGTCTCATACTATATCAGAAAAAAAGGTTTACTTGGAAAATTATTTCTTTTCCCATTCATCCATATCAAAAGCAGGTATTCTTTGGTAATTGCATTTTTGGGAAGCTTAGTTTGGATAGTAATTCTAATGGTCATTTATTTTGGAATAGTCGTTAAAGTGTTATAAGTTATATGATTTTCATTAAACATAAATATAGGCCAGAAGACGGAAGACAGAAGACAGAAGATATTTTTATTGCTAAACTTCAGGCTTCAGGCTTCAGGCTTCGGGCTATGTTAACCTTTGTTATATCAATTCTCCTTGTAATAACTTCTGCATGTAATAGCAATAGGGTTTTCGAAGAGCATAAAGGCCTAAAGAACTATTCATGGAACCGTTTTGAAAAAATACCATTTGAACTTACGATCGAAGAAGTTGTTGGTAATTATGATATCTATATTGCCATCAGGTACATCCATGGCGTTCCTTACAGAATAATTCGTTCGGGAATGTTGATAAAATTTCCTGATGGAGAAGAAAGATATAATGATTACGATTTGAATATCAGGAATAAAGATGGCTCTTACAAAGGTTCTGTTGCAGGCGACATCTGGGATTGTTCAATATTAGTACTTAAAAATTACCCACTTCCGCGAAAAGGGACATATTCATTTATTATTCACAACTTAATGGAAAAGCTCGAAACCCCGGGGATAATGGAAGTTGGGCTGATAGTGGAAAAATCAGCAGAAACAAAGAAATAAACAATCATTGTTTGTTTCTTTTGGGTAACTCTGTTCCTACAAGTTATTATTATTACTTGTTTCTAATTTTCTGATTACTAATTATTCTTCACAACCTTCCCCACAAACAAATCCCCATCCCCTGATACAACCTTCATTATGTAGATGCCATTTTGAATATCCGAGGTATTTAGAATGGTTTTTTCACCGCTGAGTTCTTTATGTAATACTTCCTTTCCTACTAAATCAAATAAATAAATCTCTCCGTTTTTCATGATTTTACTAAATTCTATTGTAATACTATTGGTAAACGGATTGGGATAATATGTCATTGCGAAGTTTGTTATTGTTATAGTATTGATTCCTGAAGTAAGGTTTTTTAGTGAATCTTCCATTAGCCCGCAGATGTTCCATGCACGCAGGTAAATTGTATAAGTACCCGGGTTTTGATAGGTGTGGGTAATATTAGTGTTTGGTGTTTGATAAAGAGTACTGCTGCCATCTCCCCAGTACCACACCAGGCTGTCGGCCTGGTTTGTAACGCTGCCTTTAACCGTTAGCACATTATTGACAAAACTTATTAATAGGGCTTGGGGTATGGCATAAGCACAGCCACAACTGTCGTTTGTTAAGGCTACTTTGGCTATCATAAAATCTCCTCCTCCGGCAGCAGGAAGAGTCTCATCACCAAAGCTGTTAAATATGCTACCCTCCATACTCCCGCCAAGGTATATGTTTCCTT